>Ga0209208_10010508_pt1 | contig 11996 bp, 10 predicted proteins | sample S1TSphfallax_3_FD_187694 | JGI IMG/M metagenome (GOLD analysis project Ga0209208, IMG submission 187694) | Host-associated microbial communities from peat moss isolated from Minnesota, USA - S1T2_Fd - Sphagnum fallax MG (SPAdes) (version 2) | ecosystem: Host-associated > Plants > Peat moss >...
TTTAATATTTTCTATAATTTTTTTTAAAAAATTTAAAAATTGTATTTTTTTTTTATTAAATGCAGGTCCCCCGGTTTTCCCCAAGGATTTTTTTAATAGAAATGGCACCTCGCGGGGCCCCCCACAGCGGCTGCCCTGGCCGCCCTGCCCTGCCCCTGCCCTACCCTGTTTGTCACCAGCTCCACAGGGAATGGGCAGTGACTAGAAGAATCTTCCAGGCACTGCCCTATTTTTGTCCACACAGACAGACACCACCATGTTTGCTTTAATATATAAGATTCATAACCACCTGTAACTTTTAGCTTTGATTTTTCTTTCAATGCTTTTTATGCAACCCCAAACTCCTTGAAAGCCTCAAATGCGAGTCCGAAGCTAAAAACAACAAAAGAAGGAATTGGGGGTATGAAAAAACACATTTTGGCAAAACATCCAACTATTTGGTGCAGGTGGAAGATTGTTAATCAAAGTCTTGCTATGGAAGAGCAACAACAAGAAAAATTTAAGATGAAGTCTATGGTTGGTTATAGGGCCATCACATACATAGTTATGACATTCTTGGTGCGAGAATGTTATGGAAGCCCAAAGAAGCAAGAATTTTAAAAAAATTTATAGAATTTTAATTGGTAAACAGTGTAATTTGGTAAACATTCGCGAGTAAAGAATGTTATGACAAGGTGTTAAATGAAGAATTTTAAAGAATTTTAAGTTGCAAAATGAAGAATGTCATCACTAGGATCACATATCATTTTCAAGCAACGACTCCTTATAAGAAAGATGATGCACAACAATTAAAATTCAAAAAGGACTTGCTATTATTTGTTACCAAAGCCTACATGCCCATTTCCATTGTGGAAAGTCAATGGTTGTGGCATTTAGTGTTGTGTCAGGATCCTTGGGTTGTCTTTCTGAATTGGAAGTAGATGGTTCAATCTACCATCCATGCATTAGTTTCCAGATGCATGGAAAAATATGTGATTCTAGCCCTGGAATCTTGTGTTACAACAATGACATCTTGACTTATTGATGTTTAAACCTAGACATGATACATTTGCTCTTGTGATTAACTTTATAAATTCACAATGGGTACCTTGCCATGTGACAATAGGATTTTTTAAAACATTTATACAATTAGAGTTGCAATGGCAGCACAAGTTAGGGATCTCTTGGATTTTTACAATTTGCTAGAGAAATGGGTTGCCTATGTGAAGGATGAAGGTGGCAATTTGTCCACCCTTGCACGAGCTTTTACTTTTATTGTTAGTTGTACTCCTCTTGCACTTTTAGTTCCTTGGCAAGGTTCTTGTTTTGGCCATGTTTTCAACAAAGCATGCCAATATGCTTGCAATGATACTAATGTTTGTGTTGGTTTTTGTAGGTCAGTTTGAAAAGCACACAATTTACACTAAAAAAAACAATCACCTAGATTAGGAAGTAAGGCAAAAGGCATGTGTTGATGTTGGGCTTTCCCATTGAAAGCTGAAAACACATGTGAAGACTAGGTTTACTAGTAAGGTCTTTTCCAAGAAACCTTTGGAATATTGGGATGCCATAAATTTGTGTTATGGGAAGCAAGAAATGAAAAAGTTATAAGGTCGTGTGCTTGATGCACACACCTTGGCAATTTGCAAGATGGTTGTTGAAACCATGCTTCTTGTTGTGAAATAATGTATCTTCAATCAAACTTGAAGATATTGGCTACTTTCTAATGCCTTGAATGTTGCAATTTTTTTAATGTGTTTGTGCATAATGAGACGAAGCAATTTGATATCACCTCCTTTAATTTTGTGAAAGGGGATTTTGAATTTGAATTGCAGGTTTTACACATTCATATGATGGCAAAAATTAAAGCAATCCTTGCACCATTTTTGGCATTTGCACCTACCTACATTGTTGTTAAGGCCCACAATATGCTTGCGCTAATGTTGGACCCACGATTCAAATCCTTGGATATTCTTAAAGCATTTGTTGGAAAGGCCAAGGTTATACACATGGTGGTAGAATATGTCACCAAAAGTTTGATGCCATTACTAATGGCTATTTTTTAGTTTCTAAATCTCGATGTTAATGACGTTATTTGACTAGCAACAATTGATGATGAAGAAGAATCCATCTTTGGGGCAGTGACCTCAAATGAGGTTACTTTCCAAGGATTGTTAAGAATGAATTATTTTTATTCCATCAATTGTCAATGAAACCAAAAGACGTTATTTTGCCTTTGACTTGGTGGAAGACCCATGAAACATGATTTCCCAGCCTTTCTTTTTTGGTTCAATAAGTTTTTGGGATTCTTGGGTCCCAAATCAAAACTAAAAAAAAATTCAGTGTTGTTGGAGTGTTGCAAGTCTACAATGTTGTAGGTTGGGAATTGACAACCTGGACAAGCTTGTAATGATCATGAAGAATTGGTCAATTGATGCATGGACAGATTGCCCACGAGAAAGGCAATCCATTACTTGCTAAAGATGTGGGTATCATTGACGAAAATGATACATTGTTGGATGCAGATAGTTATTTCAATATTGATGTTGAACTAGTTTAATGCATATGAAAGTTGATGAACATTTTGTTCAATTTTTTCAAAAGCCAACTTGCTTTGATTAAGAATATAGTTGTGTTAACTTCAGTGGCTAGATGTAATAATTAGTTCAATTGTCTGGATCTAATTTGATGAATGGAACTATGTCCTTTTTAAATTCTTGATTTAGAGTTTCAGTAAATGTCCAAACTTTGCACATAGTTTTAAACCTACAATTTTGCAAGATAATGATGTTTTAACAAGTTTGCAAGGATTTTTATTTTTAAAATTTGTCATGGCAAACACTCATAGCATGGTAGCTTTAAGTTCATTGACCATTTTAGGCTAGTATGTGTTGATGTGGGATGTGTATATGTGTTTGCATGTTTAAGCAAAAAACATTTATCAACACTTATAATGAGATTTTGAGTTGTAATAATATTTGTTAACTATAAATAAATAATTGTAATAATAAATAAAATAATCTATGAAATTACATTAATTAGTTGTATTAATTACATAAAAATTACTCAAAAATATTATGATGTAATAAAATTTATTTATTGTATACAAATAATTATTAAAAAATGAATATTTTGGTTTTACTATATTATAATCCCTAGAAATAAATAAATTACATTACATTAATTATTTACAATTAATTTACATTAATTAGCCATTGATTACAAGAATTTTAATTTATTATTAATTATTAATATTAAAAAATATATACTAATAATAATATTTTTTAAATACAATAAACAGAATAATTTAGGATACATGTTCCCCAAGAGAACAAATGTGTTTGAAAACTTTTCTGATCATAAGTTTTTCCTAATTTTAATTGAGATTTTCTTTTTAACTACAAAGTTGTAGTTCTCCTTGAAACTTTCCAATGATAAGTCGCAAGCCAATATAAAAACAAAAAATGAGATGACTATGATTGTTAAAAAAATTGGAACATATATTTTTTCAAAAAACCCAAGCCTTTTCCAAGGCAAAGTTCATTGTTCCTTAGGAAATTGGCTTTTCCCCAGATAGTAATCATGTCCCCAAGGGAAAGGAGTTTAAGTTGCTCCAAGGAGTAGCTAAAACTTTTTTTCCCCAAGGAACAATCATGTCAAACCTGATACCACATTTAAGTCGTTATGCATGAAGTTATGTTTAAAAAGATAATGAAGTTTAAAACTATAAAGTTGGTAGGAAATCAAGAATTAATTGGGTTTGAAATATTTGAAGATTTGTATTTTATGATTAATGAAAAATTGCATGTAGTAATTAAAGAGGAGAAAAGGGTCATCAATAATCATATTATAAGGAGTTATTAATTTAGTTGGGTTTGATACATGCAAGGTTATATTTATGTTTAATGGGAGATTGCATGAATGATCAAAGCATAAAAAAGGATTTGCTCATCAGATTGGCATTTAAACTATCAAATTAAAGCTATTTTTAGAGAACATATGAAGTTTAGAAAAATAGTTGTAGGACTTACGGGTTGAGTTGTGGTTAACAAATCATTGATGTAATATCCTAATGTGGAAAACGTAAAAATTGGGGTAAGATTGTGAAAGCTTTGATGTTTGATCCACCATAAGTTTTTGTATGTTGAGAAGTAAAACAATCATATTGTGTTTTTGTTTATCATAATCAATGAACAATGAATGTAAATTTGTCAATGTATGTAGTGTGTAATGTCAATGGTTGTGCTTCCATGATACATGCTTACAATGTCTGTTTGATATCTAGCATAGAGACATAAAATTTGCCTAGTTCTCAATAGGTTCTTGCAAAACCAAGCCCTTATGCATAATATGTAATTCTTCTACCCAAAAAATTTAAAATATTGATGCCCTTATTGATTCAATACCCTAACAAATTGATATTAGGTGAGTTTCAAATTTTTAAAAAAAATCCTAATACTTAATATCTTATGTGTAAGCAAAAATTTCAAAAAAATTAATATTTGAGCCAATGGATATTGAAAAAAAGCAATATATGGGCAACACTAGTAGAAACCTTTCCCAATTCCAAAGCATAACATGACATGGGCATGTAATCTTACTTTATGGAAGTTCAAGAGAGAAAATAATGGCATGTAGGCTAGTTATGAGACCATGTCTTACATTCAAGGTGATCACTTTTTGTAATTTCATTTTTAATTATCAAGAAAGACCTCCATCAACACCTTTCAATCATTCTTCCACCAAAACATAACATACATGATTTTTAAATTAACAAAAGCTTTTTTCTTTTTTTGATGTTGTGTGCATGCGTCTTTACTCTCAAACTTTGTGAATGGATTCCAAAAGTGAGGGGAAAGGGCTAGAAAGGAAAGAAGGGAAAGTGACTAAAACGCATCTTGTGGACATCTTGTGTCATGACCTAAAGATTGTGAACCAATTTTAAAGGAGGCCCATACCCCACTAAACAAATCCATAGGCTCTTATATACACAATCCCAAAACCTTTTTGGAAGGGGGAAGGGGAGGTTTAACACTTTTGATGTGGTTAACCATAGACTATACACTAACATACAAATTCAATTCAATCTATCCAATTTTTCACTATGCCAAGAAAAATTGGTCTTTTTCATTGACTTTGCATATAAATGAATTTTTATGTCTATAATGAAATTTCATAGAAAGATGTTTGTTTGTTAGATAATACATAAACAAGGCTTCCAAAACAAAACAACTTCTGAATTGTTTTTGGGGTTTTACTACCATCAAAAACCATAATAAAATATGTCTACCCATAATAACGACACTAATATCCCAATTTAAATATTAGGGCTTTGTGGTGTACCACCAACATTAATGAAATCATTGGCCTGCTACATTAATACCCATTTCCATGATTTTGGAGGCTTGTTGACAAGATTGGAAAAAAAAAATTCCAACCGTGCTCAGTATGTGGCCTTATTCACATCCAAGATTTAGTATCTAATTTTTCCAAACCTCACCCCTAAAACTAAAATGGGGATGGCAAAAGGTAGGAGACTACTAATAGCAACCCACACTTAAACCAATCAAACCATCTAGCCAATCACCATCAAGTGTTTGGTTTCGCTATGTTTTTACCATCCTCAACATCTTGCGCAAAAATGTTGGGCCAAAACTATTTTATCAAGCCAAATTAACATGTTTTGACTTTTATTCATAATAAATTTGTTGTACAATGTGGGGTTGCTATGAGCTTCCTATCAAATAGTTTCACACATTTCTTTTTTCTTCTTGTGCCTATATTTTAGTTGTGAAACACTACCACACGCCCCTTGATTTCCAAGTTTGCTTGGAAGACTAAATGTAATTGGGTCTTGGGTAGTTACAATGCACTTATAAGTTATTTAACAAACCCGATGTTGCCCAAAATGATTTCTAGTAATGATTAGAGCTGAACACATAAATTTAAGCAAATTGAAGTTGATGTAGTTCACTAGTATTGAGTTCGATCCAATTATCTTGGATCTTTTCCACATTATCAAAGGCATCAAGAATTTCTTATTGACTTGGTTAGTCAATACAACATCATTGAGATGTAATTTTGAAAGATTTAAAATAAACTCAATTGGTATGGATTTTGGTCTCGATCGAAATTCAAATTGGGTCCATAGACAATGAATGATTTAATCTTACCAAGGATCTTTATCTTCACATTGTCAATTATCGAAGAAATAAAGTTTTTGTTATGTCAATCCATGATCATTGAAGTAAGAAAATAAACAACCATTAAGTAATCCAAAATAAATTTAATTAGGATATATTTTTGTCTTGACATTATCAATGATATAAAACATTTAAAAACATGTTTTTAATTCATCTTCATTGTTCAATCATTTTATTTGGAATATCATGATTTGAGGTTTCCTTCATCAAGAGTTGGAATGTGAATTTGCAAATGCAAAATTTAGTCATCACGGAAAGCTTGAAATGAATAATGCCACCTACAACCAAGTCTAGACCTACCATTAAGGTGTTGTAAACATAGCCCCTTGACTTTGAAGTTGGTTATATGATATGGGTCAATAGCTTGAACCCTACATATTCACATTCCATAAAACTCAATAATTTAACAAAACCAACAAGATAAGGCCATTAGTTATGCTAACTTTTCAAGGTAAAATGTTTTTGCAATCTTTCCATTTGAACCAAACATGTTCTAAATTCTTAAATGACATGTTATTGAAATTTCAAGAATTCCATTAGCATTTAGATAACAATGACCATTGATCAATATATATGTGAATCTTGGCATTGTATATATTGATTATAGGTTGTTGTTGGGTGTCATCATGGCCCATTTGTTCAAGGAAACAAGGGGTGGTTAAGGAGTTGAAGAATGTGAAAAAATAATATAAGCTATCAAAATTGAAGTCCAACAGACATAGAAGAAAAAAGATGCTACTCAAGAGCATGTGAAAGGTATAGAGCTTGAAAAATGGCACTTGTTTTTGCTATTCAACATAAGTGGACATTGTCTTGGGGAAGCACCATTGGCACCCCCAAAATTATTGTGACAATTTTGAAAATAACCTTAAAACATAATTGCAAAGATTTCAAGGAAGACGATGTTGTACTCTATAGAACAAATGAAAGGATTGGATATACTATTTTACAACAAGCAATATTTGAAAAGTGGGTGAAAGCACACCATGGGGGGCCCACTTTGGGCACTTTGACATGTATAAAATATATATTTTTGCACAACTTATTGTATTTAATTTTGGGTTTTTCTTTTAATGCTTGGGCTTGATATTTTGATTTTCACAAAATTAATGATATCTGATATTATTTGAAAAAAAATTAAAGCTTAAATTCAAGGAATAATGACTATATTTATGATATATATATATTATAATATAACATGTTTATTTTTGGACTACATTAGGTTTGGGTTTGAATTAGTCAACCAAAAAATGTTTGAAATGAAATTTTTTAAAATGATCCACCTCACATATCTTGTCATCTTCCATTTTAAAGTGATAGTTTGTCAAAATGTTAATTTACCACATACTTATGGTCATCGCCCCCAAAAACACACATTTGTGATACGATAATTATAAAACTCTTCACATGGCTCACAAACTTATTCCAATCATATGGACTCACAATGTTTAATAAATACTACAAATAAAGACTAAAAATCATTTCAATCATTTTTTGAATATGTTTGCATTTTTTAATACATAGTGACGTACATTTTTTTGCCACAAGTATATTTTGGAATCGCACAATGTAAGTTGGAAAAAGGAAATTTCTTTGCAATTGAATTATTTCTATTATAATCTACCATATTATGCAAAACATTTGAGAAAATACGCTCCAATATTACCATGGTTGAAGTTCAAACATGGACATCCTTAAAAAAAGTACAATGTGACAACATTTTTGGCCCCTTCGTAGTGTGTTTTCACCTAAGTTCATCACTCATCCCCTTGCTAGAAATATGATTCTTGAATACCACAAAAACCTTGATTTGGTCAAATACAACTAAGAGATTTTGGGCAAGTTGAAATTTGAAATAAACATTCATTTGCTTGGATTTCACAAAATTGAACTTGTGGTTGCCAAAGATACTATTTACACATTAGCATCAAACTAATCTATCAATAGTAGTAGGGATATTGTTAAATCATCGGGGGTAGACATACACAATATCAAGACAACAATGGGGAAGTAAGTCCAATTGGATATAATTCAAAATGCTTTTTGGATCAACTCAAAATAAACAATGAAAGATGTCATTATAGATTGGTGGACCAAAAAAACAATGTATATCTCCAAATAGGAAAGATATTGTGAAAAGGTGAATTATAGTCAAACATTATGAAGAGCATCCCAAACATTACTTCCAAGTTTTACAAATAAGATGGATGACACCAAATTTAATCACATGTGTTGAGTTGTGTAAGTCAAACTTTTAAATCTATTGTTTTTCACGGATTTCATGTCAATGTTGGACTCTCCAAGGTTTTTCCATCATAGGTTTATTAATATCACATACAAAGCAAAAATTCAAATTTGGAAATGATGTACTTTGGTTTCCAAAAGGATTCAAAACACACATCTTGAGAAAATTTCACCAATAAGTGTTTTGGTCCATATTGAGTACAATTTTGCTTATTAAACAATGTTGTTTTAAATTAGTAACTATGGATTTGTTTTATCCAAATCTTGTACTTGTAAATACAAACAAATTAAAACCCTACCAATTTTTGGATGATGAAGCACAAACCATAGATGATCCATGGCGAATATATTGGGAAGGACAAGGTGATGCTAATGTTAATGACAAAGAAGAGGACAACAATGAAAAACTAGTTTACATGGTATAGATTAATCAAATTGCAAGCAAAAAAAACACAATGAAAGTGGACACATTTTTTGTGAGGGTGGATGTGCATGACATTTGTTTGGATCCAATGCTAGATGGCAATATAAAGCACAAACATTTTAAATGAAAAAACCCTGAAAGGAAATTAAAAGTGACAAATTAGGGGACATGAAAGTTAATGGCATTGATTTGTCATGACAATGTTTGTGAACAATCATTTTCCTTCATTTTCCCCATTTTCCATTATTTTTAGCTTATCAAAATGAGCAAACAAATTTTTTGTTGAAAAGCTTAAGGGACTTGTAAAAAAAAAATTGTTTATGAAAGAAAGGGAGTTACATCATAAGGAAACAATTACTACAAAAGGCCAATAGTTGGGAACAAATCAGGCTTCACATTCCAAATTTGCAAATATGTAATTGCTCCAAGTTCATTTCCCACCTACTTCTCCATATTATGATCTAGGAAGGAGAATTGAAGGAAGTCTACATATTTTAGTGTGGACAAGTAAAGCAAAAATTCATTTTTTGGTTACATCAAGAGTTAGGGGTTTTTTACCTAGATGTGATTTACTGGTAACATTTTGTGTCTCCTTGAGGTATTCTATGGCAATTTTGCCTAACTTACGCTAGTTGAACAACTCTTCACAATACACTACATTGGTTTTCCATTGGTCTAGTTGCTCCTTTGTGTAATCCATGATTCTCTTTGTTTATCTTATTAGGTACTCCATGACAAAGGTTACCCTTCAAGTTTGATGGTTTTTTGCTGACCACTATACTCATGATAAACAATTACCAACTTGCAGTAGTAATGTAGTAATGTAGAACATATATACCTATGCATCTTGCTTCAAGTTCAATATGTCTATACATGTTGGGGCCTAAGATGAAGAGAAAATGAACAACAAATAGAAGGGGAAAAAAAAACAAATGTCAGTTTTACCAATTACCCAAAGAACCCACCAATTGTCATCATAATTGACCTTTGCACCATCACCATAATGGCCTATAATGCCATGAATGAATCATGGTGGTACAAGTTGGCAAGCACATGGAGGGTCATTCTATTAAACACAACAACAAAAATATTAAATTGTTGAGAGGCAACTTTTGTCCTTCTACTTCCGGTTCTACAAGGTGATTATGCTTGAAAGCACAAATGCTGCCGGTGAAAGAAAAATGCGAGTTTATTTCTAGATGTTAGATTGCGTTCGCAGTTGAACCTAAGTACCTTGCTTCCTATGCATCACGATTTAACACTAATAGATATATTTTCTAGATTCAAACATTCCAAATCCTAAAACCTTATGTTAAATTGTCATCCCTTTAAACAAACTTCTATTGATTCAACACCCTCTTCAACTTGTATGCAACCAGCAATCATTTGAAATATTGTTTCTAACACATAGGTTGTTCAAATCCGGCTTGCCTTAGCTCTTTAAAAAACTAACTATTAGGTGCACATTCCTACCAAATCTCAAGATCTGCAGCTAAACTAGTAAGAAATTACGTTAAGAAACTCGAAAGGGTTTGTGAGATTTCTCTAAGGTTCCAACCTCCCAATACTATCACTACTCATCCCCATTCCTCCAAAACTATTACAAGATTTCCATTTTAGCCTCCTTCCTTTTCCCAACTACCAAGGCTCATCATTCTTTTCCTCCTCAAGAAGCTTGTAGGAACAAATATCCTTAAGATTGAATTGAAAATTATGTCCGGGGAAAAAAAGGAGCCTCGATCATCCGAGTCCGCCTTTTAAAAAGAAGGAGAAGGAAAGTGAAGGTAGATCCAAAGTTTGGTGGCCAATGGAAGGAAAAGGAAAAAGTTCTTTGTTCGGTGGTCAATGGAAGGAGAAGGAAAAAGTTCTTTTCTACCTCTTCCCACTTTCCCCCCAAGCAACTTCACTTAGACCTTCATTTTTTATCCTTTGACATTAAGGTTTTACTTTACCATGGTCCTAGGCCATTATTTACGCATTCCTTTCCTTTTCCTTGGCCTATAAATTACGATCATATATCTTGATGTCACAATTCCCCCCCACCTTCATTGCCAATTTGATTTTGTTGAAGATCTTTCCTTTTTTCCTTGAAATTATGGTGTCGTGCATTGTCACATTTTACGGGCCCCAAGCCGCACAAGCGAATGAAGAACCGCCTTCAGAGTCATCTTTAGATTTGACCTTAACATAACATCCTCATGATGAAAAACCCGAACCTCGAGAGGTGTGCTCTCATCTTGAAGTTGAACCCCCTCAAGCTTGGTAGTATCGTATTTCGTCGAACTCCCACACCCTGGTAATCTTGTTATAAATCGACCCTACTTTTAGTGATGAACCTAAAACTGTCTGTGAAGGTTGTTACGAAACTGAAGACACTTCCATCTTCACTTGGTCTTCAGTTCCCGACGTTGGACACTATCATTGGTTGCACAATCCGATTTGTCAACTACTTCCTAATAGCAAGGCGGACTACCTAGTTTGTACTATTCAATGCGTTCTAGATTTCTTACAATTATGAACTATCACTATGGCATAGCCTAGGTCTTAACATGTACTTGTAGCTCCTTGTTGAGCTTATTCATGATCTAAATAAAATGTTTTAGTCCTTATGAAACTTTTATTACCATTGGTGCACTATCACATTATATACTTAATCATTAAATTGATTCGAATTAATCCTATGTTCGTACGACTTGAAAATTGTTCTATCTCTATTGGGCCTTTCACTAACCCCCTTTCACATGCTTCATAAATTCCCAACATCCTTGCTATTTGTTAAATACTAGAACAAAACCAATGTTTTGTTGCACATTGTGAATTTTGGTGTTTATTTATCTCCCCCCAACCTTCCAGAAATTTCTCACCCCTAATTACGCCATTGAGGTTCTAAAACTATGGTTTACCAACTTTTTGCTGAAGAAAAGAACCAACCCAACCAATATCACATTTTAGAAAAGAAAACAACCCCCCACACACGTGTGCATTCATCAACCCCTATTCTAACACAAAGTTGTTAAAAATCCGTAATAACCTCATCCCACTTTAATATCCCTAATGCAATTCTTAAAAATTGAGACTACCGGTCATGGCCATGTCGGTATGGCTCACAGTTGTCTCTGGACATTGCAACTTTAAGAAGGGGATAA
>Ga0209208_10010509_pt1 | contig 11996 bp, 12 predicted proteins | sample S1TSphfallax_3_FD_187694 | JGI IMG/M metagenome (GOLD analysis project Ga0209208, IMG submission 187694) | Host-associated microbial communities from peat moss isolated from Minnesota, USA - S1T2_Fd - Sphagnum fallax MG (SPAdes) (version 2) | ecosystem: Host-associated > Plants > Peat moss >...
CCCCCCTCCCACGTTTTTTTGAACCGAGAGCCGCTCCATTTTAGGGCAAAAATTAGGGTTAGGGTTTAATGCGCTACGCGTGAGAGAGAGAGAGAGTGTGTGTGTGTGTGTGTTTGCGCGAGCCATCTCGGCCCGCTCGCTCGATCGCTAGCTGGCTGGAGAGACAGGAAGACGAGGCTTCTTCTTCTTGTTCCTTGCGCAGAAAGTCACATTGTTAGCAGCAGATCAGCATGTATATAAATATTCGAGAGCTGCTAGATCCATATTAAGCTTCCCGGCATTCCCAACAGGAAGTGGGAAGTATGAAGAAGAGAGAGAGAGAGAGAGAGAGAGAGGAGGTGCTTGTGAATCCTGAGAGGAGATGTGAAGCTTTGGTGGGGTTTGTTTGTTGTTAAAGAAGATGGTAAGTAGTTTGTCGTTGATTTTTTGAAGAATAAGAAGAGAAAGAAACTGGGAGGAGAAGTAGAAGAAGTATGGTGATTGTGAAAGAGCAGCAGGAGGTGGTGAAGTTGGCAGGAGCACAGCATTTCAGACAACGTTTGTTGCTCGCGACTTTGGCCGGGAAGACATTACGTATCGATGAGATTCGAGCTCGAGACTCTGCCCCTGGTTTGCGGGACTATGAAGCCTCTTTCCTTCGGTTGTTGGAGAAGATCAGCAACGGTTGCATTGTGGAGATCAACGAAACAGGTACGATGGTTTTTTTCTTTGAAATATGTGTTTTCTTCGAAAATTTAGCTCTGTCTGCCTGAAATTCCTTCGCGCTGCATACATTTCATTGTGGTTCATGTATTGCATTATGTGATTGTATGCTACTATAATGTCCTCCTCCACGATGTTGGTTTCCTCCTCTTCTTTGGTTTGCAGGCACGCATGCAGAAGGGATTTTTGGATTTGTAATGAGCTTTTCTTACTGGATTTATGTTTGTTTTGCAGGTACGAAATTGAGGTACAAACCAGGGATGTTGGTTGGTGGTCGACGCCTTGTGCATGAATGTGGAACTGGGCGTGCAATTGGCTACTTTTTGGAACCTCTGATTGTCCTGGGTCTGTTCGGCAAGAAGCCGTTGTCAATCTCCCTGAGAGGTGAGAGGCGCTTCAATGACAGAGCTTTCTTCTTCTTCTTCTTAAATTCATTCATGTGCATTGTCTGTTTTGCTGAGTATAGTTAGCTCTTGTTGAAGGATGTCTTCGTCCTGAATGCAAAGTTTTTGTATTGAGAAAAATATGATTGATTGCAGGCATTACAAATGATAACAATGACCCAAGTGTGGACACTTTTCGCACTACTACTCTACCACTGCTGAGGCAGTTTGGTGTCCCAGTGGAGGATCTTGAACTGAAGATTGTCATGCGGGGTGCACCTCCTCTTGGTGGTGGAGAAGTGCACCTGAAAGTTCCAATTGTGCACCTGAGCCTTCGGGTAAGTTCATTCATTACGTTTTTTCTTTTCCTCCTTGTCCTTTTCATTGTGCCCTTTCTTTCCAGAGACTTTTTGTGTATAGATTGCCTACCAGGAATTAGAACACTTTGCAAGCCCTTCAGATGTGAAGGGCTATGTTTGAGGTTTAATCTTTTACTGTTGTTCTGAACTGAATTGCAGGCAGTACATTGGATGGATGTGGGCATGGTGAAGCGGGTGAGGGGTGTGGCCTATTCAACACGGGTTTCGCCACAGATGGCTAACCGTATGGTGGATTCTGTGCGAGGCGTCCTCAACCGCCTGATACCAGATGTCTATGTTTTCACTGACCATTATTCTGGTCAAGAATCTGGAAAGTATGTTCTCTGTGGGAGTCCATTTCAGCTTTGTTATGTCTGGAAAATGTCCTTCAAACTATCTTTCTCTGTCGGTGGTAAGGACCCATGGGACAAAGGAGAATTTCTGGATTTGAAAATGCAGAATCATCTGTGACATTTGAGGCCAATATCTCACTATACCTTTTATCATGTTGCAGATCTCCTGGATATGGAATTTCATTGGTTGCAGAGACCACTACAGGGTGTTTGATCAGTGCAGAAGGGGCAGCTACTCACCCTAAAGCTGATGGGGAGGAGAACATGGAAAAGATTGGCCCAGTTCTGCCAGAGGATATTGGACTCCAAGCAGTTACACAACTGCTTGAAGAGGTCAAGCAGGGTGGTGTCATAGATTCCACTCATCAGGTCTGTACTTGTTTGTCTCAATTGTACTGGTTCCTCTCAAACTGCTTGTTGCTTATAGATTGCTGGTTTGCTCAATATGTACACTTTCTTGTTTGTGAGGTTAGTTTGTAAATTTTTTTTCAGTTTTATGGTATAAAATGCACAGTTTCTCTGAACATCCAGTGAAGTGTTCTCATGTAGAATTTAGCAATTGATTTCATGTATTAGATGCTGGTCTATCCTGTTCCCTGGTGTGACTAGTTAGACCAATGTGTTGACTGCCTTGTTTGTTTCTGCATGTATTGATCAGGGGCTTCTTTTTCTCCTGAGTGCCCTGTGCCCAGAGGATGTCTCTAAGGTCAGGGTGGGAAAGCTGTCACCATATGCAATCCAGACACTGAGACATATCAAGGAGTTTCTTGGAGTCCAGTTTCACATAGAACCAGATCCTGCCTCAGGGACAATTCTCTTAACCTGTGTCGGGAGTGGGTACAGGAACCTCTTGCGAAAAATGTCTTAGCCTTGGAGGTAAGTTTGAATCTGTGGACATAACAATTTTGACTCTGGGATTTTAGAGTGTGTGGGGTATATGTAGTTAATTCTGGGTATTCTATTGAGAGGGAGAGGGGATTAACTTAGGTGAGAGGGAAGGAGGCCAAGGGTCCGAGCAGATGAGAGCCAAGGAGGAATGAAAAGACACTTTTAAGAGAGAGTGGGCAGGAGAGGATATGAACCAGGGGATGAAGAACCATGGGTCCGAGTCAGGGAGGAAGGAGGTTGTATATTTTTGTGTGCTCCAAAAGGTGTTCTGAGCCAGTTTTTTCTACGAAGCGGATGTTGCTGGACTTTGACAAGACTGCTGCAACATGGAGGCAAATGTCGACAAACAGCAGGAGGATGTTAATGTGAAAGAACATTTGATTCATATTTTGTGTAAGAGACTTTGGTGGGGTGAAGGGGTGTGGACTTTCCACATCCACAGGCTATGATGACATTATGAGGCCTCCTATTAGGCATACAACTTTCTGTAAAAGTAGATCTAGTGCATCCGGATCTTTGGCCTGTCTCAAAAGTTGGAAGTTTGGGATGGGTAGAGGTCTGGTCCATCTTATTTTGAGTTTTAGCCCAAGCTTGTTAGTGTTCACGGTCAATTGAGTAGGCATGTCAAAGGAAGTGCATCTCACTTTGATGTACAGTGTTTCTGCCACTTGCTTGTTGGTTTTTCTGATAGATGATTTAGAGTTAAGAGTTCAGTTTTTTGTTTTGGAGACTATAAGTTCTATCCTCACATGCAAGAGGAATTTGACATTCAACTGGTGATTTGTTTATAATGCCAAAACCAGTCATTCTATCAGCAGGAGTCAAAGCATATGGATGTGGAATCTGAAAGTTTGTTAATGTAAAATGGTAAGAGAGTTCCTGATTTAAACTGTTTCTGGTTCATCTACTACTCATGGGTAGTACACCAATGTTACTTGTTGAGGTCTTATGAGAAGAAGTGCCAGAGATCATAGTTAGTTGGGCATCCCTTAAAATCACAGTATGTAACTTGTGTTGTGCCCTAAGCTTAGGTATGAGCTTGTATGAGAAGTTATGTCAGTGACTGTTCAGTCAGTACAGATGTGTATCTTGGAATTGTCTGTCTTGGACAAATCTTTCTATACTTAGATGAACCTAATAGAGACTTCCCCACTCAGGACCTGCTACATTTCAAGGTGCTATGCTGAAAAGAGTTTGTGTTGAAGGTAGAAATGTAACTGAAAAGAACTTAATTCGAATTTAATTTGGTTTCTTTGCGAGCTTGTAATTGAAGAAGTTTTCAAACACATAGTGAGAGTTGAAATATGTTATAACATCTGAGAATGGAATCCTCAAAAAAAAATTATTATAATTAACGCTTAATCTCTCAAATGCAATTACCTTTTCCCTTTCTATGCATAAATTCCCCTCTTAAATGCAATTTCCTATCCTATCTATATGCAATTTCTCTACATGCAATTCCCTGTTTACATCTTAGATGTAATTTCCTTTTTTGCTTCCCTACATATAATTCTCATTTTACTCTTTACTCTTCAAAATGCAAATATGTTGTTTCACTTCTTACATGCAATTTCTAGTGCAATCGAACCTCTAATAAGCTGTAATTCATTCAGTTCAGTAGTCAGCTAGTGGAACAAACTTTTGTACTGAGATGAGATAGGAAACTAATGTTGTGGTGTGGTGTGTTATGTTTTGCTCTGCAAAGAGCACAAACAGCAAACAGTAACAAATGGGTGTATGAGTAAGCCAATTCTGCATTCCATATGTAAAACAAAAAAATATACATGTGTTTAAATGAGTGACTTCTTTTGGAGGGACCATTATTTGTTGCAAGCTTCTCTAAAGTAGTGGTGCACTCAATGTGATGGTTCCTTGATACAGGAGAAAAGTTCAATCATAGGTTCAGGAGATTTGGGTGCTCTGAGAGCTCTGAGAATACGTCTGTCTTCCAGCTGCTTGCCCCTCCATTCCTCTTTCAATGTCTATGCTGTAGGAAAAACAATTAGCGTAACATCACATCAGGGAATCAAAATTGGAGCAACATCTCATGGAGGATATCAGCTATATGAGTAGAATAAGTTGCAGCCATTGAAGCTGAATACAATGTGGATATGCATAAAAACTGTGGCCTCATTTTTGTTGACACTCAGCTTCTATATTCTAATAGAGTCTATGACAGTGTAGAAAGATTACCTCCGTGTGTCAGCAACACCAAGATCTGAATCTGCAGCCACATGTAAGGCTTTGTACCTTCCATGCAAACAAAAACTGTTGACCCAGATACGTTGTAAATCCAGACCCTACAACAGGGTCAAGTGTGCACCATTGCTCAGAAAGGAGCTGGAAGATGGACTAAAATCATCATCATGAACCCTCATGGCATAAAAACCCCATGCAAGGAGGGGGAAAAGAGACTACTTTCCTTATGGCATCAGATTCTTACCTAGGGCACCGCTGCAAACATAGGAATGAAATAGGCTTCAACTTCTAATCAATTGCCAAGCTGAAGAAGAGTTTTCTTCATCAAGATTTCTGAAAAAGAACAGATCACGAGCCCAGGTTCACAAGGCATCAAGATCCAATACTTAAGCCAGTTAAGCCACCCTAGACAGATCAACCATTGACTCCAGGACTACTTGTGACCACTCTTGCAATCCAGCAATTTTAATCCTTCATCAAAAGGCTCAAATAAAAAGGGCAGAAAGCAAAATGAGGCTAATGTGAAGGTGTATGCAACCACCACATCACCTGTCTCGCACAACATTTCATTATATGCAAGAAAGCTTTGACTGTAGCGGAAGAAGCCATGTGATTCAAGCCCTCACACCAACTCACAGGTACACCATATTGGGAAGGAGATGAGTTGTTCAGGCACAACTCCAAAGAGAATCTGGTTTTGCCCCAAACAACTACATTATGACCTCCTATTACCAGTAGTGTGCAATGCCAGCCCACAACTCACAAGCCATGTCATGGTTTATCAGTGCCAGATCACAGCGGATGACAAGAAGTTCTGGATATCCTGGGTGTACTACTTCCCCTAATAGAGAAAAAGGGATCTGCTGCTATGATCAGCATTTAATCTGTAATCAAATGACAGAACTCCCAAATGGTGTGGATGATGCACATTTCACTTACATCCAGGCTGATCACATCAGGTAAAGCCCCTGATTTGGACTATCCTCACAATGCCAACACCCCAGCTGGTTACTTCTGAAGGGCATCACTGAAGTGATTAGTTTTACTCAATAATGCAAAGGTGAAATTTGACTTGCAAATTTTGAATTTTGAACAGCTTTTGATGGTTGACCCAGTACATGATCAAGAAATGGAGAACTGTACATTTAGGTAGAGTGCACTCACCTGATGCTCTGGTGCTCCACTACAGGCAAGCACTGGAGAACATAACAGTAATTTCAATACCTATTTGTGATTCTCTTCAGCAAGAGGACGAGCAGTTTGGTGGCTGTCAAAGTTTGTGCAATGTTGTTTTACATCTGAAGTTGTTTAGATGCAAGATCCAGATATTGAAAGACAATTTGGCTTTCAGAGGTTCAGCACCTGTACCTAAAAGAAGTCTGCAGCTTCCACCACACTCAGTCCATAACTATTGATGTTCCGACACTTTTGATACTGACCCACCGTTTTGTGTGGCATCTACCTCATCATCTACAGTATGGGGATGTTGCATGAAAGCATCCTCCACATTAGCTCCTTGACAATTTGGAGAAGGTCCCCCATTCTCTTTCTTTGAAGCATCCATCTCATCAGTTGGTTCAATCTTGATAACCCTACAATCCTTAGACTCAATTTGACTGTACAGTGGTCCATCTTGCTTGGTGGATGGAACCACAAACCGGGGGGTAGTCTCTCTCTTGGTTCGCTGTTTCTTGGGGATTGGGTCTACAGTTTTCACTGGAGGAATTGAGTCTGCAATTTTTGCTAGGGTGGAAACTGCCACAGTTGGGAGAGCCAATGTCTGCCTCTTCACCTTCATTGCAATCTTTGCAGCACCCTTTCCAATGCCCAATTTCAAGCCAACAGTGCCCACAGACACAGAGTCTGCATCAAGTATCTTCTTTGGGGGTGGCAGAGACTGTTGCTGACATTCCTTAACCTCCATAATTGCATCCCTGCTATGGTAGTGGGCATCATCTGTTTCCTGAAATGAACAACAGGCACATAGGTAATCAGCAACAATCTCTAACTGGCTGAAAGCTTACTCAGTATTTTACTCAATGAATTACCACTTGGTGCTCACCATCAAGACTTGGATGGCCTTCATTCTGCTAATATACATTCCAAAGCTGATACAAAAGGCTGCTAGGTCAAATGGAACAACCTCCTGTGAAGGGCAAAAACATAATGCAGACAACTTGGGATGTGGCAGACCATCATGGCCACCAGTCATGGGTGCCAATAGACCATAATATCACAAGATCTCATGAAGATAGATGAATGCAGAAAGATATCCATTTGTGACTGCTTTGCATGCATATTTTACTGCCCACCTCATCACTGGATGTATTTTGAGTTTGCTGCTCAAGATCTGCATCTTCCATTAGCCGCCATTGTGGGGTCTTGATGTCTTCATGCTGAACTTGTTCAATATCCTTTACCCCTACATTGGCAGACCTAACTGTATTGTCTATGTTGTCGTTGGAAGACCTCTTTCCCACCAGCCCATGCCCAGAGCTTGACCTTACTAAATTGCTATTGCATAACACAGGTGTCCCGACTGAAGTGTCACTCATGGAAACCCTGAAGGGTTGAACTGAAGAAGGTTGCAAGGTAACTTGAGACACTTGTGGTGAGAGATTTGAAGCAGCAGACTTAGGCAACAAAACTAGAGAGTTCCTGCGGGGGATTGCTCCTTGACTCAGCTGATGCTTTGCCTTCTCTACACGTGCCTGCAAGGCTTCAATCTGCCATAGCAGTTGCTCCATGGACTCTAGTTCACCAACCTCATGTCCTACTACTAGTTGCTCCACTGGATTCTCCTCTTCTGCCAGAGTTTCCGCCTTGATAGCTGCAGAATACAGACAATACGATTAAACTCTCAATCTATTGAAACAAACTCTAATTCAGACCAAGCAGATCCCTTACAATTAATGTAGCAAAATTACACCTTAACTTTATTTCATATGTATAACAGCAAAAATGTTTAGCTGCACACCAATCAGTTGAGTCTGCTGATTTTGTTGGCTATGCATCTTTCCCTCACCATCCTCAGACTTCTGCCTCCTCTTCTTATCTGCAGGATATACAAAAACAGCAAGGGAAAAACAGTGTCAGAAGGTGATGGTAGACCTCATCATTTCCAGAGTGAAGGCCAGCAGAAATAGTTTGCTGACTTTTGGTATCAATTCTTGGTATTGCTTGTGACAGCATACATTTTCCATTTGACAGTGGTGCCCATACTCACGATAGGGAGGTGCTCAGTGGAAGTGACACAAGGTCTACTTATACCACGATGCCTGTCTGGTGTCCAAGAAAAACCTCCACAAACATAATAAAATTCTGCAGATTCCTGATGAATGTGCAATTATTGCATAGGTGAGCTCCCCTCATTACAACAGAGAATAGGAGAGAAAGAATTGTTTTTAATTGAGTTCAATCACAAATGCAAAATGGTTCAACCAGAAAACACTACTTTCTTGTGTAAGAGGCCACAACTAAGCCTCTGGCCTAATTCACCTTAAAGAACATGCAAACAAAAAAGCGGTACACCTTTTAACTGGAAGTTTATGCACACTAACAGTTGTTGATGCTACTGGAAGAAGAAAAGGTTAAGAGGAGTGGATATGAATCTCAAGTAGTACCATATCGTGAAAACAGAGGATGGCGTGCCATGTAGGCATCAATGTCAATCAAATCCACTGGCTTTCTATGTTGCTTGCTGGAAAGTAGTCGATGCTTTTGTGGAGTTGAATCCAGTGGTACAGTTCTGGCAGCTGACACCTCCCCATTCACTCTGTCTAATCTCCATGTTTTCACTTTCTTTAATTCCTCCAAAATCTGATCATACCTACTAGCTTGTGACTGAAGCTCTTGCATCCGCAACTCCAACCAGCGACACCTCCACTCAATGCCCCTTCTGTACAACTTCCAATCTGCATCCAGTGCCTTGCTGTTCCTGTTCACCAAATTCAACACCACAGAACATCCAAATCAGCTTAGACATGGGATATATTGACTTTCACCATGCAACTATAAATTTTAGCCACAACACAGGATGATGATAACAAGAAAGGATCTAAACTTGCCTTTCATTGGGAGTCCCCTCTGCTTCATCTTCTTGTGGAACTGATGCCCCATTACCATCTCGCAAGTTTGATTCAACTTCAACCCCCCTCAGCACTCTGTCAACTCCAGTTTCACTCTCAAACTCACTATCAGTGGATTCAAATGAGCACTCTGTTGCTTGATCAACAGGACAATGCTGCTGATCATCAGAATCTGCCCACTCCATAATGTCAACCTCTAAACTGTTGCAGTCCAGTTCATGGATGGCAGCCTGTTCAAATATATCTCTATTTGTGTGAGAAAACTCCATCTTCAGCTTCTCAGACATGACCAAATCCTGGACATTACCAGAGGAAACTGGGATAATGCTGCATGTTGTTCTCTTGCCACATGTATTCTTGACATGTCCCTCTTCATACAGGTTCTGTGTTATACGAGCAGATTTCTCATCACAGGATTCCTTGAAAATATCACCACATTGTGATGATGGTGACATACTTTCAATTGGCCCAGCACCAACAATGGTTGTGGCCATTGTCACTGCTGCAGTATTCAAGAAGCTGGGTTCATGGCTAGCAGAAGTCTCCATATTGTAAAAAGTGATCAAACCAGGTAAAACATGTGCCTGTGCCTCCCTGTCCAGGAGGTTATCCTTGACTTCTGCATAATGCTCTAACTGCTTCTTGCCCTGCTGTAGAAGATTTCTTACAGCAATCCAGATTACAGATCTAATCCTGAAGTCTTCAGTTGCATTGTGGCATATTTGCTCAAAGCTTTCCTGCAAAGTTGTTGATGTGAAGATACCTTGCAAGGAGTTGGCAAAAAAGTGCTGATATATGCCTGTGCTGCATCATGAACACATCGTCCTTATGAGCACAAGTATGTCTCCAGACACACGGATCACCAACTCTGCACCTTTGACATTCAAACACACACAAGAAAAAAAGGTCTCCAAAAAACTTAAAAGAAGCACAAGAAACAACTTAGAAGTAAATGAACTGGATGTTTGTAACTCACTACAAAACAGCACCATGATGCATATTGTTGTGTAAGAACCCTTTGTTGCATCATTGTGGAGCACATAGAAGTTTTGATAAGTTTGGGATAGTTGCGAATGAAGGCCTTGTCCACTGGATCCATGAAGATCCCATTTTAATACACACTGCACCACACATGACACCCCATGATCTCATTAGTCACATTAGACCAGCAATACCAGACTAGACCTCGTTTTGCATCAAATTACAAACTGTATGAAACTTCCAGCAAACCTAACACTAAAACCTCTGCTACGAATTTTGGCCCTAGGCACTAGTGTCACACACTGTGATCCACCAACTAGGTCCTCAACATGTCCTAGTAAGCACATCTAGTCATGGCAGAAGACAAGAGACATGGTTTTGAAGTCAACCGACCTGTCTTAAAAAAAGAACCAGAATACTTCAACAAACTAGGAAGTCTCAGTTTGAACTTAGGGTTTTAGAAGAATCCTATTCAGCATGACTAGACCGCAGTTCAGCTCAGCTCTACAACTATGATAACCCTGGATTATTGAGAATTGGGATTGTTTCCAAGAAACAAATATCACCCTCACTCAATGTGATGAAAGTGACTGACATATGCTTAATAACAATTCTTTCCCCAACAATGTTTGTGATGAGCTTGGTGGCTGTCTACATACACACCTGAAGATTCTTTGAAATGCAAAGTGAAGTATAAAGAGGTATCCAGCAAATTCCTCCAGCTCCAGAATCTGCAAGCAGGGGAATGGTAAGAAGTGAGCAATTAGAAACCATGCAAATCCCAATCCTGGAACTTGATGTTGTTATACTGCAGTCTCCATCTTGAATCCGATTGTGTCAATTGAACTGAGCAGACATGATTGAACCCCAATTGAACTCCTGTTTTGGACAATTTAGGGTTTCCTGTGTTGATGGCTGAAGCCCTCCTTTTCTCAATCAATGTGCTCTCAGGACAAATCTCTAAGGCCTTTCTTTAGGTAAAACATTTCAGACAAACAGAAAAGAGCCGCCTTTGGCTCAAGTACTCACCTTGAATCAAAGCGCCACAAAATGCAAGGTCACCACAGTGCGTTTCAGTTACTCTAATAAAAACACTTCCCGCTTATAAGATGGTTACACGAACAAACCCTAATCTTTGATCCTGAAGCGCTAAATACAACGAGAATTTTACCGGCGAAGAAGAAGAAGCACGCAAAAAAGAAGGAAGTTCAAAACATAATAAAAAAAGATATAACGATGAGGCACCTGAACGAACTTTCGCTCTTTCTCAAAAAAAATGCAGCAAGACGAAATCGCCTTCGTTCAAATCTTCGCAGCAAAACCGAACGCTGCTGGTTCAGCCGTAACACAAGAAAAATAATAATAATGCCACTCCACTCTTTGCTCCAGCGGAAACCAATAGTGCACTTCTGATGTGCACTTATAACTGCCGAAATTATTCCTTGGTTCAAAGCGCTCGCACAAGCAAACAAACCGAGAAAACCAAAAAACAAAAACCAGAAAAATCAAGAAGAAAAGAAAGAGAACAAATAAAACAACAACGACAAGCAAGAGGAAAAATAAAACAACGAGGACAACGACAGATAGACTAGGATAGCCAAAGAAGAAAAAGAAGAAGAAGAAGCAGCAGCAAAAGTTCAGATCGGGTTGAAAATCAGGCAAGAAAAGCAAACAATACTTGAAAAAAAGCGGAGGTGCTAATTCCTGTTCATCCTTGTGTGTCTGGCTGTTGCTATTGTTGTTGCCAAGAAGAAGAAGATGCTGAATATGGTGCAACAAGCAAGGCGATGTTGATGGTCCACAAACCCTTCTGCACAATACGCATGGAGAGAGAAATGCAGCAAAACAAGCAAAAGAGATTTCAACGTCGCCGTGGGGACTTATACTCGACACCCTCGGCACCGCTCACGCCCAAGAAGGAGAGGAAGAGCCAAGAATGAGAGCCCAAGAATGAGAGCCCAAGAATGAGATCCTGCCTGTTGGGCTGTCATCTTCGAGGTCCCAAGAATGAGATCCCGCCTGTTGGGCTGTCATCTTCGAGGT
>Ga0209208_10010511_pt1 | contig 11994 bp, 10 predicted proteins | sample S1TSphfallax_3_FD_187694 | JGI IMG/M metagenome (GOLD analysis project Ga0209208, IMG submission 187694) | Host-associated microbial communities from peat moss isolated from Minnesota, USA - S1T2_Fd - Sphagnum fallax MG (SPAdes) (version 2) | ecosystem: Host-associated > Plants > Peat moss >...
ACATATAAATCATCACACCCACCATTTTGGACTCTTGCAAAGCAAACTCACACCACAAAACATATGGTTGAAATAACATGCAATAGACAACACAAACACTCCCATTTTCACAAAACTAAAAACAATTATATCAACTAATTCATCTCTTGTCATTTTATGCATTCGGCAACCTAATCCACCAATTCATTAGGCCTTCATCCCAGAAGATTTTTATTGAACCTCCTTTCATCCCACACTTTGACAAGGAAACATTTTTCTTCATTTTGTGAACTCAAACTAATAGAACATTTATAAATTATAACATTTACTTTTGAATTTATAAATTATAACATTTCCTTTTGAATTTGATAAGAAATGCAAGTTTAACTTTTGATCAATGGAAAACATATTAGAACATTTTTAATGTTTTGGGGGGAAGATGTTTAATTTAAGCAATTTTTAATAAAAAAATCAATTTAATGACTTTTTATTACCATGGTATTTGATTGGATTAAACAATAATTAAATTACTTAAAAGATTTTGGATGGAATTCATTGCCTGAAATGTTAAATATTCAAATTTTTGAACTACCAAGTGCTACAAAGCCAGGTGTTAAGAGTTTCAAAAACCTAAGAATCATTAGCCCTAGTCATTCGTGGCATGTTCTTCATTTGTTTTCCATCATTGTAATAGTTATTCATGTTTCACTTGGTCAATAATATGGCATTGAGCTTTAATGGACAATGGGATAGTTTGAGTGGACATGTTTAGTGACTATCATTGTGAAGATGTCAAAACTTGACACAAGGAATAATGAAGTTATTAGTTAGAAAAGGAGCGAGATAGTTGGAAGAGAGAAAGGTATGAACGAATGAACAACACAAATAGACAACAAATATATTCATGATACAAGTGTAATGCCATTTCAAATTGAGTAAAATCCTTCCCACTCTTCACTTTCTTATTTTTCTTTCCCTAGTATGTTCCCAAAGGGTTGCCACATATTTCATCATTGTTTACATCAAAATTTTCATGTCCATCTAGTTAAACATCACACGAAAATCAGCTAAACAAATACCATAGACTTGAAAGAGGTAGATTAATGAATTATTTTAATATATATACATAACATGCATATGAAAAGGCACATGATAATTAAAATGTGCGTTTTCATATCCTTGAGGAAGGTAGGAGAATGGAGTGAGACGGTTATTAGGAATGGATTGAAGTAGTTAGGCTTGGAAGAGAGAGGAATGAGCAACAAAGACAAACTAGCCTAGATAGCATCATTTTGATTATATGGATTGTATGCTGAAATGCAATTTAATAAACATTTTTTAAAAAAATTATTCAACACCCCATTACTGAATCCAATTGGGTACTATGGTACCATAACCTAGGGTCAGGTTCATGGTTGATAATACGAATAATTTTTTTTTCAAAAAATGAATTCATTTTTTAATTTTGAAATTACATTTTTTTTTCCATCATCTACTATATGAGTAATGAAATTATTTTGGAGTGTAACCTATGATAATTAGGATAATTAGGATAATTTTCAACATATCAGCATCATATTTTTATAAATTTTCATTTCACTATTTTAAAAAATTATTTAATGATGAATCTGACCTTCAAGGTAAGGTATTTCATTTGGACATAGAAAGTCTCTAAACCAATAGACATATTGTAGTACCCTTGGCAGCTTCAATAGATGTTTGTCAATTAATTAAAAAAATTTAAAAAAATTCATTTTGACAAATAAAATATTCCTGAAGATTCAATATTTTCCTTTATAAAATTGTGTTCTTCAGGATTTAATTTTATTTTTTTTTTGACAATTCTGAAAAAAATATAAGTAGCATTGAAGCTGCCCAAGGTAGTTTAGGGTATTAAAGATCAGCATGTGAAATGATTTGAAAACCGGCGGTTCTCTGATTCTAAAAGAACGTGAAAACCAGAATCGATGGATCTTTATTAAAAAATTCAAATAACCGCACGACACTGAAGCTTTCCCTCCTCCGAGTTTTTTTTTAAAAAAAAGGTACCAGAAAATAATAGAAGTGTTTAGGGGGGAAATTTTCCCTCTTCCAGCTTTTTTTTTTTTTAAAAGAAAAACAATTGAGAAAATAGAAAATTTTCAAAACCCCTGCCCGTGGTTATAATAGCAATATGAAAGGTAGTAGTATTCCAAGTGGCAGTTAGCCATTGGCTGTTGCTTAAATCAGATCTTCCGGATAAAGATAAAGACTGCCCCCCCGAGGCCCCCCCCCTCCGTTCCGCCCCTTTACACCCCCGCGCTGTCCATGGAAGTATTTCATCCATTAATCCGTCACCCGTGAATCATAATCTGAAAAAGCTTCTGTCCTCGCCGAGATCTCATCCACGAAGGTACAAGATCGCGGGAACAGTAAATTTTGAGCACTGCTGTCAGAGGTCAAAGAAGTAGACTTCGAATCTTTACCGTTGAAATGCTGACGTTTCTGTTGGACTTTAAATCTTCACCGTTGGACTGTTGGCAACTTTTTGTCCCGACAATATTGTCGTGTGAATAGGGACGTGTTTAGAAACTCGGCTCATTAAAAGCGCGTCAGTGTGCAACGGCCTGACTACCGGCTTCTCCGGTCACCGTGAAGGTGATTGGTCGCTCTTGATTGGGGAGATTTGGACCGTTTGATTGGAAATTCTAGGGAATCGTGTTCGTCGTCTTGGAAAGATGAAGAGTTATGTAAAAGATCGTCTTCTTACTCCGTTCCTCCCCTCCCCTCCCCGTTGCTGCTGCTTCTCTTTCGTAGAAGCGTTCATTCTGGCTCCTTCGTGTGCGCGCTTTGCTTCTCTCCGTGGCCGCGGGAGCGTCGTTTCTTGGGGATCTGTGCACTCGTTTTTGTGTTTTTGAGAAGCGCTCGACTTCCTCTCTTGGTGGATACAACTTTTGCTTTTTATTCCGGAGTTTTTCTGTGTCATTACTGGCTTCTTTTTGGCTTGGGGTACATGGTTTTGCTTTCTTGTTCGTTTAGTCCCGGAAAGATCGTCAATCAATCTCTCTCTCTCTCTCTCTCTCTCTCTCTCTCTTCTGCTGCCGCAGCACAAGGGTGTCAGTTTACGCCGCCTCCTCAAGAGCATTTGGCGCTGAATCTGGAGTTCTGGAGGTGTGTTTTGTGCCGGGGTTTTGTTGAAAGAGGAGCTTTGTTGTCTCTCTTGTTGCCCTGTGTGAACCTTGTGCAGCTGAAGTTTTTTCTGTCTTGCTCTTTCTCCAGTTCGACGACGGAGCTCTTATGCCACCTCTCGAAGAAGAGCACTTGTTTTCCTCAAGTACTTTTCTTCCGCGTTTGGCATTTGACGTCTTTCCAGCATTTTCTCTTCTCTCTGCAGGATTGATTCCTCGCGCATTCTGTTCCCTCCAGATCCTCGTGGTTTTGGGAGCCAGGCTATTACGAGCAGTAGCCTGCGGTTTTTCTCACAGGAGAGAGGTCGGCGTTCGAGCTTCCCGCTGTTGAGGAGCTAGCCGGGAACTCCGGTGGTTTTTTGTTGGACTCGCAGATCTCGGTTTCCCGGAGCGCTGTTTCGTTTTTGCAAACCCTTGGGAGGAGCGTTTGACTCTCTCTGTGTCGCAGTCATTTGTGTTGCCGTTCGGCGTTCAAGGTTTTCCGTTGCCGTTGTAGACTGCCGGGAGCAGCCGGGGCCGTGCGACTGTTTGGAGTCGTCATCAGTCGTGGCTCTGTGTTTCCACCAACGTTTTCCTCGGTTCCATTCCTGTCACGGCATTCTTCTTTCTTGCCTGGTGCGGCCTGTTTCTCATCACTCTCATTTGTCGCTGCGTCGTGGCTGTTTTGTCATCTATTGGTTGTCTTTTCTGAGCTCCGAGTCTCTATTTCTTTCTTCACGGGTAGTAGTGCCGCATTGACCTCTTCTATAGAGGACTGGAAGATATCTCCCTTTTCATCCGATCTTCTCTTTGCTTGACGCCAGTCCGACTTTCTTCATTCTAGATATAGATTTTCTTCGCAAGGTTCTTCTTCTCCAGAGTTTACGAACAAGAAGCATCACGGCGACTCGAAACTGTCGAGAGTTGAAGAGAAAATCCCCTTCTCAGTCCCCTTCGCAGCCACGGCAGTGTGTGACTGATCTCCGCACGCGTTGTGCAGTCGTAGTTATGGGAAAGGATGCGCAGTTTGACGGAGAGACAATGGTGGAGGTTTGGAGATCGCCAGCGCCTCCTCCCCCTCCTTCTCTTGTCAGCCCTGATGCTGCGAGCTTGATGCTTGAACAATCTAGCGACACTCTTTCCTCGCCCACTTCTGTCTTGGGGGACAACACAATCAACAAGGTTGAGTGGGAGGGCGTTGGAGGTCTAGAGTCGCTACAGTTGCAAGCGCTGAAGAAAGTAGCATCACAAGGTGTGCTGTGGAAACACCCTACTGAAGCCAAGTCCCTGGTCTTCACACTACATCATGGGGGAGATGTGGAGGCAGATGGGAACTGTCTATTTACCGCCTCCCAACGAGCAATGCGGCTGCGGGAGTCCCCTTTGGAGGTGAGGTTGCGCACTGTGAAGAGGTTTCTGATAGAGTTCGAGGCGTGCATTGTGGATCAGCAGATCATCAATGACATGATCAGCCATTTGTACGCACCAGATGTGACTACTGGATGGGGAGTCCATGTAGTCCAGGATGTGAAACTTCTTGCCAGAAAGGCTGACAGAGAAGCATTGGATGCCAGCATTGAGGAACTTGTTCAGGTTGGTGTTTCAAGGTAAATGCTTCCTCTTGAGCCCTGTCCACTCCTTCCCAGCCCACCCTCCATCTTTGCACAATGTAGAAGCTGCATCTTGATATGGTCTGTGATGAGGCTATATGCCTGCTCAGAGACCTACAGCTTCAAAGCCAAATTCTCCCTCATGCCCACTTGCAGCTTTCTTCTTGACATGGACTGCATGAAATCTTGTATGCCTGGACCCAAGAAGGGAACTGCCTGGAGCTGTACAACTTACTAGTAGAAATTGTTACCATGCCTACTTGCAGCTTTCTTCTTGACTCAGACTATATGCAATCTTGTATGCCTGGAATCAAGAAGCAGCTCTATCTCTGGCAACCAGCAGAAAGTGTGTACTGTAGGTTGTGTGATAAGCAGGTTCATTGATTTTGAGTCACTTTGCATCCTGCAGAGGTTGTGAGGGAAGAGGTGGTGTGATAGTATGCAGATTTCTGACTCATTAGTGGCCTGATTTCCATCAGTTTTGCTCACCTTCTGGTCACAATGTAGCAGAGTGGTATGGTGATGAGTAGGGCAGATTACAAGAGGATCCAAAGTAAGAAACTCTGTTTAATATCATTTGTTGTGTTTTTTTCCATGTTGTGCAGGGACTCAGCAGCAGAATCAATAATGAAGGATCACTGCATTCCAGTTGCTGATGGTGAGAGCTGGGCCAAGTATATGTCATTATCTGGCAGCTACAATGATGAATATGACATAATTACTCTACAGTATACAGAAGAAGGATTGTTGGGTGTTGATGAGAACCGAGAAGGTCGAGCAGCAGCATTTGGGGATGACATTGCCATCCAATGCCTGGCTTCAGAGTATGAGCGCGAAATTTTTGTGGTAGGTTATTTTCATTTGTGATTTATTGTATGCTGTGTTGTATGGTTTAGGCTGAACAATGTGTTGAACAGTACAGACTTTCCTGAGTTTACTTCAAGTCCTTTGAACTGTCTTTGGAGCAGTCCATGGTTTAAAATGTTGGTCCATTGAACTTGTATTGCAACTTTTCTAAGTTTTATCTGGTCATAGGTGCAGGTGTTAGATGTCTCTTGCCTGATTTGTTTTTGTCGAAATCATGAATCCATGCTTTTGTTTGTGGGGGCTCCAGGTGCAGGCACATGGGACCGATGCTATGGTAGACAGCAGCAACTGTTTGTTTTTTCTTCCGCATCGGCCCAGCCAACAAGTTCAAGTTTGCCATCCACCTGTCTTCCTGTTCATGAAGGGAACAGGTACAACACGCACCTCTAATTTGATTGCTTTGAGGAATTTGAGCTCTGTTATGCCAAAGAGATTGTAATAAATTGAAGGAGCAGTCTTGGAGCTGAATTCAGCATCTTGTATGATTACTTTGTGTTAATTGGAGTACTGATGATGAGGCTTGGGGTTTTTGTGGTCAGGTTGGTGCAGTGCAGGCGCAGACCACTATGAGCCAATCATGGCATATTCTGCATCCCATCTACCGCAGGAAACAGCAGCTTTTGTGTTGTAGACATTTTGTTAATTACCCCAAGCCTGAATTTGTAACAGTAGCATTTGTCCACTGTCTTGAGATTGATTTTTTTCCCCTGATAAGTCTCTTTTATAAGACAAATACAGGATGAGAAGTGCTTACGCACCCACCCCCATTGAGTACCATAGCAACGGAGACTGTGAGTTTGGAAGTCACTTTGGGCAAGGATATGAGCTTTGTAGATGATGCATGCCTCTGATAAAGGTTTTCGGCAGTGTGGATCCATAGATCAGTTCATGTTACTACAATGAGTGCCAGCAATTCCTGTCGTATAAACACCATTAGAGATGAGACAAATGAACCATACATAGCCTGCCAAAGAATTATCACAATTCAATTTGTGTCTAGATGAGGTGTAAACTGTTTTGTAGAATTCCTCAAGTTTCAGAAGAGATATCAAGTTCTCTCCACTATTTTGTTACCATTCATGATTGAAATCCTGACTGAGATACTTTTCTTCTCTGTGGTCCTCAACAGAGATTTGTTTCTTTCACGCTGCCTAGTTGCTGAGGAATATGATCAAGGACCATGACATTGAGTTAGCTTTATCAAGTTTGTTTCCATCATGTCCTTGGTAAACTTTCTTGCAATTTATGTACATAAGGAATGTAACATCAATTTGTTTTAGCCTTCATTTTGTGTCTCCGCGCTTGGAAACTCTTTTGCAAATACTACTCCATTCTTCCACTAAAAAATATGTAGTGCTAGCCAACAGCAGACAAAATCTCCCGACTTCAAAAAGCATGGAACATACATGTGCTTGCAAATGTTACTGTTTTAAAATAGTTTTGCACTACAGTTTTTTCTCTGTAGTATCTCAAGATTCTCACATTACAAAGCTCGCATTGCCTTTGGATGTAAACTCTCTGTGGACTAACTTGACGCTACCTTTTGCTCTGAGAAACTGTTGGTGAAATCAACTGAAAACAAAATCCCTAGAACATGCTTAAAGCATATAACTCTAGAAAATATACCTTTTAACCAATACAAGAAAATGAAAATAACTAAAACTGCTCAACATGTATGTATATTCCAATTTCAACGCCATTGCACTCTACCAGCGATCTTCCCCCCCCTTGTATTTGACAGGTAATAAACATAGCATAAAGTTTTCAATGCAATAAATCTTTTGATATTGACAAAAACGGAGTACACTGTTGTTGACAATTAGTCATCATGGCACCCAGTATGCACCATTTGTGCTGACACCCAGCACAAGTCTGATCCATGTACATCTCTGTGTTGAACCCAATCAAGAGCCCATCACTAGCTTACTTATGCGTCTTTCTAAAAGCAAACACTACAAATAAGAGCGGGAATGTTTCCAAACATTTTCCCAAGCTACAGGATACACATTCCTGTAGCTGTGAACATGAACAACAAATGTGCAGTTGAGTGGATGGAAAATGGAACAGTTTTGAGGTTCCAGACTTCTACAGTTTACTGCCAATTTCTATGGAATCTATGCATGGGCTAACTCTGATGAGGCAGCCAGAACACTTCACCAAAATACTAAATGCTGTACGTGACTCGAATTGAACATTAGGGGGTAGAGTACAGCCACGACACTTCACCAAAATCATTTGCGCTGTACATGACTTGATGGAAAGACCAGTAGGGGTAGACATAGGACAAGGATGGGAACATACTTCTCAACCCCACAGAAAATTGTACTAATTATCTCTGATCTCCAGATTCTGGTTGCAGAAACCTCATTCTGCACTAGCAATACCCAGCTAGCTTCTCATTGCCACCACCCAAAACATAAGTAAACCTAGCTAGGAGTGCATGTCTAACCAGATGTTTTATGCATAAACAATCATTGGCAATAAATCATAAGGGAAGAGTACATCAGGGATGGCATCTGGGATCCAAATGACTGGAGCTACCTCAGCCCATGTTTGTAATGCGGTTGATGGTTGAGAGGGCCCACTCTGCTGTCTCTTTCAACTGCTGATCGTCCGATGATGTGGACTCATCAAGGAAGTCCTTGTAGAACACTGCTCGCTTAAACAAGGGTGCAGCACTGGGTCCCAAAGTGTCAGCCAGATCTCCCATTACTCCAATTGCTGCCTTCATTACAGAGTCATCTCTGCAGCACCAACCAAGAGGGCATGAAAATAGGAACACAAACTTGAATGAAGATAGTAGCTGAACATAAGTGCTAGAAGGCCAGTAAAGGAGAGGTAAGGTGCATAGGCAAAGCCTGGAAAAACATAAACACACTGTTCACATACAAGTTATCTGGCCCCAACAGGCAACAGAAAAGAAGGGATACTGAATGGAACAGCATCCACATTAGGTAACCTGACAGTAGTAATGGTAGAATAATGTTCTACATGGTAAAAAACACTCAGAAAATCCAAGAGCACAACATACCTGTCTTTGTCCTGGTAAACAGTTTCAATAAACTGTAAGATATGACCTGCATAGGGGATCATCAGCTCAGCCTTATTACTTTTAAAACCCTGGAAGATTCCAGAATATGCTTCAAAAATTCCACTTCGTAGCTGATTGTTGTAATCAATCAACTCATCATCACGAATTACTTGCTGGGCTGAAAGCTCAGCAGCCCCCTGGAGCATGGGCATGGCATAAATGAGGTATTTTTCAAAGTGCTCCCCAATTGCCAAGGCAATATCCCCAAAGCAAGAGAAGATGGGAGGCTTCACAGAGCGATGCAATTGGTTGCTGGATAGATCCTTCAGCAGTTGCGTCATGATACCATCACAGAAAGGTAGCACTTTGTCATCCAATGCACGACAGATATCACCAACCACACCCACTGTGACAGCACAGACCTGCAGAAAGTGAAGTGTTCTTTCAGAACTTTTCTTTGACACCAGATAAGAGAAACTGCATGACAAAAAACAGAAAATCCAAATCCAGGATGAATTACCAGCAGCTAACCCATCACTATGCACAAGACTTGTAACTTACAAGAATGCCTGGAGGATGAATCCTTCAAACACACCTGATACTCTTCAAAATTCTGGAGCCCCATTTCCAAGAACCGATAAAACTCTGTCATATACTTCCCAAACTCTGCACCAGTTGAATATGCCAATGCTCCAATTGCAAGCATAGCTTCTTCATGAACTGTGGCACTCCGACAGGCAAACACACGGAGGAACAAAGTCATCATCTGATCTGCATACTGCACTATTCCAAACTTAGTTGCATCTGATGCTCCCAGCTTTTGGATAATGACCTGCATAAGCCAATGCAGAATTATCTTAGGTTCAAGGCAAGAAAACAACTTTTCCTCAAAAGCATTTAGCTAGCATGATGGAAAAGAATAAGAGTTGCCAGTAAGGGTAACAACAATTGCAATAAGAAAAATTAGGTCATCAACAACATCCATCTGATGTCATGAGCATTATTAGCTTTGAACTTGCCTGTAATACTCCACATAAAAGGGCCTGCAGTTCACTCTGCTTCTCTCGGTCATCAGAGGAGAGCACTGTCATCTCTAGTGTGTGGTTAAGCTTCTGCATAATCACAGGCACTAGCTGTATCACAATTGCTGCAGTGTCTTGTGTTGAGATTCTCACAACCTCATTCAATGTTTCATAGGCTGATGTGCGAAGTCGTGAATCACCTGCATCCTCCCTATCTGTTGTGGCCAGAAGTGCTTGAACGATATTTTGGAAAAAGGGTGAAAGAGGTGACAGAGCTCCTGTACTTTCCTCATACCCTTGTGCCAAAAAGTAAATTGCTCCACACACCTTCTCAGCCACATTAGGCGTGTCCTTGATGCTTTCTAACAGCACTGCAAGAATCAAGGGCAAATTCTCTTGGGTTATGACTGGGAATTGCACATTTGGTCCATGCAGAAACTCAAAAATCCTTCCCAGTGTCCATGCTGTGGTATCCTTCACATGGGTGTTCTCGTCCGTCATTGCACTCAACATGAAGTTCAGAGCTACATTCACCAGCGGGGCAAGTTTGGCCAAGGATGGCCCCTCAAGAATAGAACCAAATGCATAAGTAGCTGCTTCCCGACACCGCCAATCTGGCTTGGACACATTCTCCTGCACATAGGGCATCACTAAGGGAACAACATCATCACCCACTGCTCTCGCCACTAAGCCCAAGCATGTGCCTCCTGCCATTGCAAGATTCCAAGCTCCTTCTTCTTGATCTTGGTCCTCATCCTGCTTTGTCAAAGTCTCCAGCAACATAGGCACCAAAGCTGGCAATGCTTGCTTGATGAATTGGAAGTAGGGCACCTCAGAATCCCCAGTGAAATCCTCCTCCTGAATTTCAATCTCCTCATCACAGATCGAGCTCCAGAACTCAACAGCCTGCAATGCAACTGGCTCCTCGTCTTCCTTTACAGCCTTGGATGTGATTGCAAAAATATCCTGCATGTAGGGTGCCAGTTTCTCATAGTATGTAGAACCAATCGAGACTAAACATTCAAAAGCAGCCTGCCGCACACGGCTGTCGGTGGACAGAGTCGCCTCGCACACTACTCTCATGATGTAATCCCTCTCCATGTCATTCTCGAAATTCGTTTGCGCGAAATCCAGGGCATTGTAAAGAGCATTAGTGGCCGCCAACCTGACATCGTTGCTGGTCTCGGAAGCATTCATGCCCTGCACGACGGCCGTCAAGATCGCGTTCACCTGCTCTTGCGCCAGAATCTCGGCCGAAACCTCCTCGCAAACATACCCTAGGGTTTCCAGCGTCGCTTGCTTGAGGTGCGCCGGCTGCTCCACTTGCGGTCCCCCCATGTTGGCCAGCAAAGATCCGACAAGCTCCGGCCATTCTCCCTGCGGAAGTTCGATGGCGGCAATTTTGGCGATCACCTGCGCAGATGTGTGTCTCGCATCGGGTACCACTGAAGACAAGGTTTGCGACAACGCGCTCTTGATCTGCGTCTTGACTGTAGGATCCAAAGACACCCATCGACCAACTAGCTCTTGTTTCCGAGCGGCCTCCTTGGCGTCCAAAGAGTTCTTGAGAATCAGCCCCGCGAGCTTACGGCTGTCAGGAGGTTTCTCACTATTGGCGAGCTCATGCGACAACGAGATTAGAAAACCAGCGAGGTTTTGCTCCTGGAATTGCTTCAAGCTATCCTCTGCGAGCTTGCGCACTACGCCATCCGCCGACTGCGCGTTCAGCAGAACCTGCGTCACCTCCTGGGCCATCCTCTCCCCGTTTCCAAACACCCTCCCGCCGATTCCAACCTTCCACTACCGCCACCACGATCTGCTGCAGCAAGCAAGCCAGCCGCTCTTCAGCGCATCGATTTCTGTTCCGTCGCCTCCTGTTGTCCTCCAGCAACCTCGCAAAGTGCAACGCACTGCGCGAGGGGAGTCGAGCACGAAACCTTGGCCGGAAACCCTAATCGGCAACGCTCTTGTACACGGCCGCCCTCGCAGGCAGCTGTCATACCCGCCGGATAAAAAAATTTGGTGCAAACTAGAGCCCCCGTCCCCCCTCCCCTCCTTTTGCTTAGAATTTAGTTTTTCTATAATCCCATATTTGATTATGGACTTAACCTTTTGTGAAAATTATTTATGATTTTGTGGCCTAAATTTTTCCAATTTTGAGAATATTCCTCCGCCTTTGGCCCTTAACCCCAAGGTAAAGACCTAGGAGACATTTTCTAGTGTATTTGGAGGTAACCTTATATAGCTGAAAAAGAAAAATGTTTGCTCCTTATTATTTTTCATTTTCCCCCCTCATACACAAAACTGAAAAAACCCAAAAAAAAAAAAAAAAAAAAAAA
>Ga0209208_10010513_pt1 | contig 11992 bp, 7 predicted proteins | sample S1TSphfallax_3_FD_187694 | JGI IMG/M metagenome (GOLD analysis project Ga0209208, IMG submission 187694) | Host-associated microbial communities from peat moss isolated from Minnesota, USA - S1T2_Fd - Sphagnum fallax MG (SPAdes) (version 2) | ecosystem: Host-associated > Plants > Peat moss >...
CCCCCCCCCCCTTGAAGGTGCAAAACAAGACAACATTGGGGTAACAAAAGGAACAAATGCCAACTCTCACATCATAGGGTTTGTGCTAGTTTATCTAGTGGAAAACGAAATGCCATTCATACATCATGTCGTAAAACAACATGGATGTGATTGTACAATCAAAGACAACAAAAGCTTAAATGGAAGGACCCAAGGACATCCAATGTTGAAATCCAAACCTAGGTTAATGTAGGTGGGATGGGAGTAAGGGAAAGGTTTGAGGAAGTGATGGGCCAACCTTCGAAAGATAAAATGACACCCATAGGTGGGGCAAGAAACTCTAGGTAGAGGTTGTGGGCATGTTGGGGAAATGGGGGATAGATTGGGGGCTTTAATCATGAACAATTATAGGGGTTGATAAAGTGGTAAGAAGGGAAATTCTTACATATGCATTACCTAAGGGGATTATAAAAGTGTTGGGTTAGGGCCCCACATCCACATAAAAGCTTTGGGGCTAATAGGGGGAAATAGTGGGTGGTGTGTGGTTTGTTAGAATGGTAGCACTATTAGAATTTTTGGTTTTTCAAATTGAAAATTTTGGTTTTAAATATCTAAATTTGGGCAGGGGCCAAAAAGATTCCCTATCATTTTGGACAAGTTGATTTTAACATGTCCAGTGTGACTAGGGTGGTCGTTTTTATTAGCAAAGTAAAGACCATTTGATTAATCAAATTATTTAAATAATATTTTAAAAAGTTATTATCAAAAAATAGCTAGGTTGGTCAAAAAAATGTAAATAGGTAAGTGGTAGCTTACCCCACCCTACATTACTTACTTCACCTAGCTTAAAATAACCTTGTATAACATTTAATTAAGCTTAACTTACCTACTGTAGACCCCTAAACATGTACATAGGTTACAACTTTAGGAATTGAACCCTTGACCTCCCCAATGATAAACCAAGTCTTTTAACCAATGGACCACACCATCAAAAGGTGTTTAATTTTAGTCAAATTTTTTATGTCACATTCTTATTTTGACACACCACTACAAGATTGTACAATACATATATAGGTGGGTGGGTAGATAGATAAATAGGTTATAATAAGTAGGTAAGTAGGTATGTTGTAGTAGGTTAGTGAGTGGGTAGGTAGGTATGTAGTAATAACATTGGCCATTTTGACTAAAAGTGTCATGTGTCAATTTGAATAAATTTTCCATGTGACTAAGTGTCATTGGCCATTTTGACTAAAAGTGTCATGTGTCAATTTGAATAAATTTTCCATGTGACTAAGTGTCATTGGCCATTTTGACCAAGGTTGTCTATTTTTATCCAATTTGACTAAATGTTCAAATTAACAAATAGTGACATTTCAACCATGTTGATTGCTTAAAAGATACACATGTCATTCAAGCCTTTAGCCTCTAGTCAAAATGTACATGTTCATTAGTCAAGAAATACCAATTAGTCAACTTGGACCATTTGAAAAACCAAAAATTCTAATAATGTAGGGGGAACTAATGATGATGTGTGGTTTGCACAAGAAAGGGCGTGGAGGATGGGTCGATGGTGGTGTGTGAAAGTGCAAATGGGCAATGTGAACTATGAGATTTGATGATAGATGATGAACTAGGGGACATGGGACATTTTATGCACATGAAGAAAAAGGTTTACTAGGAGCATAATTACAAATAAACCCCACTTTTCAAAATATTGCCTACTTCTACACAACAATTTTGAGTCTACAAAACCAACCACACAAAACTAAGCGGATAAAAAAAAAGATAAAAAATTGTTGGGGAAAAAAAAATTAGAATGTCACCCACCCACATACTTTAAATCTCAAAAGATAAAGTTGAAAGACAACATAAATGCTCTTTAAAAGAATAAAAAGATGGAATCTTTTACCAAAATTGTTTTCTTAAAAAGAAGTGATTTATTGGATATACCCAAACAACAAACCAAGCTCCTTGGTCAAGGCATTATGCCAACACCAAACCTTAACTTTGCCATAATTTTAAACAACATCATCACTACTCTACTAGGTTCAACACAACCTATACATTTTGATTGATACCAAAATGGTACATTTTTCACCTTTTTCCCCTAATCTTACAAGACCATGAACAAATAGCACCCTAAAAAACCACTTTAATGGAGTAATTACCTTCACAGATAGGGTTTTTACAGTAAACCCATTCCATTACAATTGTTTTTTTTCAATTTTTAAACAAACTAACCTAACATTATTTTATCATTGTCTCAACCACAGCCCCTCATATAAGATGCAAAGGCAGTCAAAACAAAAGTTGGGTAGATTTTGTCAAAAAAATTCTTATACACTTAGGACAAAAAGTAGCCGAGTTGTTTACATGACTCATTATGAAAAATTGTGTTTACTGAAATCACACTATTCTACAACAAAAAAACAACTTGTATACAACTATTATGCAACTATCCCCTTGGAAATAAGGGGAATTAATAACTAAATTATCACATAAAAAATTAATTAATAGTATTATAATTGCAAGTGAGTTGAAAATGGGTCTTTTATACAATAATTTGTACACGTCGTACATACATCCATAGTCAACCATGTTTGATTTTTTGAAGAATTGAACTATAATTACATATGACAACTATTTTAGAATTGTTATACATGTGCCTTTAACATAACAACTATGTTGCAACTAATGTACAATATACATACATGTGATCATGACATATGTTTGCATTTTCATTGCCCGTTATGGAATACATTTGCAATTAATATTTTACCATGATTCCCATTGAAACAACTAGTAGGGCCATTAATGTGTCATTATTGAACTATTAGTGTTTAAATATGTTATGACTATTGTGCAACAATTTATAACTCAATAAAGATGTAAATTCATATATAATATTTTGTAAAAAATTATTGTTTCAATAATTTGACTATTAAATATTAACTGCATTTAATACACTTAATTGTTATGAACTTATTAATTATATTAAATTGAAATATTAAATAGAATAAATAAATGAAATTGATAAATTTATTTTTAACTTATATTATTAATTAATTATGTAATTAGATAGAATACTAAGGATGCATATGAATAATAATTACTCATCAAATAATAATTAAATAAATATTTATTTGAGTTGGGGATACTTAATAATGATTTAAACTGCTTAATTTAAAAAAATATTGTCTATCAATAATTACCAAATCATTAATTATCTAACTTCCCAGAAACTAATTATTTTGATACATATAATTAATTTAAATGTGAAATTAAAAGAAATGTGTATATTATATTAAAAATTCAATTTCGGTGTACATAAAAATATGTCTATTTATACTTTGATGTTTTCCATGCAAATTCATATTTAATTTTTAATGTTTACTAATGAATTATTTGTCAATAATTAATTCATTAATATGTAATTTACTTATTTATTCTTAATTATTTATTTAAATTGAATAATTGACTATTGATATGATTTATACATTATTTTGATTTTAATAATTATTTTGTTAGCCAATTCAAACAACTAATAACAATTTTAAAAGTTTCAAATAATAAATGATTGATTATGTGAATTTACATAATTAATCATCTCAATTATCTAAATTAAATTAATTAACTTAAATCATTATTTCAAATAGTTAAATATTAAATAATTAATTCACATATATAAGTAATATACAATATATTATTTTATTTTATGATTTACATAATGAAAAACAAACACAAATTATGTGAGAAAATCTTTTTGTAATTGTAACTCAATTTACAACTGAAAAACAAATAAAGTCCATTTAACCCATATGTTTTGTTTTTGAATCACATGTCACAAATTATATAAACAATGTGTCTTCTATTATGTTCTCACATCAAAATACACGTGTCATTTTGGGATGAATTAAAAAAAGCTTAACTATAAAGGCAAAACATAAAATAAAATAAAAATATTTACATGACTATTCTTTAATTCATTTAGTCTTATACTTTCCTACCTACTTACTCACTTACATAAATAAGTAGGTCCTATTTTTCTACTTACTTATGTAGGTAGGTAAGTAAGTAGGTATATTTTAGTGTAAGTATGCAGGCCTTAAGACCTACCAACCTACCTATCTATGGCTATGTACTAACCTACCTAACTATTAAAAAATATAAATATACAAAATTCAATTAATATGCCATGTGGCAAAAAAAAAATTGTGCCACGTGTTATAATTTCAAACCATCATTAACAATCGTAATAGACAATGGAGATCAATACTTTTTTTTAAATCCAAAAATCCTCATAGTGCCATGTGTCAAACTTTAATGGATGGATGAAAATTAGTAACATCAATATGACATTATGGTTGTAGTTGTAATGGAGTTGCATAATAATTGAAAATGAGTTATTTCAACAAAGTTGTAACTAAGTTGTAATGAGTTGCATTGAATTACACCATATATATGATGAGTTGCAACTTTTGCAACTCATGCGACTTGTCCAATAACACTCAAAATGTAGAAATACAATGAGTTGCAAGTGGTCATTGCAACTCAAAAATTGAGTTGCGAGGCCAATTGCAAAACACCTTTTTTTCAAGTGACTTTGGATGTTGAAGCTATTACCACATCCATCGCATCCCATCCCCCCAATACACACACCCCACCCTCTTCTTCCTTTTGTAACTTTTCTAAATTCCAATACAAGTCCTTTTGGGTCTATCCATTGAAGAACTAGACGAAATGAAACTTTGGAAAGGAAGCAAAAAATAACATAATAGTAACATGTGAGAAAAATGACAATTCAAATTGAACCTTGCACACACATACCAAATTGGAACTAGAACATGAAAAGTAGAAATCGGAGAAAAATAGACCAAACTATCATGTGATTGATTTGATAACAAATTCATTTCCCAAGTTACAACAATACTAGTTGTTGATGGACTCTTCTTCACCATACTTGTGAAAATCCAATCTTATTTATTGGTTCTAAATAGGTATGGTGTACCTTGCAAAAAGGGGTATTAATTGAAGCAAAACAATGTTGGTAACCATGTTTAAGAATAGAATATGCATATAATTAATGAGACATTGAACATTCACCCAAGATGGTCCATCTTTTTTTCTTTTTGGGGTGAGGGTGTGTGAGGGTGGAATTTTCTTATCATGTTCCTAGTGATGTTTTTAGGTTGTCAAGATGGAATTTCAAATAGGTCATGAAAGGAATGGGCTTATGGTTTAACATATAATTTTTTTTTGTCATGGGACCCCATGGTCCAAGGAATATTGCATTGGGCCTTGTGGCAAACTTCATAAGATTCCTTTTGAAAGGGCCATGGACATTTTGCAAATTTTGCTAATGTCATGTCCTATGCCTTGCATGGTTTTGTCTTGGGCTCTTAGTAATAGGACCCCTTGACTAGTTCATCACGAGACATGTGATGACAAGGTTTTAAATACTTGTGATTGCATGTACAATTGCCCACACTTCAACCTTGGGGATTTGTTGTAAGAACATTATCCTCTACCACCCATAACATAAAATAATAGCCTTTTTGAACTCTAACATCTCCTTTAAATATTATCATTTTATTGGCAAATTTGGTTTGAACCACTAGAATTTTTTGTTTATAATGTCACATCCCACTTTCGACACATGCCTTCTCCCATTCTTGCTTACCTTTTCTTGAACTTTTAATCAAGTTGATTATCTTTTACAAATTGGCTTGGGCATTTTTCACATTTACATGTTTCATACTTGCAGCAACCTTGTCGTCATTTGTATCATATTGGCATGCCTTAGACATGATACATGACCAAAATAAAAACCCCTCATAAACTCATCAAGGTTTCAAAAGATGAAAATCAAATATAAAATGTAATGTTGCCATAAATCTCAAGTTGCTACAAGTTCATCTTTCACAAAAGCAACCACTTTATGCATTAGATCAAACTTTTCAAGTAAAGCTTACAACTACATAGGCACATGGAAAGCCATGTTGCATCATGCACCTTAAACAAGCCAATGGTAACATGCATTTAGGGGTTTGAGATTCATTTAAATACTTTATTACTAAGGCAAATATGTCCACTCCATCTTTGGACATCCAAAGATCAAAACTTATAACCATAGTTGTTGCAAATGCAAGATTAAGCAACACATGCAAGCTTTGTTTTACCATTATACGATTCATTTTTTTCCACCAATGTAGAGTGAGAAAGGAACACAACACAAGGGCATTGGCCTATAATATTAACCTTTGTAGCCAAATATTTTTGCAAGTGGAAAGTGGTATGTAACCTTTGCATATATATAATATTAGATCCTCAAGGAAATTTTGTTATATTACATCACCTTTTTATAAGTACTTGTGGCCCCCAAAAATGCCATGATTGCACGTCCACTTGGGCTAAAATTTTCCTTCCTTGATTAATGACTATGATTTGCTTCAATAGTAGAATTAGTAATGATTAACTTCCTATGAATAACCAACCTAAGGAGTGTAGAATCAACAAGGGTCTTCATAGGAGTGATTTCATTTTTTTGCTATATTTTATAAAACCTTTCCTTGGAATAGAACTTTGGGACAAACCTTATCCAATCTATAAATAATACACCAGAACATCAATGAGTTTTCAAAATCCATAAGTATTCTTTTATTATTGTAAAAAAAACCCTAACAAATAGAATTTCAAATATGTAGTTTTCAAAATATAGCTTGAGCTTAAATAGTTATAAGTTGTGTAACTTCAAGATTAGTAACATTAAAAGCTTGTAGATGCACATTCTCAACATTTGACATGCTACCTTGCACAAGATTATAAGTTCTTAAAGTCCTTGTAAGGTCTAGCCTAGGTAGGTAGGTACTTAGGTGTAGGTCTAAAAATTTTATAACAAAATCCTATTTTATTTTAAGTTTAGCCTTTTGGGTGGAGCCTATGTGATTAGCTCCTCTTATATGGCGATTGAAAAAATTGAATGTGTTTACTACACCAAATCAACCTACTTATATAATTTGCAAACTTGAAAGGGAAAACAAACAATATGGGATAAAATTTTAATTATAGCCTGATTGCAATTATTCCCTACCACATGTTATCATATAGCCCACCTACTAGGTAGCATAAGTTTTTACTAGGTACCTATTTAAATATGTATTTATCTTAAATACACATTTAAATAGCCTCTAGATCATTATTTATTTTAAATGCATGTTTAAATAACCTAGGTATAATTATTTACAAATTAAACCTATTAGGTAACTAGTGGTATGTAGGTATATATGTACGTAGGTACTTAGTAAATAGGTAGGTAGGTGAATAGGATGTAGGTACTTAATAAGTAGTGAAGTAGGTATATACATATAGGTATGTATGTACTATTAAATAGTCTATACATGTAGCTACTGGGTAGCATATGTACCTAATGCAACTATAATATGACTATTTTGGTTGCATATGGAATTAAACATATATACGTTGTTGTAAAAAATACAAATACATCATGAAAAATCAACCTATTGAAAAATGAAATAGGTCATAATTGCAACTTACTTGAAAGGAATACCAAAATCCATCCAAATTTGAAAAATAGTTGCATAGGCAACCATTCATAGTCATAAACAACATTTAGTCACACAAGGAATAGTTGCAAATGACAGGATTTCCACTAGTGAAACATTAGTTGAAATTAAATAATACAAGGTTAAGGTAGAATAGGGTGTTATTCATATTCAATAAAAAGATTCAAAGATAAAAAACTTGCATATGTTTCTTGATTGGCAATGTCAAAAAACTATAAAATCCTTATTGGTTGTAGAAAAACATCTTATAGATTAACAAAAATAATTGACCAACTTGTAATTGGAATGAGATTAGTACTATGACCAATTGCAAGCCACACCATTGATGATTGCAATTAATATGATAAAGGAATATATGATCAACTATTCTTGAACCAAAATGTTTTCCAATGTTTAAATTCATGCATCAGTGTAAAAACCTTCAAAGTGAAAATTTGTGGTGGGATAAGTATAAGCTATTGTTTAAAACATGAATATCAAAGCTTTTGATTCATGAAATGCAAATGAATGTAATATATATTCACAAATTTGGATCATATGGTATAGCCTAGCTAGTTCATGTATATATATACTAGGTATATATGTTTAATTAATCATAAAATTTTCGCCTAAAATTTCAACTTAGGTGAAATCACCATTCCATGTTGTTGTAGAACCCAATGATATTCAAGGGAAAACAAAGATTCCTCTCACAACAAGTTAGATCTTCAAATCATTTGTTTTGTCAAATTCATAGACTTTACCTTTACACACCCAAATTGGATCAAGACCCATATTTCAATTTATTTCAATTCAACTTCATCAATTTGAAATTTTAATTCAAACCACCAATTTTGTATGAAGTTTTTGAAAATGAAACCCAAATTACAAGGGAGGGTGGGTAAATGTTAAAAGGTGGAATTAATTTGAATAATATCAATAATATCAATAGTTGCATATCATAGTTCTAATTAGGTTTATTGTATAGTTGTTTAAACACGTATGAATTAGGATATGGGTTATAATTTACTATTTGTAGTTCACTAGTTATAATGATTGATTATCATTTTTTAATAATTTAAAAATTAAGTTTGTATATTTTCATACTTGGAAGCTTTTTGATATCTTCAATTTTGCAATTAGGTTTCATTCTAATTTTTTTTGGAAGAAATATAGATCCATTTAAATTTTGAATTTGCAATTACGCATCCATGTGTTGTAATTTTGTTTGAATTTTCTTGAATATGCTTGATTTTTTATTTTTAAAATAATGCATACGAAAGATTTAGTTTATAAAATAAACTTTAGAATTCTAAATTTTTGTTATAATTAAGGTTTGTAGAAATTAAGAAAGAAAAATATATACCTTATAACTAAATGACTAGGTTGTAACTACAATTTTATCCCATATGTAAATTGTCTTTCATTTCAATTTTGTAAAGTATATAAGGAGGTGCATTAAAACATTGAAAAAATGTGCCATTTGGGATGGCCAAACCTAGGTGCCATGTAAGCTACCTAACTTTAAATCATATGTCCATTAATGATTCATACATGTTTGGCAAATATTGTTATGAAAATAGTTACACAATACTTGTAGGGGCAACCAGTGTATATCGTGTGACAATGGATGAACCCATATAGTAAAGTATGAAATACATTATGTTGCTTACAACTAAAAAATAATCATAACTTTATGGTTTTCTAGTCATGTCAAACACGCCTTAAAATGTTTTCTAAATCCTACACACATGAAACATTTTGAAATGGTGAAATATGTCTTCAAAATAACAAGTGGCTTGTGAAACATGACTAGAATCGCAAATCACCTTTATGCACTAAATGGGGGTGCAACAATATATGAACTATCTTGATAAATGGAAGTAGAAAAAAGGGGGGGAAATGGACTAGCTTTACAATTAATGTCAAAAGAATGAATATGGATATATGGACAAATGATGTAGAGTAAATGGACATTTTGTATTGATTATATTTATTCAAAAAATGTATAGACAATGGACACATATGGACTTTGAGGGGTAATTTTGATCTTCATCAACAAACAAAGATGATGAGCTCATGGACGGTGGACACAAATGTTGATGAAAAGAATCAAGTTGTTTACACTAGCTTCGGTTGTAAGGGAAAAACTATATGGAATGACATAATTTTCATGATCTCCTCCCACATTTTGATGAATGTTTAGTAAATGTTGTTGTGAAGTGTGAGTTCACTTTGTTGTAATTTCATGGAACATTTTCTTTTGTAAACTATTGCTAGTTTGAACTTGTCAAGAAGGACAAAACCTTTACATTTAATGAAGTGCTTGTTTGTAATGTTTTTGGAGACGATCGAACAAAATTATTGTTTTTTCAACAATACACGAAGAAAATACTTTTATTGATGTAAACATTTGTTTGTTTAAAGCTCTTGAATTTGTAGTGTTGTTGAAACATAAGACAAAACCATCACAAGATAACAAAAAATGATAAAGTTCAACATTTTTTAATTAAAGGAAAAGATACAATTTTCTTTTTTAAACATTTGTGAACTTCAAACCTCAAGTCACTCTAGCAATAATAATGATAGAGAAAACTTGAACATCCAATTTCAAACTATTCAATCTTTTTGCAATCCTTTCTTGCATTTTCTTGATCACCTTTTTCTCTTGATTTGCAACATTTACCCCTAAGGAGATACAATGATGTTAGTGGGCAAATGAGTGAGCAAGTGAGCCTACTTAGGTGAGCAAAATAAAATCTTATTACAATAATTACAATATTTTTTAAAATGTTGAAATGGGTTGTCCTGGCTACACCATCGTGCAAAAGTATGAGACAACAAATTGAATACTCCCCATAGGGGTGGATGGCTTTGACAATAAAAAAACATCAAACTGAAAAATTCATTTCGACAATTTTGTCAACAAAGGAAGGGGTGTCAAATCCTCATTCAAAGAGGAATCAGATAGTTCCATGAATATAAAAAATGCAAGTGCATTAGAACACTAAGTGAGAGTGTCATCAAATTGAAGTCCTTGTTTCACAATCTTGACCATAGAACTCGCAGTTCTTATTATAAAGATGGTTTCTTGAGAGTTATGAGCCAAACTATTGCCAACAATGTGATAACGGCCACAACCAACCAACTATTTCCCTTGCGAGGAGGTCATTGCAATTTGGTACAGAAAACTTAATACCAAGTTATTGAAATCATAGAAGATGTCCTTAAATATATGTAAAGAACCTAGTTAGAAAGCAAACATAGCGCACAAACAATGTTTAAAGACAACGACCATCCTTCAATTGTCGACCATGATGATGAGGTTTGAACATCCAAAAGCATGAAATGTTGCCATATTATAAGGGGCACATGAGTAGTAATGAAGGAACTGAAAGGGTTATGAATCAACAAAAACATAATCACACACAAGGGATGTTTTTTAAGGCTTTGGAGGAAGAGGAAGAGGAACCTTGGAAATATAATCCAAGTAGGGAGTGGGATAAATATGAAGTAGAAAAAACATGACAATAATGAAAACCACAAATAAGAAAATGAGGGAGTGCATTCACAAGTGTCAAACTAAAATTGTAAAATTCATGAAAGATGTTTGTAGCCAAAGATAATGTTTGTTAATGGAATTTGGTGCAAAAAATAAAATTTGGAATGGGGTGGTCACTTTGAAACATGTATCAGTGAAGACCCAACCTAAAATTTCTACAAGTTGCATTTCATTATGTCAATTACATAAATGTAGTGAATGCTTGGAAATACATTTAAAAATGAGGGAAAATGTATAAAACTGTTAGAAAACCAAATCATGTTCATTCAACAAATACCAGCACCCGTAATAAAAGGGATGCACTTTTGAAATGATAAATGAACTAGAAAAAGGAATGAACAAACACCAAAACACTTTGATAGATCATGGTGGCAGGACATTAAAAAAAGAAGATTATCATATTAGAACTAGTAGACATGTTAATATGAACATGGTTGGTAGTATGTACAATGTTAAGAAAATCCTTTCAAATGATATAAAAGGAAGAGGTGGAAGAAGGCATAACATGATAGGGTAATAAGTTCATGCAATAAGTGGAAGAAAGTTGTTGCATCCAAGGTCATAAATAGAACATTGGAACATGGCAATAAATGTCAGATCAATGATAAGATATGTAGTCCATACTCTCAATTAGTCAAATTGTGTGAAATACTTTTGTGATGAGATTTTAATAAAAAAAGCAAAAGCCACATGCAATAATTATTATGCATAGTTGAAACAGGTTACCAAAAAACTGTAATTAGTGTTTGTAATATTTTTTGAAGAAGCAATATTCCCAAAAATATTCATATCTCAACAAAAATCAATAGAATAATAGACACCTTGTTGCACCATATTCAATTTTTTTGATGTTTTTGTATGGCTTCCAAAAATTCATCATTATTTATGT
>Ga0209208_10010514_pt1 | contig 11992 bp, 7 predicted proteins | sample S1TSphfallax_3_FD_187694 | JGI IMG/M metagenome (GOLD analysis project Ga0209208, IMG submission 187694) | Host-associated microbial communities from peat moss isolated from Minnesota, USA - S1T2_Fd - Sphagnum fallax MG (SPAdes) (version 2) | ecosystem: Host-associated > Plants > Peat moss >...
CTTTGCTATTGAGAATCTGAAAGGTGGCAGCGGAACAAGAGTTCCAGGGAAGAGTTTTGAGATTGAGAAACAAACCCTCCAATGTGCATTGAATCCCCCCAAATGCATACATAGGTAGTACATACTAGATTCTATCTACTTATATCACAAAGGAGTTTTCATACAACTCTCCCCCCCCCTTCTGTGTGCAATGTGCAAAAAGCTCTCAGTTATTATCCCTGTTACAAAACCCCTCTTACAGAACCAATGCCAAAGAGGAAATTTGTTTCCACCAATAGGTGCTTTTGCAACCAGGGAAAAATCACCCCCCTACTTCTCCTTTGACATTGGTTCCACATGAGTAGTAGATACCATAAATTGTCACACTTTGAGGCTGGCTCCCTGGGAAAGGAATGTTACAAAACTCCATGTGTTGTTGTTGTTGTTGTTGTTGCACAATTCCTCTCTTACTTACTTGCGAATTTTTTTAGTCTATTCTTGGAGCTATATAAAGATAAACAAATTTTCCGGTGACAAGGGGAAGGAATGAATCATCCGAGAGAGAGAGAACGAGAGAGAGAGAGAGAGGGAGCTGCTTTTGTGATACAGATATTTCATGACAGGGAATCAAAAAGCCTCATTACCTCATTTCTTTCTTTCTGTCTTCGAGATTCAAGCAGCACAGATTTCTTCCCTCTTGGCAGATCGATCCAATTGCAGACGAAGTGGAGGACGGAGTGCAGCCTCGTCTCGTGATCTTTCTTCGTCTCTTGAGTGTCTTCTTCCTCTCGCGCGCACACACACACACACACAGCAACACCAACACTCTACTCTTTCTCTCTCTCTTCTGTGAGCGTTGGCGGTTGTGTGCGGATGAAAAACATGGATGATAATATAAAAAAAGAGCTCTGGTTGCAGAAAGAAAGACCAGGGGGGGAGTATATCCATCCATCCATCCATCCATCAATAGATGGATGATAGATCTTTTAAAAATATTCTTTTGCAAAAAGGTCTGTGTCCGTACATGGATGATAAAGCTCTGCAAAAAGGTAAAAAGCTCTTTATTAGTTCAAAAATAATAATAATAAATAATAAATAATTTATATTTATTTATATTTATTTATATATAAAGCGAAAGAAAGGGAGGCGGGGGGACTTAAAAAGATTGAGAAGATCTGAAGGTGGATGATAAAGAGAGACTTTTTCATCCGTTGGGAAATTTGTGGGATGGCTTTCTTCTCTCCGTCAAACTGTTGGGGGGGACTTTACACGTACTTGTGCGGTCACAAGTACGGAAGCAAGTATCATCATCCACTGGATGAAAGTAATGCTGACTCACTCCAGTTGTGGATGAAACTCAACTAAGTTAAACTTGTCGGGTTTCGCTTGGGTAAACCCCCATTCTGTAAAGAAGTGTAAGTTAAATAATATAGGGCAGCTGAGCTAACCACCATGGTTAACTTGGGAACTGAAACACAACAGAAAACTATTCCATCACATCTCCTTTGTAGGTATTATTCATCCAATGTTCACAAATCACATTGACATTTGAGTGAAATTATGATCAACCAAGGATGAATGGATGGATAAGTGAAGGGATGGTAGATGGATGGATGCTACAATCCAATTGGGACTTTGTCATCCAATTGGGACTTTGTCAATATAAGAGGGTGAAAGTGCAAAAAAAAAGTGAGACCCATAATAAAATATATATATATATATAAATAAATAAATGCTTGTTATCTTTCGCCATGATAATTGTTAAATGTATTGCCCTTGTCCATTGCCATTGGCAACCTTACTTACTACCATAGCCCTTGTATTTGTATAAGTTTTATCTCCTAGCCTTTATCTCCATAAGGACAACCTTTTTATCCTTGACATAAACAAAGAAGCTCGTTTTCTTCAATAAACATTAAGTAACATGTTAATATCTTCGTTCTAGTCAACAATATTTTAACTATGGTGGGGTTAAGTTTAAGTCTTTGATCATTTTGGAGGGCTCATGCCCAAGAGCATGTTATTTCGTTCCTAAAACCTTGTTTAATTTGGTGAGAGTTTAAGGAAAATGTATACTTATTCACACATCTATTGGTTAAGTTTCTTGATGAATATTTTTTGTGTCTTGAAACCACCAAATGTTTTTCACTATTAACTTAAGGGACATGGAACAGAGTCATTCTAGTTCATCAAGATAAGCCATGGGTGTGGTTGTTTGGCTATGGTCATGGGTTATGCACCTCTTAACTTGAGGTTATTTGTTTCTTTCTTCCCTTCAAAAGTGGGAAGGTGATTGAATCATGCCCAAGTTTGAAAGGATATTTGAATAAGACATAATGAATGATATCGACCAAACAAAGAAAACCTAATTGGTGGGCATGCAAACAAATGCAAATGTAATTATAACTTTCAATATATTTTATGTAATTATCAATCATGACAACTCAAAGGTTATTGCCACTATGTTTTGTTTGGAAAACAATTATATTCACATTTAATATTTGTGTTATTTCACATGACTAATGATGATCAACTATATAAGAATAATGTGAAATTAAAGTAAGAAATGTGATACTAAGACAAAGCCTAAATAACTAAACCCTAAACAATTTACTTGATAGAAAATGTCATTATCATGCATTTTTTAGTCTAAGTCTAGCAATATTGAAACACAATTCAATGTGCATGTCTTTGTATCATGCTTTATTATTTCAACAACGAAATCACCATTCCCATTGTTATTCATTTTCTTATTTTAGCGATGAAGTCACCAACTTGAACTTACAATTAAAATTTATAGCTTTTTGCAACAATGTTATGAGACAAAATTGCTAGTACCACAACTAGGAATATAACAATATTGATGATTTTACCACTAGAGGTCTACACATGACAATTGGACATCCAACAAAATGGATAATCAAATCATGAATAATCATGAATGGAACAAGTCACATTCCCATTTTTTGTTAACCAAAAAGAATAATTGAATTTGTTAACAACTCCCAACTTGATTCTTAAATTGGCCAATGGTGGAAATGACCGTTTGTGCAACCTTTGTGCCTATGTCATAAAACTTGTCTATCTTCAATATTATTATTGACACTTAGCATGGCCTTTAGAAGCTACAAGATCATTTTCTCTTGTGAATAAAACAAATCATCTACAAACATAAGTACCAAATAAGAAACCTCAATTTTTCTAGCAATTGTTGTTGTGCAATAGTGACAAGAATACAATATGAAAAATTGTGTTCATGAATACTAAACTACCATGCAACTAGATATTCTCTGCACTTGGTGTACAATTAATTGTATTCAAAGAAATATGCTACATTTATATATAAAATATCATGACAAAATTTCAACAAGTTTCCTTGTAATCATGAAATATTGTAAGTGTTACCCCTTAACAATCCAAGTTGCAAAACCCTTTATTTTCCTATAGTGATATATGGATGTTAACAATTATAATAAGTTATAACTTCATAATTCACATGTTGAAATTGTAATAACTTTTTTGTTTCCTTTAGTTCCTTCAAAAAATGTTGGATCTTCATAACACATAATGGATAAATCAACAAAACAACTTTGCCTTCAAGCCCTCCCTTCACCTTCAAACTTATTTTAACTTCAAATATTGCTTTTTTTCCTATTGAATCTAGGTATAAAATGCTAGAAACACAACATTAGTACATCTAATGCACATGGTTCAAAAATAATTATAGCAATAGTACACATAGTAATAATGAAAGCATCCAATAAATAAAAAAGAAGGTGAAACTCAAATTACCATTAAATTTGCACCTAGTAATATGAGTTTCAATCCATGTTTAATAATAGTATATTTTTATATTATTCAAAAAAATATCATCATGCTTTATGAACAAACTTTGGGTATGAATCATGTGTTTCATTTATTTTATAGATATATTTAATAATTCAACTACTACTATTTAAATTCTTGAATTTGAACCCCAACATGAACTTGATATTATCTTTATTTTTCCTTGAGAAAAAATAGAGTAATCAAACTTGATGTGGTCCATGCCATTTTAAAGTTAGTATCACAATGCACACATCAATTATTTGTTCAACAATGCCATTTACCCACCACTTCTAGAATAAAAGATATATATATTTTATTTAGTCACCACTTGGATTAAGACTAAGGTGGAGCCTATTGGGATTAAGGTGGATTGGGGTCTTAGACCCTCCGGACCTTGATTCATGTGATGACCAAATTTTAATCCCAAGAAAATAAATAAACAAACAAACTAGATTATGGATGGTTTGGAAATCTATCAAGTTCACATGTTCCTAGAAACTAAACTAACTCATTAGGTAAAACTATCAATTTAATGATCCATATGCAAGGATGCTATTTGATGAGCATGTGAACATGAGCATCCTAAACCTAATTCAATCATAATCAATTCACATTACGATAATCTTTAAATTAAAAAAATTGGTTTGATGCACCATAACAAGGTGTGAACATGCACATTTACATGGTGTGTTCCAACATTTGAATATTGTACACAAGATCATGAAAAAAAACAATTATAATGGGCATAACCATTCCAAAAAAAATTCCATTAATCAATTGCTTTAAATGTTGATTGTAATCCACTATAACCAAAAGAAAGGGGTGGCACTTCTACCTCCCTTCTAAAGTTGTTTGACATTGTTATGGGGGAAAAAAAAAGTTTGACCACCTTGAAAGCCTTTCTTAATTTGGAACAAATGAAACAAAAATAATAATTCAATTGAGAGGTTTTCCCTTGGTCTTTTTTATTTCTTAATTAATTTAGTGTACCACCACATGAGCAATTTTACAACTCCCCAGTCTCTAACCTTTGATGTCAAAAGAGTAGGTGCTACATTTAATCCCATGTTATTTGAAACAAAAGATCACATGGCTACTTGGCCATTAGAGGTTTCAAGGTAGTTAATATGTTTCATGTCCTTGATCATTAGATCTACATTCTCAGGAATCCAACTGGAATGAAAGAAAAATTGAATCTCGTGCATTAGCAACCTATAGTTTGTTTAATGCATGCACCTCATCTTGCCCCATTGTATTTTGACATTCCCACCCCAAAATACGTCTTGTTGTTTTTTTAAGAAATTAGTTTCTATTTACTGATCTTCAATGTTTACACACAACTTTTATGAATTGTCATAACCTTAATAAATTAGCCTCTAATATATCTATTTGACCTCAACAACTCCACTATCAAATTTTTTCACAATTTTTTTTCAACAATCATAGCAAAATTGTTTAAGTGACTTCTAGATTTTGAACACTACAACTTTGCTATCTTCTTTTCTCACGGTCAATTATGCATGCTAGAAGATTCATGTGTAGAAAAATGACCCTCATTTTTTCTCTACTAACTTGACTATTCCTTCATTCCACAACCATTTGAATGTAGCTTCCCACCTTGTCCAAGCACAAAAGTTTCAAGAATTTTAGGTTTTCATACATTAACATGTAGCCAACTCCTTAGTTCCACAAAATCAAGTTAGGCGGCTCATTTAATCATTGTGTACATCTAATGGCCAATCCTTTTTCTCATGTAATAGAAACAAACATCATTCAATAGTAACCCATTAATTTGCATAGTAACCACATTTCACACTACATTGCCATGTTGAAGATATAACAACCTCATAAGATGTTTGTAAATGTTTTAAATAACTTTTAATATGCATGCTATGGGTTGCAATGAAAGTTATAAATAATTTTTTGAACCAAACAAATGTACAATGAAGTTTGAAGAGGGTGAGTAGAAATACTTGTTGCAAGATTGGAGCAAATTATTTACATGCTTTCAAAATGTCATCATATTTTATAAAAATGCATCTTATGGTGATCATTCCCTCATTGATTCTAGTTTACCCTAATTATTCCTTAGAACATAAACATAGACCATTCACGCAAAGGCCTTGAGATATCTTAGTTTTGGAGGGGCTCATGTGGAGTTCTAATTTGATGATAATCTTCTATTAGCTTTCAATGGGTTTTAATTTATTAAATGCACAATTATATTGACCACCTTTGTTTAGAAATAGGTTGGCAACTCACTTTGTGCAATCACGTTCCTTGCACAGTCAAGTGGGTGAAAACATCTAATTAGGTGGGCAATTTCAATTGCCATAGTTGCAATTTATCTAGATTATGAATGAACTTTAAAATGAAAACTCTTATTCAACATTAACATTGTCAAATTTCAATTATACAATTTTATTATAAGATATGGATGAATTGTCAGAAAAAATGGAGTCATAATGAACATTTGAAATGATGACATTGATTTTGTTACATATACAAAATTTACATGTGATTTCAAAAAGTATGACATAGTAGTGTCAAAATATTAAAAAAATAGTCTCACATCATATAAGGTATGTAAAAACAAGATACATGAAACTCTCCCAATACACATGTTCACCAAACAATTCATAAGATGTAACACTACATTCAAAATTTCAAGCTTTTATTGACTACTTATTTTTTTAGTGATATCTATAGGTTAGTTTGCTAATCTTTTTGACCAAAAGCATAGTGGAATGTGTGCATTAGATTGTATATTTCACAATATGTCACATTGTGACAATTTTAGTTAATGTAAAATGCACGAACTCTCAAATACCATGTTCCATCCAAGTATGGTATTGTTTTTTTTTGTTAGTCATAATATGATAGTTTGGTGTGCCTATCGCTATAAACTACATATTGATGCATTGTTGATCATGAAATGATTTGAACTCATTTCACAACTTGTATTCCCTTCCACAATCAATCTTTAAAACCTTGATTTTGTTATCTTTTACATTTTTAATTTATTGTTTGAGAGCTTTGAATTTCTCAAGAGCTTCTTCTTTGATTTTCAAGAAAAAAATCAAGTCCTTACGAAAAACTTGGTTGTGTTTATGTAAAAAAAAATCTAGAGCCATCAAGTGAGGGATGTGTGAATAGTCCACACAAATTTAAATGCAACAATTTGTTTTTATGAATTGTTTGGTGAACATTACCTTGTGGTATGGGTCACAATGGGATGTATGCCATCGTCATCATAAAATCTAGCTATCAATGAAATGTATGGAATCCTCGGAATATTAAACTTTGAAATTGCATGTATTCTTTGGTAAATTGTGTGCCCTAGTTTCCTACATGCCACATTTTAATTTTGACATTGTTTTTTTCAATAGTAACTCAATATTAATATTTTATTGCTTATTTCTAGTTTATAAAGTCCACAAGTTCCATTTCTCCTTCCATTCATAATAACCTTGGACATAGGTGAACTTTGCATTCATTAGTCATCAATAATGAACTCCAAACATTCTAAATATCCTTTATTATTATTAGCACCTATTGAAAGTAAAATTTTAATTTCAGCCAAGATGTTACAAAAAAATGTTAAACAAATCCTTTTATTAATTATTTTCAAGAAATAAAAACATTCCCTTTGCCTTAAACAACATGAAACTAGCTTCTTGCTAATCTAATTTTCATATGATCTACAATCCCCTTCATCTTGTTAATATTGCCTAACATATTTTATGACATGAGTTGTATCACCAAAATCCACATACCAATAATTAATATTTTTGTCCTCAATTGATCATGTTGCCATAACAAAAACTTGAAACATTTCTTTAGTTTTGTCCTCCTATTGATCCTGATTTTCTATAATGCTTATTGCCCTTCATGTGCAACATTGATATAGTGTCAATTTTATGATTAATTGTGTCTATTTGAATATCGAGGGTAAGGACATTCTTTTGCCCAAGATGACTTGGATTCCCATAATTGTTGCAATTATTGGGTCTCCAAGGTGTAGCTTGCTAACGAAATGTTGGACTTGATTTTCTTGACAATATGCCTATCCAACAAGGTTATCTTCATTGTTACAAAAATGTTATTTCCAATTATCATGGCTTGGCTTAAAAGATAATTACCATTTGAATATCCCAATCCCCTCTTCCATGAGTACCATTGATACATCCATCTTAGTCTCTTTTAAATTTTCCTCCTTTTGTTTGAAGTAAAATTATTTTATCATTAGCAATTTTGACATTTTAATTTTCACATCACTATTTTTGAACAATTTCCCTGATATCTTCTCCGAGGAGGGCACTTCATCTTGACTTATCACAAATTTGTATGAAGCTTCCATAATTGCTTGGTAGTGCATTCAACATGATTTGCATGACCTTTGCATTATCCATTGGATCCCCCATATTCACCATGCGAAAAGTTCCTTGATAATTTTAAGAAAGCTCTTGATCAAAGTTCCTTCTTCCATTCTAACTAACAAAATTTCCTAGTTATGTTATGCATTTCAAAAAGTTGATTTAATGTTTCTCATGCAAAATTCCTTTCAACTTTCCACATCTACCACATAAGGATTATCTTATCCTTAAAATATATGATTAAAATTGAATTATTTGCTCCTTGTGGAATTGTAATGCAGTTGTTTCATGTAATTAAACCATTGCATCTTCAACTTTGTTGACAATTACTCTTTGTGCTTCTTTGAGTCATTCTATTTTTAACATGACACACAACTTTCATTAATTCTTTTCTTTCAATAATGATTTAGTTTTGATTTGTTGCACACCATAATTGGTAGCTCCTTTGAGTTTGTTTGAGTGCGCAATGTTAAGCTATTCTTGATTTTTAATTGAAGTAAACATTGCAAGCCACATAATTTACATCTTGTTGATGTCTCTCAACATTACAATTTCTTTGATTTTTGTATTCACAAAGAATGTTTTTGCTACGAAAACCAATGTATATGTGTGTCTTCTTACAAAATTAAGAACTAATAATCTCATTCATAATTTCTACTTTGATACCAACTAGTGAAATTAGGTTTATATTCAACTATTGTCAAATATACAAAAGAAATACGGATATCCACATTTACCCACATTTATCCTATATCATGCATATGTAAACAATAAAGTAGCATCCAAAATATGGGTGGATAGAAAACCTTTGGGCGGGTCTATTAAGAATGTACTTCCAAAAAACCAAGAGAAAATAAGTTTTGGCAATAGACAAGAAAAATCCCTATTTATTGGTTGATAAATTTGTGGTTGGGGAGTCTCAAGACAAAATACTTGATGAAATATACTTATATTAATTATAAGAAAAAATATTGGGTAGGTTATTTTTTGTTGAAAATTTTGGGACAACACAAGTGATCAATATCAAATTGTTTTGGGGTGCCAGGCAGGGTATCAAATTTTTTTGGGTAATAACCGTTGGTTAGGTTAATGCATGAGAGTGGGTTTTCAACTAACCAGTTGAGAACCATCAGTTAACCTGCTGGTTATACATTGGTTCTAGGGTTTTTTAAAGGACTATGAATGAAAATGATTTTGATTCCTTTTAAAAAATAAAATTGTATTAATGTTTAAAGATTGATAACCTACGTCGATGGTGATCAAAACATCAAGGTAGGTTATTAGATTTAGAGAAATTCTATACGAAGGCGGTTATCAAAAAATCAACTACATAATACATGATTAATAACCGGGTTGATAACTGGGTCAAAACTGAATAACTTGCCAACACTGGTTAGTATGTTTCTTTCCAATAATTTATAAAAAAAAATCAGGGCAGTTAAAGACTTAAAAAGTGGAATGAAATTAGTGTTCTTTCTCTAAATTTGTAGATAGATAGATTTCAAGCTTTGCACCTTAAATCATGCATGCACACCTCCACTTTTAAAAGACTTAAAAAGTGGAGTGAAATTTGTGTTCTTTCTCTAAATTTGTAGATAGATAGATTTCAAGCTTTGCACCTTAAATCATGCACACCTCCACTTTTAAAAGACTTAAAAAAGTGGAATGAAATTTGTGTTTCTTTCTCTAAATTTGTAGATAGATAGATTTCAAGCTTTGCACCTTAAATCATGCACACCTTTCACTTTTAAAAGACTTAGAAAGTGGAATGAAATTTGAGTTCTTTCTCTAGATTTGTAGATTGTAGATTTTCAAGCTTTGCACCTTAAATCATGCACACCTTTCACTTTTAAAAGACTTAAAAAATGGAATGAAATTTGTGTTCTTTCTCTAAATTTGTAGATCGATAGATTTCAAGCTTTGCACCTTAAATCATGCACACCTCCACTTTTAAAAGACTTAAAAAGTGGAGTGAAATTTGTGTTCTTTCTCTAAATTTGTAGATAGATAGATAGATTTCAAGCTTTGCACCTAAATCATGCACACCTCCACTTTTGACACTGCAAGCAAGATTTTGTAGCAAATGAATTGGCAGTAAATTTGCTGGGCCAAACCAACTTAGCTTCTTTTGAGAGCAGTGATCAAGAATGCATTAGGATTCACCACCTTCCTTCTCCTTCTCTTGGAATATATGCCAGATCCTCAGTGTTTTCTTTGCCTTAAGCTGCCATCGGAAATGGGTACAGATGTGGGTGTGAATTTTAAAGGGAATCAGGAATCGGAATCAGCAGAAAATTGTGTGTAAATCAGTAGGGGGATGGTTTACGTACCCAAAAGAATCTGAGAATGAATGCGACAAAAGATTGTCACCTGTTTTGTGGACCCTGTTTTTCTAACGATGGGTGATTGCAAAGATGCACATGTAGTACAAGCCAGAGCAAAGCTCCTCGCACCTTTGTCACTTCTCTTTTGGATGCTCTCTACAGGTGGAAGCAGATCAAGTGATGAAGGAGTAAATGGAAGGGTGTAGGTTTAAGGTTTCAGGGTCAGGAAGTTGGTACTGATAGCAGCAGCAGCAGCAGCAGCAAGAGAGAACCAAGGGAAAAACCCATAATTGTAGTTCTGTTTGGAGACAGCAGAATGTCAAAGCAATCTTTACAAAAGAAATTGAAAGAAAGAGGATCTGAAGGGCATCATCCAGAGGTGCTCATTTTAGGAGCAGGTCGGATGTGTGAGCCTGCAGTGAAATACCTGAGTGATGGACAATTCATAACCAGGCGGCTGGGAAATCCACACAGACATACAATACATGTGCCAGTGGATGTGGTGCTTGCTTCCTTGTTTCTTGAAGATGCTGAAAAGGTCCATTTGCTTCACTAATTTGCCAAATTGAGATGCAGTTTGGATAGTTTCCTCATTTCCTCAAGGGTTTTAGGCTGGGGGGTTCTTTAACATGGGGTAACAACATCCTTATATCTGAGTCCAGATTCAAGAGCTTGAAAGGTTTTGCACCATATCAGGTTAGGTTACTTGCTTTGGAAGACCAAAATCTCTCATGTTTTTGATCGTCAAGAAATTTTCTTCATAGGGTACCTCTTCATGAGTCATACTGTATTTGATTGAAGTGATTTTGGGAGTGATCAGATCTAGGTCTGATGTATTATTATGTCATGCAGGTTGTGGAGGGCATTCCAAATGCAACAGCTGCACAACTTGATGTTTCAGATGGAGCTCAACTTCGTGACTTGATATCTGAGGTACCCAATTTTGTCTCAGATGGATCAAAGAAACTTGTACTTGTAGATCCCCTAATATCTGACACAATGGACATTATTGAAAGTGCAGAACCTCAAAAAAAATTTCATTAGGTCTAGACAGATTTGTTCGTCATGAATTTGATAGAGCTTTTTATGTTTGGGTGTGTGTAAAAACTCAGGCAAATGTGGTGATAAGCTTACTACCAGCAAACTGCCATATCCCAGTTGCCAATGCCTGCATTGAGGTCAGCTTCTGATAAACACTTTCCCTAAACCCTAAACCCTAAACCCTAAGCCCATTGCTATACCCAGATTAGGAGGGATTAGAGTTTCCTAAATGATCAGTTCCTAAAATTTTAGTTTGGCTTACAGATTATTAACTGAATACCAATCAAATTCATAAATGTGGAATGAATAAATTTCAAGAGCTTCGTTCTTTCCTGAACTTGTTTGTTGCATTGCTTGGAAGCAGTTGAAGAAGCATTTGGTGACAGCAAGTTATGTGAGCTCTGAGATGGCATTGTTGGATGATAAGGCCAAACAAGCAGATGT
>Ga0209208_10010515_pt1 | contig 11991 bp, 3 predicted proteins | sample S1TSphfallax_3_FD_187694 | JGI IMG/M metagenome (GOLD analysis project Ga0209208, IMG submission 187694) | Host-associated microbial communities from peat moss isolated from Minnesota, USA - S1T2_Fd - Sphagnum fallax MG (SPAdes) (version 2) | ecosystem: Host-associated > Plants > Peat moss >...
GGGGGTGAAGCCCAACACTTGGAAAAAGTGAGGATTTGGAGTCCTCCGGGACTCCCGAATGTTTAGAGCTCAACAGCAAGGCCCAAAACACCTCGCATTGGGGTGTTCTTGGTGTCATTGGAAAGGTATCGAAGCGTAAATATCGAAAATGGCCTCGCATTGGCCATTTGGACATCTGCAGCCCAAGTTATGGGCAAAAGAAGGGCCGGGAGCCAAACTGGCAGTTTGACTCCCGACCACTAAAAGTCGGGAATCGACCTCTTCCCGACCTCCGAATTGAAAGTGCCATACGTCGTTGAAAAGATCTCGACGAGGGCTATAAGTTTGGTTCAGACCTCATCGCGATCAAACTTTGCAATCGGGAGTTATGAGCTTCCAAAGTCTCGGGACTCCACCCGGGACAGTTTCGGGACAATTTCGGGACTCCAACTTGGGAGTCCCGGGAAAAAGAACCATTCGGTTGTAGTCTCGGCAGGGTGTCGCAGAGAATACTATATGGGGGAAGGTGATGGCTTCCCCCGAGTCCGGGCCGTGGTGTGTCTCGTGGTCCAAAGTGCCCGTGGCTTGTCGCAACACCCAAGGGTGTCCCGGAATGTGAACTAACCACGTGGGTGGTTTGTTTTGATGCAGATTCATGTTTGATCTACTAAACCTTCTTCCTAGTCTAATCCCTGGGCTCCCAACTCGACCTTCGACCCTTTTTTAGAGTTGGAAGCCGGGAGCGTGCCTCCAAGTCTCAACTTCCGCAACTTGACTTTGTGAGACCCTCAAGTGGGTTTCACCCCGTGACTTGGGAGTGCGTCATTAGTCCTTTACGTTATTTTTGTTTTCTTTGGCAGTTGTGTTCCTTATAATAAGAATGATCATCATCAAAAATAATTTGAAAAGGATTTTATTTTGTTTATTGTTAAGGAACTTGTATTTCCATCATTTGTTAAAGCACCATTTTTTAGAAGATTGATTCAAAAGAAAAATCTTTGGTTCAACAAAAAAATTAACCTAATTTTTTGCCTAAAATTGTCAAAAGGTATAAAGAAAGGTTTGTATTTCCAACCCTTACTTCATGTAGTGCTTACATTGTATCTATTGATATTTTGATGTTAAAGGAAGGTGTGGACACATTTGTTTTTATTATGCATTTCTTGAATGACAAGTGGGAACTTTGTTGTGTAATGTCATGGATGCCAATACTATCGAGTTCATTCATATGAATTTTCCTTCATGACTTGTAGTGAACTTATACCTAACTCCTAGTTTAATTCTAGTTCATTTTTAATTAATTTATATTTATATTTATATTTTTTTCAAGTTGATTTATGGTTAACTTTTAACTCATTCTTAATTAACTTTTAGTTCACTTTTAATTAATTCTTAATTCATTTTTAGTTAATTCTTAGTTCCTTTTCAATTCATTTCTAATTAACTCTTAATTCACTTTTAATTAACTTTCAATTCATTTTAAATTGAATCTTAATTCACTTTTAATTGAGTCTTAGTTCACTCCTAGTTCACACACGAGTGCACATAAGCACACATGGGCGCACATGGACTACATGTGTAGGTTGGAAGTTTTTTTATAAACTTTTTTGAATTAAATGCCCAATGTATAAATAAAAGTAGAATTACAAATTACCTTTAATTTCTTCAACACCAATTTTGGGTACATTTTCTTCTCATAAACTTGTTTTGTTTTTGTAATAAAATCTTGTTTGATTTTTATTTTGCACATGTTGTGTTCTTGTTTTTCTTGTTTCACGATTTGGATTTGGATTTAAACCCACTCTTGTTCTCATTTTGGTGTAGGAAATCTTGTTGATTTGGTTGTTTTCATCCCCATGACATGTACCTATGGGATTTTTTAAGACTACATACACATCTTGAAGTGCCATGCCCTTGCAAATGAATATTGTGCTCGCAAAACATGGGCTTGATGTTCATGTTCATGCATATGTCAAAGATGAAGGGAATAATATTTCCACCATAGCCTTTAATTAACCTATGTTGTGTATTGTGAAGTTTTGGGGTTGTCACATTTTTTGTAAGCAATTATTGGGGCCATACAATGTCTAAATGTTGCAAATATACCATGAATGACTTTAAGGTATGTATCAACCTAATCTTAATTTCAATAAGTAAAAAACAAAAACAATTTTGCATGAAACCATCATTTGGACCAAGAAAAGTCGTAATTGATGGCAAGAATGGTGAAGGGCATGTGAAGATGCAAGAATGCCTCCATGCAAATTCAATACTCCTCCAAATATTTTCTTTGCATCAAAAGTCATTATATTCCAAGATATTTTTAAATTCAAGCATGTAATTGTTTTTTTACTATGGAAGGCAACAATCATTCGCATTGAAGGTTATGTGCCAAGTCCCCAAGTTTGGGTAGTAGCCAAGGTTGTTGTTAATACTTTAAAGCATGTGGTTCAACAATGTGTTGAACCAAAGTCAAGGTTATTGGTTGTTTTTAGATGCATTTGTTGTCACTATATCACTTGTATGTCAAATACAACTACACCATTTAGCACCTAATTCTAGTGAAACTAATAATTTTGATGGAAAGCTTAAGTCTTTCAATTACACATGCAAAAATAAATGGTAAAAATCCGAAACCTTTTTCTTTTCATTTATGGTTTTTTTTCAAAAGGCAAAAGTTCATAACATGTTAATCATAGTGTTAAATTGCTATTATAAGGGCTTGGGGCTAGAGAGAGAATTAGATTGGAAATTACTAGTGAATATAATTATTAAGTAGTGTTTCCATTCCTTGTTTTTTACAAGTTTTTTAAATCCAAGTGTTGCAAATGTTGAAACTCCTAGCTTTGGATCCCAAAGTACTAAAACCACTTGAATATGTATGATTCCATGAAAATTGATGAACATATGACATCATTAGTGGTGAAAAAATAGTTGAATCATTTCAAGGTTAAAACAATCATGGAAAAGGAAGGAAAAAATCCATTAACATGCTAAAGAATGCATAAGTTACAAGTTTCATATGACGGTTGTGTAATCCAACAAATTATGTGGATTATTGGTTATTAAATTGTACACAAAGGAATTTTCAATATTGCAAGTATTTGCATGGACCTTTGGTGTTTTCAATTGTGCATTATTGTTTTTGAAATCCTTATAAACATTTACAAAATTGGCCAAATGATGCCCATGCTAGTGACTTGGGGTCCATGAATTAATTCATGGAAATGGAAAAACTTGTAATGGAAGAGGATATGATCAATAAAATGGGGTTTTTCAAATTGGAAAAAAATGACAATAGGATCTAGGGAAAAAAATCTTCCATTGTGTGGATTATATTTAGTTTAAATTAAAATGTCAAAATTCTTGTTTTTTGTTGTAAACCTTGGAACAATGGAGCAACCATCGAACAAGATTGCAATTTCAAAACCCTAACTCTAGGATATGATGAACCCTAAAAAATGTTAAAATTCATTTTTTTATTTGTATTTTGTTATGCCACCTTGATTTAGGTAATTTGGGGGTTTGAAATGGGGTTTTTGTGTTTGCAAATAAGGTAGAATTGGTGATTTTTAAAGGTTAAATTCAAAGGCAACAAGAAGCCATTTAAGGTGATAACTACAATTGGAAAAACCCTAACCATGAAATGACATAGTAATGAAAAAAATGGTTTTGATTATGTAGAAACATTTAATATAATTTAAAAAATTTAGTTAGGTTTGTTTGTAGTAATTTTACCACTACTACAAAATGCATCCTATTTCATTATGGGTTTCACTAAATTTTGAGTGAATTTGAACATTTTAACCTAGTGAAATTGTTTAACCCCTTATTGAACGCAGATGAGTTGCTACGGACAATGAATTGTTTCATTAGAATTTAGTGAAACAAAGTTACCTTCAAATGAAATACAATTTTACCAAACCATTCACTCATTAGTTAATTAAGTAACCAGCATGCAAATCAATTCAAATTTAATTATTTAATATATATTATTATTGATAAATTCATGATTTTTTTACTTATAATTTATTGACACGTTTCACTACCTAGCCTGGGTAGGTGGGTAGGTCACGTAATCAACCTAGGCACCTATTTTAGGAATTCGATAAATGACTATTTGGTCAACATACCATTGTTGACCACACACAACACCACTCATGAAGTTTGATCCCTTGACCTTTTGAATGGAGGCTAACACCTTTACCATTAAGCCACCCCACTTGTGGCTTACATTACATTCTATTTACCAAATACTTCATTTTAAACATTACAAAAACATAAATTTTGAAAATTCATATCTTATTGAGATTTTGTTCAAATCAAATGATTCAAGTTTACTTTTTAAAAAGTTTCAATGATGTACATAATTGCATTTATTTCCTTTTGAAAGTTTCAAATCATTTGAACAAAAAAAAAATTGAATATCATTTTCAATAACATTTCAATGATTATTTTTTTGAAAAAAATATTAATAAATGGATTTGTTTTTGTTAACATAATAATACTACCTATGTTACATTATTTTCAATTATTATATGACTATTTTTCATTAATTTAAATTATTTCACCCTACATTATTTACGGTTATTTATGGTTATTCTCAATTACTTTTGGTTATTTTTGGCTATTTCACCTTAGGCTACTTTTGGTTATTCTAAATTAATTTTGGCTATTTTAGCTTATTTCACCTTAGGCTATTTTTAGCTATTGTAAGTTTTTAAAATTATTTTGTGTTATTTTTGGATATTGTAAATTCTTTCAGTTTAAACTACTTGCAGTTATTATAAGTTATTTTTGGTTATGGAAGGTTATTTCATCTTATGTTATTATTAATAATTTTAGGTCATTATAGACTATTTCACCTTATATTATTATTGGAAATTTTAGGTTATTATAGGTTAGTTCATTTTAAATTACTTTTTCTTATTAATAAATTATTTCACCTTAAATTATAGTTGGGAATCTTAAGCAATTCTAAAATATGACTATTGGTTGTTCTTTTATTAATGTTATTGGTGGTTATTAATGGCTATTGGTACCTATTATATTTGTGGCTATTAATTCATATTAATGATTATTCTATTAATAGCTATTGGTGGTTATTTTATTAATGGCCATTAGTAGTTATTTTATTGGTGGTTATTCTATTAATGGTTATTGGTGGTTATTTATTAATGGCTATTGATGGTTATTCCATTAATAATTATTGGTGGCTATTCCACTAATAGTTATTGGTGGCTACTTTATTAATGGCTATTGGTGGCTATTTTATTAATGATTATTGGTGGTTATTTTATTAATGGTTATTGGTGGTTATTCTATTAATGGTTATTGGTGCTTATTTTATTAATGGCTATTGGTGGTTCTTCTATTAATGGTTATTGGTGCCTATTTTGTTAATTGCTATTGGTGCCTATTCTATTAATGCCTATTTATGCCTATTCTATTAATGGTTACTGATTGTTATTTTATAAATGAAAATTGGCGATCATTTTATTAATGACTATTAGGGGATATTTTATTAATGGTAAGTGATGGATATTTTATTGATGGATATTGGTGCTTATTAACTACTATTATATGAGTGGCTGTTGGTGGCTATTTTATTGGTGGATATTATGTTATTAGATATTGATGGTTATTAATGGTTATTATATTAGTGGCTATTGGTGGTTATTAGTGGCTATCATATTAATGGCTACTAATGAAGATTATATTGTGGATATTGGTGGTTATTAATGTTATTATATTGGTGATTATTAGTGACTATTATATTAATGGTTACATGTGAAAATTTTATTGGTAGATATTGATGGTTATTAATGTTATTATATTGGTGATTATTGGTGACTATTATATTAATGACTACTAATAGTTATTTTATTAATGGCTATTGGTGGTTATTTCGTTGTAAGCCATTGGTGGTTATTTTATTAGTGGTTATTGATGGTTATTTTATTAATGGTTATTAATGATTATTGCATTTTAACTTATTGTTGGTTATTATATTTTATATTACAACTATTGGTCATTATTGTATTATAAATTTTTTAATTTTAGGTCATTATATTTTATATTAAAATATTTTAAGTTATTATATTTAAAATAAAATAATTTATAATAACACAAAGTAGAATGACCTTGAACAACTTAATGTATGACTTGAAATAACATATATTAATTTATAATAAAATAACCTAATATATAGCCTAAAGTTAATTGAATAATTTCATTTAGACTAATTTAAAAGCTTATAATAAATTAATTAAGATACCTTAAGGTAAAATAACATTTAATATTATAATTTATAATAACCTATAATAATATAAAATAAAATTAGAATAATCAATGTAGCTTAAAATAATATATGGTATATCACAAAGTAGCATGGATAGAATTTTTTAAAAACATAAAAATAAACCTATTTACTATAATAAATTATAATAGTGAATTATGTTAACTAGTAATGAAACATGATCTCTACATAGTGATATTATAGTGAAATAATTTTCATAAGGGTGAAATCAGTAAAATGCAATGAAATTATTTCATTTTTAAGGTCCATATTAATTTAGGTTAGTAAATTACACCCCAGTTTTGTAGTAGTGTACATTTTAAAACCTTTGTAAGAAAATTATTTTTCTTGGATTACAAGTTCAAGTTTTTGAATGTAGGGGAAGGTATGTTTTGTATTGTCCATTTTGATGTTTTGGATATTGGAACAAGAACTTGCATAACTTGAAAGTAATAAAAGAATCAAAATTTCTATTTTAAATTTAATTTAATTTTTAAAAAAAAACCAAACTAGAATTGAGTTAGGTTTTTCCTAGAACCGTTGAACTAGCCAACATTGGTTTTAAGTGGTTTATTATCATTTTCCTTAACATTAGTTCTCATCATATATGAATATCTTGACCTACAATTTTTTTTTTGACATCATATATAACTCGTTATGAATGCAATTATTACATGTAATGTTTTTATGTGTGAACCAAGAAAAATGTTAATAACATTTTTTTCCCATAAAGTTGTCATGTTAAAAGGCAAATATAAAATATAAATGTGTTTAATATTTTTAGAATTCAAATAAACGGAATTGATTGAAGCATCATTTTTACATTAATTAGTTAGTTTTCTTTTTATGCAAGGTTAATGTTTATGTTGTTAATATAAACTTATGATGTACATTGACTTTGAATCCTTTTTATGTATTGATATCAAAATCATCACAATATAAGTAAAATACATATAAAGGATAGTTTGAATACCTTAATATCAAAAGTAAATGTAAATATTGTGGATGGAATTTAGTGTTAGAAAAAGTAATGTTATATAACACAACTTTTTTTTTGCAACATGGGGCCATTGTTTTTCTTCTAATAAGGTTATTATGTTTTATGTTATGTTCCTTCATTTCTCACATCTTTTCATTTTAAAGATTCATTTGAAATTTTGTTCGCAATGTTTATGTCAAGTAACATTCTCAAATAATGACCTTATGTAAACCTTTATTTTGGTAATGCCCTTGTCCTTGGGTGTTACCTTACACAAGTATTGTGCAAATAAATCATCTAAAAACCTCTAATGATAGGAATATGTAATCTCTAAACTTAGTTTCATTACTTGCCAAAGTAATTCATGTTGTATTGAACTTACATATTAATAGTTGATAGACCTTTGGATTAAATGGAAAGATACCAAGTCAACAAAAACTTGATCAAAATGCCAAATATCAGGCTTAAAAATATTGAATGATCAAGGTTATAAATGATATCTTTCACATGAACAACAATTTTTCAAACTGGTGTCATGTAACTTGGATAGGTAATTCCAATTTATGTGTTTCAAAAGCCCTGTGATAACCAAAAACATCTCAAGTCATGAAAAATACACCAAATTGTGTTCAAGTTCACTTTGTGTTTCACTAAATTTTACCATGGTGAAAGTGAACAACCATTTAGTAAACAAAGATGAGTTGCTACGAACAAGTGAATTACCTAATAGTTTCAATAACAATTAAACCATCAATAATAAATTCATTAATAGTTAATTACGAACCTAGGCTAAGCACCTAGGAACCTTCTTTAAACTACCTAGCCTAAGTTAAAAACCTAGCATACTAACCTAAGGTGCAAGTGTGAAGGTTTGAACCCTTCACCTCCTTTCACTTCCATGTTTAAAAAACAAGTCCTTAATCATTGAACCATTATTTAAATGAATGATATTTTTTTGTCATGGCATATTATTATGCACATTATTTTTTACCTTGCACTATTCTTGGCAATTTTTGGTTACTTTTGGCAATTCAAAGTTATTTTATCATAAGTCATTATTGGCCATTCTACTTTATGTCATCATAGACTATCGTTGGTTAATCCATGTTATATTATCATAGGTTATTGTTGATTATTTAACATTATATTACCATAGGCTATTGTTGGCTATTCTAAGTTATATTGCCATAAGCTATTGATTTATATTGTTGGATATTCTATTATAGGTTATTCTTAACTATTTAGGTTATTTTTCCTTAGGCTATTATTGGTTTTTTCATTGTAAATTATTCTTGGCTATTCTAAACTATTTACCATGTGTTATTTTTTGCTATTATATCAAATGTTATTTTTTATTATTCAATGTTATTTACCATATGTTATTATTAACTAGTCCAATGTAAGTTATCATTGATTATTCTATTATAGGTTATTAGTGATTATTCTAGGTTATTATTGGTTATTTTATATTAGTTTACCTTAGGTTATTCCACCTTAAATTATTATATGTTATTTTATTTTAAATAATTATATTATATTTCATTATATTAAATTATTATACTTTAAAATAAATAAATTTATAATAATATAAAATAAAATGACCTTGAATAACCTAAAGCATAACTTGAAATAATATATATTAATTTAGAATAAAGTAAACTAAGGTATAATATAGGGTTAATTGAATAATTTTATTTTAAATAAGTTCAAATAGAAAGCCTATAATAAGTTAAGATACCTTAAGGTAAAATAACATATAATAGTTTAAGGTATAACCAAAGGTATAATAACTTATAATAATTTAGGGTATAGATTGGAATAACTAAGGTAGGTTAAAATAACATAGGGTATATCATAAAGTAATTTAGGATATTCAAATTTAAAAAAAAAAAACTTACTTATCATAATAAATTATAATAATGAATTATGTCAACTAGCAGTGAAACATGATGTTTACATAATGACCCTATAATGAAATAACTTTACTTAAGGTGAAATCATTAAGGTATAGTGAATTTATTTCATTTTTAAGGTCCCATAGTGATTTAGGCCAATAAATTGCACCCACTTATGTACCAGTGTGGCCTTGATACTAAAATTCCAATACACCAAAAATGTTGAAAAGTTGTGTGATGGCAATTATAAAGTGAATACACATATTTAGTGACATAACTTGAAAAAATGATTAATAATGGTCATATGTAGGGTTTGGGCCCCATGGTTAAGCGCATCATGGAAACAAATTATGTGTTGATTGGCATGTTTGTAATGGGGAACACCAAAACTAAAATACAAGGGAAGGCCTTTGTTTTTATGGGCTTCTTCATGCTCCCCATATCTACCTTAATTTGAGGGTTTTAGGCCAACTTTACACAATGAATTGAAGCTAAGGTTGAAGCCAAATTGAACTCCTATTGGTGTAATCATTGAAATCAAACCCAAGGGTCTTACACTAGGAATGAAGGCCAAATTAAAATATGTTATTTTAATCTATGATTGTTTAGCCTTGTGATGGTTTTTTGGGTAAAAAATGATACCTATCAATGTGGGAAGCCAATTCATAACCCTTTCAATTTATGTTGTAACAATACAATATAATTATTCCATAAAATTTGCACCATATGATCAAGTGAAACTTTAAAAGCATGGACACCTTTCTCTTACAATGAAAAGGGGTGAATATTCCAAAACTAATTGGAAAATTTCGTTTGTACCCACACTCCACCATATATGGGGAAGAATTAACCCCACCACTCATAGTTAATCATTTTGCCATTTTGGAGCTCATTGTTAGAATCAATTCACTTCATGAAAGGACAACCATGTTTGACCTTACCAACATGGTTATGATGATTTGATCAAAAAAGGGAAGAACTTTGTTGTAAAAGAGGAACTTAACTTGTGTCATGCATTTTTCATAATGACTCAAGACCATGTGATAAAAAATGGCTAGTGTTGCACAACATTTTGGTAGCAAATAGTAACATTCAATGGCTTGCAAGTTATAGGGTTTGCACCAACACATGCTTGGAGCTTGGAGATGAAATGGGGTGTTGTGAAACATGATGTTGCCAAGTTTTATAGTTTTTTCTCAATTGTGGATAGGGTGAAAGAATTTGACACAATGTTTGAAAACCTAGTGGAGAAGGCATTGCTTTTATATCGAGACAAAATTATTTCAAATTTCACATATTTGCATTGTTGGCAAATTCTCTAAGACGTGCCAACATGGATGGGGTTAACGGAGGAAAGGAGGATTCCCCCCATGAAGACTAGGTGTCCTATTTTGAGAAGATGGGAGGGTGAAAACTATGCCATTGTGCGTGAAACATTGTTGCCACCATCGTTGAATGAACAAAATATTGAAAACTTCGATGTTGAAGGAGAAGAAGGAATAGGTGGGGACTAGGCTCCCCTTTCACAACCATTTAAGTGCCTTGTTAGGCTCAAATAGGTGAAAGAAAAATAGTGCACAACTAGGGTTTGGGAATGCCACTTGCATGTTTAAGAAAAATCCATTATTAATATGGTGGAGGATGTAAAGTTGAACATTGAATATTCCAAGTTTTAATTTTTTTTAGTTTCATTCATTAACGACTTAGATGATGACACTAAGGAATATTTGAAAATTTGCCACATTGAAATAATTGCTTTGAAATGAACCTTGGTGGGATTTACGTCCACACAACCTCCATTTTTTCTTTTCCTTCATTCATTATCATTATGTGGACCATTTTTGTTTATAGTTTTTAGCCATGGTGGGGTTGACCATTACCCTGGGCACTTTAGTTGGGTAAATGCAAGATTGAATGTCTCATTATTGTGACAATATGGATTTTTTTCCCAAGGCACCCTTGGTCCAAATCCATATAATGATTAATCTATTTTTAATTATGATGATTAACAATGGGTTTTAAATAGAAAAAATCATTATGAAGATAAATGTGTGGTTATTTATTGATAAAAAATGCATTTGTTAGTAGTAATGGACTTTTGAAATTGATAAATATGGATTGGTTGTTTGATTGGACCATCACAAAATGAAAAAAATAATATTGATTCATATTCTAAATTTGTTATTGGGATTCAATATATGATAAAATACAAGATAATAAATTCATGTGAAAAATCTTTTATTTGAAAACCTTAACTGTTTAATAATTAGGAACTTTTTGAATGGTTGAAATTTGACCATGTTTTCATAATTCCATATGAATTACAATTTTTATTTTTTTTTCAATTTCTTTGTCCCAAAAACATATGATTTTAAAAGCTTTACATGGGTCATTATGCATATGGACTTTGTGAGATTTTTTTTCAGGACTTCCAAATTAAAAAATGACATCAATTACATTAAATACAAATTTTCACATAGATTTGGGAAGGTTTGTAAATGATTGAACATGTATTATTCAAAGATTAGGATAATAACATTTTTTTAAGTAACAACCATGTCCATTTGAATCATTTAAAAAAATATTGTATGTATTTATAGGGAGTGCAATTTTTGCCGATATTGAAACACTCAATCATGCATTCACCCAATTCAAATTGCACACCCTTGCTTAACACTTTCACAAGTTCAACCCATTCATATTAGGTCATTCTCCCCCCCCCCTTCCCCAATTGTAATTTTTTTCTCAAATTTTTGAAAATTCGTAAAGATAATTACACCATGAACTTTGATGATTTATTTGAAAGTTAAAATTTGCATTAGATGGCTTTAATTCGTTCG
>Ga0209208_10010516_pt1 | contig 11990 bp, 15 predicted proteins | sample S1TSphfallax_3_FD_187694 | JGI IMG/M metagenome (GOLD analysis project Ga0209208, IMG submission 187694) | Host-associated microbial communities from peat moss isolated from Minnesota, USA - S1T2_Fd - Sphagnum fallax MG (SPAdes) (version 2) | ecosystem: Host-associated > Plants > Peat moss >...
GGGGGCGCAGGCGGTGACGATGTTCTCCCACGTGGTGCGTCCGCCCTTTGAGCGGGGCTGAATGTGGTCGAAGGTGAGATCCTCGCCTGAGCCGCAGTACTGGCAGGTGAAGCTGTCGCGGAGGAAAAGATTGAACCGCGTAAAGGCCGGGGGCCGGTCCTGGGCGACATAGGACTTCAGCGCCACGACGCTGGGAAGCTGCATCTCGAACGACGGCGAGCGGACTATCTGGTCGTAGTTGGACACCACGTCCACGCGGTCGAGGAAGACGGCCTTGATGACCTCCTGCCAGGGCCACAGCGAAAGGGGATAGTAGGACAGGGGCCTAAAATCGGCATTGAGGACCAGAGCGGGGCAGCCGGACGGCGGTCGCCGTAGGACCTGCATGGTCATGAGGGCATCCTCCTAGGGAGGATGAGGAGCGTTGGGTTCGTTTGACTGAAGACGCGTCTCCTTCAAACTCACGCTAGGAATCAACACGATCCTTCGTACGCCCTCTCTTGGACGATTTTTGCGACGGCTCCAAGACGACGCGCCGGTTAAGCGCACCTGACAAGGGCGCTCTGATCGATTTCATTGCGCCGCACCGCCCCGTAGAATGACCACAGGAGATGCGCGGCGACGCCCCGGTAGGGCCGCCAGCCCTCCGCACGGGCCAAAAGCGCCTCCGCGCTCGGTCGGGTTTCAGCGCTGTCCGCGAGGCGCAAGGCCTCCTGCAGCGCCACATCGCCGGCGGGGAAGGCGTCGATGCGCCCTTCGCAGACCATGAGATAGACCTCGGCGGTCCAGGGTCCGACACCCGCGTGCGCACACAGGGCGGCGACGGCGTCCTCATGGGGAAGACGCCCGACGGCCTCAAAATCAAGCGCGCCGGAAAGGGAGGCCGCGGCGAGAGCTCTAGAGTGGCGGATCTTGGAGGCGGAAAAGCCAAGCCCGCGAAGGTCTTGGTCGGAGAGCTCCATCAACCCCTCGGCCGTCACCGGATTAAGGGTGGCGTCCAGCCGGCCCCAAATGGACGCCGCGGCGCGGACAGAGAGCTGTTGGCCTATGAGAATGCGCAGGAGGCCGCCAAACCCGCCGTCCCGCACGCGCCAGGCGGGGGCGGGAACCAGTCGGCGGGTCATGGCCAGGGCGACGTCCAAGCCTTCAAGAACATCCAGCGCCGCCTGGATCGCAGACCCGTCCGGCGGCGCGGGAGGCGGGTGGCTCATCCCGCGGACGATTGGGGCGGGCGGTGCGCGCAAGCCGTCGAAGGTGGGCGCGTCCATGGTCTAAAGATCGACCATGAAGTGGGTTACGCCCAAGGGGCGGACGAGGCCGCCCACCCAGGACAGGCGGGATAAGACCCTTCGGACGATGCAGCGGATAGGCGTCATGGATGATCTGCGGCGCTTGGCGCCGTCCTCAATTGGGGGCGGGAGTGGGGTTTGACGCACGGGGTGGGTTCAGAGCCCTGCAACGGGGGTGAGGGCGGCTGTGGCGAGGCCAAGGGCGATGACGCCGAGGCGCCGCACCCCTTCGGCGGCGCGCCTTGGACCAAGCGGGACGACGCGGACCATGGGAGCGTGGGTCGACATGACGAGCTTCCTCGGGACGGGGTTTGGCGGCCGTTAGGCGCCGATGAATAGACTGGCCCCGCCGGTGGCGACGCCAAGCGTAAGAAGGCGGAAGACCCCGACGCGATCACTGACGCACGCAACGAGGCGGCCGGCGGTCCGGGCGGAGGCCCGAGGAGGCGGGAGCCACATGGGGGTCTTTCCGTTCCTTTAAGAGGGGCGAGGATCAGGAGCCCACGAAAATCGTGGCGGTGGCGGTGGCGAGGCCCATGCCCAAGAGGAGAAGGACGCCGACCCGGTCGGAGGCGCGCTCAATGAAACGCCCAAAGGCGCCGGCGAAACCATTTTTTGCATTGATGGACATGATAAAATCCCTTTGGTTATGGCGTTGGCCGAGAGGCTCAACACGATCTTGACAATGCTTAAATACAATGAATTTGAACGGTGTCAAGATGATCTTTACATCGTTCGGATGAAAAGTTAGAGTGCGCCCATGTCCGAAGTTTCCGCCAACCCCCCGCTCCTCGCCGGGTGCTCAGGAGGCAATCGCCCCTATCACCATGGAGACCTGCGTCGCGCGCTGGTGGAGGCCGCACGGGTCGTCCTTGAGCGCGACGGCCCCCAGGCCCTTTCCCTTCGGGCCGTAGCCCGCGAGGCGGGCGTCAGCCCGGCGGCGCCCTACCACCACTTCAAAGACAAGTGCGATCTTCTGACCGCCGTAGCGGAAGAAGGGTTCCATGGCCTGGCCCTGGCGCTCAAGGCCGGCCATGACGCAGATCCTGAGCATGGGCTGACGGCCATCGGCCTCGCCTATGTGCGCTTCGCCAAGGCTCATCCGGATCTTTACCGGGTCATGTACGACTCGGCCCGGAACGCCGACGCCATGCCCGAGAGCGCGCACGCCAAGGATGAAGGCGGCTTCCAGATTGTGAAGATCGCCATGATCAAGGCCGGTCTCGACCCGTCGGACGAGGTGGGCCTTGAACTCGCCTGCATCGCCGCCTGGTGCGCCGCCCACGGTCTGGCCGAGATGTCGGGCTTTGCGCAGTTCGGTCCGCTCATCGAACACCTGGGCGGCGAAGACGCCTTCCTTCGGGCGGTTCTGGAGCGCCTTGGCCTCAGCGGTAAAGCTAAGGCCTAAGGACGCGCGCCTGCGCAAAGACGGCGCGCCGCCCCATGGACTACGTCACCCGTTTCGCCCCCTCGCCCACCGGACGTCTCCACCTCGGCCACGCCTACTCCGCGTACCTGGCCTATGGGGCGGCCAAGGCGGCCGGCGGACGGTTTCTGCTTCGCATCGAGGACATCGACCAAACCCGATGTCGGGCGGAGTACGAAGCGGGGATCTTCGAGGACCTGGCCTGGCTGGGCCTTGACTGGGAGCGCCCCGTACGCCGGCAATCGGATCATTTCGACGACTATTTCCAGGCCCTGGAGCGGCTGAAGAGCGCGGGCCTCCTTTACCGCTGCTTTCGAACCCGCCGGGAGATCCTCGATCAGATGGCCAGCGCCCCCCACGGGCCGGTGCGATCCTATAGGAGTTCGCCCCTGCCGGCTTTTGAAGAGGCGAGCCGTCTTGAGGCGGGCGAAGCGTTCGCCTGGCGCCTATCCCTGGACCGGGCGCGCGAGGTTCTCGGCGCCGCCTTTTACGACCTGAGCTTTTTGGACGTCGATCTTGACGGCGCCAAGGCGAGGGTCGTCCAGGCGGACCCTTGCCCTCACGGCGACGTGGTTCTTGCCCGAAAGGACGTGGGCGTAGCCTACCACCTCGCCGTCGTGGTCGACGACGCCCTGCAGGGCGTGACCGAGGTGGTCCGCGGCGAGGACCTCAAGGAGGCCGCCCACATCCAGCGCCTCCTGCAAGCCCTGCTCGGGCTCCCGACGCCCCGGTACCGTCATCATCCCCTCATCGTCGGACCCGACGGCGCGCGCCTCGCCAAACGCGTCGGGTCGCAAAGTCTTCTGGACCTGCGAACCTCCGGCCTCGGGCCCGAAGCGGTCCTCACCCGGTTAAACCTGAGCTTTCCAACCTAAGCCGGATCGGCCATTACCCGGCCGATGTCGTCTGTGAAGAGCCGCCTGCCCATCCTCGTTCTCGCGGCTGGAGCGATGATCATCGGGTTTTCGCCCATCCTAGTGCGATTATCCCAGGCCGGCCCCTCCGCCACAGGGTTCTGGCGCCTCGCCTTTGCGGCTCCTTTCATCCTCGCCTTCTCAGGACGCCGCCCGCAAAGGCCGGACGGCTCTGGGGGCAGGCTGTGCCTAGGCTTAACCCTTTACACCGTCCTCGCCGGCGTCGCCTTCGCCGGGGATCTCATTTTTTGGCACTACAGCATCCACCTCACCTCAGTGACCAACGCCACAGTGCTCTCCAACGGCACCCCAATCCTCGTCACCCTGAGCGGATGGATCTTCCTCAAGGAGCGGCCGCGGAGGATTTTCCTGGCGGGCATGATCCTCGCCGTCCTTGGAGCCGTGGTCATGGGTCTGGCCAAGACCGCCTCGCCGGACCCGGGCGGCTCACCCCGCCTCGGCGACGCCTTCGCCGCTTTCACGGCGGTGTGGTACGCCGCCTATTTCCTGGCCATTCGCGAGGCTCGGCGCACCATGGACGCCCCTACCGCAGTGTTCTGGTCCGGCGTCATCGGCCTTCCCATCACCCTCGGGGCGGCCTTCATCATGGGCGAGCGCATCCTGCCGGCGGCCCTGGCCGGGTGGGCGGCCTGCGTCTGTCTCGGTCTGGTGCACGCCGCCGGCCAAGGCTCCATCGCCTGGGCCCTGGGGCGCGTTCCCGCCGCCCTCGCCTCGGTCGTGGTTCTGGTGCAGCCGGTTGTGGCCGCCCTCCTGGGTTGGGCGGCGTTCGGCGAGGCTGTAGCGCCCCTACAGGCCCTTGGCGCAGCCGTGGCCCTCGCCGGCGTCGCCATCGCCCAGCGCTCTGGCGTCGCCAAGGGTTCAGGGGGCGAGGCGCCGTAAACCGGGCGAAGAAAAACGCCGGCCCTCCGCTTGGGGACCGGCGCTGGGTTGAGTGTCCGCCTTAAGCGCCCTAGAGGGGCTTTAAGTTAACCGCAGCCGTCTTGCCGCGTTCCTTCTGCTCTTCATAGGCCACGCGCTGGCCTTCGTTGAGGGAGCGAAGACCCGCCTTCTCCACGGCGGAAATGTGCACAAACACGTCTGCGCCGCCGCTCTCTGGCTGTATGAAGCCATACCCCTTGGTGGTGTTGAACCACTTGACCGTACCGTTGGACATAGACCGCGTCTCCTAGCGCCGTTCCAGAAATGCGGACCGTCACCCGGTCCGCCGGTGGACAAGCTCAATTTCTGGGTTGGCGGCTAGTTCCGACCCGGGTGTTGGCCTGGGCTAGGGACGATGTCGGCGGGCCAAAATTCGAGTTGCGCCTCGATCTGTGAACGCGGACCCTCAGGTGGTCAACCCAAAATTCTCGTGAAGCCGATCCAGCCAAACCCCAGGCCTGGGTCGGTTATTCGTCTTTGATCTGCTCGCTGATAAGGCGCGCGGACATCATCTGGACGGCCCGCGCGCCCGGTTCGCCCCCTGAATTGGTCACCACCACGACAGCCAGCGGCAGGGCGGGCGCCACCTCGGCCAGGGCGCGCCAAAGGGTGTTGGACCCCTCGTGGGCGAGGACCGGACCGTTGGCCCAGGCCATGTTAGGCGAGACGCGCCAGCCAAGGCCGTCACCCTCCGCCAGGGCATCCTGGGGCCGGGCGATATGCATGAGGCTTTCAGGGGTCAAGAACCCGTCGCCGTTGTTGAGGAAGACGCCGACGAAACGGGTGTAATCGCCGAGGGAGAGGTGGATCTGGCCGCCAGGCGCGAAGACCGCGGGATTGTCCGCCACGCCCTTGGTCGGATCGACGGGCTCGGGCGCGTCGTCGCGGCCGATGTCGTGCCCCCAGGGCGCATCGCCTGTGGGCGCGCCAAAGCCGGCGCTCGACAGGCCGAGGGGCTCGAACAGCCCCGTGGTCATGGCGCTCTCCCAGCTTGTGCGGGTGATGCGCTCAATGGCGGCGCCCACGAGCACGTAGTCGGCGTTTGAGTATTCGTAGTCGCGACGCACGCCTGCGGGCGGGCGCGAGAGGATCTTCGCCGCCAAGGCGGTTCTCTGATCCGGCGCCGGGCGTTTGTCATGGCTTGTGCGGATCAGCCAACCCTCGTCGATGAGACCCACGTCGCTCACTCCAGCCCTGTGGGAGAGAAACTCCTCGATGGTCACCGTCGACCAGGCAGGGTCGATCTTCAGATCCGGGAACAGAAGGCCCGTGTCCGCGCCCCAGACCGCCTGACCTTGCTGAACCAGGCGCGCGTAGAGGGCCGACGTGAAGGCTTCGGTGTTGGAGCCGAGGTGCCAAGGGTCGTCCGGCGTGACGGGATCCGAAGCGTTGGCGCGCCGCCGCCCGGCGATCTCGAGCTTCACAATCCCCTTGGGCCCGACAATGGCGTAACCCAGGGCCGGCACGTCAGTGGCGGTGAGGACATCGGTGAGGGACTGGGAGACGGTAGGCACCACCACGTTGGGCCCAAGATGGGCGAAGGCGGCCGAGGCGGTTAGAAGAAGCGTACGTCGGTCTAGCATTGAGGGCTGTCCTTCATGCCCTCAAGCCATAAAACCCGGGCTGAACTGAGGCGGCGAACAACGGGTTTGCACGCGACCGGGCGCGGGTCAGGCGGCGGCGAAAGCGCTCACAGCCTCCGCGACGGCGCGGTTGTGGTCCTCAAGGCCGATGGTGATGCGCAAGGCGTCCGCCAGCCCGTAGTTGGCGAGGCCGCGCACGAGCAACCCCCGTTTCGCCAGGAAGGCCTCTGCATCCGCCGCCGTGCGGCCCGGCGTCCTGGGAAACTGCACGAGGATGAAATTCGCCGCGGAGGGCGCGACCTCGAACCCGGCGCCGCCGATCTGCTGGGCCAGCCACGGGCGCCAGACGCGGACGAGCTCCAAGGATCGCGCCTGGAACGCGTGATCGCCGAGGGCGGCCACAGCGGCGGCCTGAGCCGGAAGATTGACGTTGAAGGGCCCTCGGATACGTTCGAGGGCGTCCGCTATGGCCAGAGGCATGTAGCCCCAGCCGACCCGCAAGGCCGCAAGGCCATGAAGCTTAGAGAAGGTGCGGGTGACCACGACGTTGGCCGCTTCAGCGGCGAGCTCAAACCCCGCCTCGTAGTCCTCCTCGGCGAACTCCGCGTAAGCCCCGTCGAGAACCAGAATGACGTCTGAGGGCAGGCCGGCGTGGAGGGCCCGGACCTCCGCCCGCGTGAGGCATGAGCCCGTAGGGTTGGCCGGGTTGGCGAGAAAGACGATCCGCGTGCGCGCGTCAACGGCGGCCAGTAGCGCATCCACATCCGCCCTTAGGCCCGGCTCCGGCGCGAACTTCACATGAGCGCCTGCGGCCCGAGCCGCGATGCGGTAGGCGAGAAATCCGAACTCGCCCTGAACAACATTGTCGCCGGCCTCGCAGTAGGCCTGGGCAAGGAGGGTGAAAATCTCATCGGATCCGCAGCCGAACACCATGCGCTCGGGGTCAAGACCGAAGTGTGCGGCGAGGGCGGCGCGCAGGACGCTGCATCGTCCGTCTGGGTAAAGGTTGAGCTGCCCGGAGGCCTCCACATAGGCGGCCCGGGCGAGGGGGCTGCAGCCCAGGACGTTTTCATTGGACGAGAGCTTGATCGGCTCGGCCACACCCTCGATCTTGGACTTACCGCCCACATAAGGTTCGATATCGAGGACGCCCGGCTTAGGGCGCGGGCGACGTAAGGTGTGGGGGTCGAGGAGGGTGGACATGCGGCGACATAGCCCTTTGAGGCCCCGGCCTTCAAGCCAGATCCCCGGCGCCGCCCGCGTCCAGGCCGCCAATCGCGCCTTTGCCGCGTCCCTTGGCGTCGGCGCCGGCCCGCAGAGCGCCGCCATATGAGCCTTGCCGCGCCACTCGGGCCCCGGTGGGTGTTCGGCTACGGGTCCCTCATGTGGCGGCCGGGCTTCGCCTTTGAGGAGCGTCGGCCCGCCCGGGTCTATGGACGGCGGCGGGCCTTCTGCATCTATTCGGTCCATCACCGCGGCACCCCGGAGCGCAAGGGTCTGGTCCTCGGCCTCGCACCGGGGGGTGCGGTCAAAGGCATGGCCTATAGGGTGGCCGAAGAGCGTTGGGCGGAGACGTTCGCCTACCTTCAGGACCGCGAACAGCCGACGGAGACCTACCAGGAGGCCAGGGTCAGCGCCCGCCTTGACGACGGCCGGCGTGTGGAGGCCCTCGCCTTTCTTTCAGACCAGGGCCACCCGCAGTGGGCGGGGGTGCTCGACCTTGACGTTCAGGCGCGCCTCATCGCCGGAGCCCAGGGCCTCTCTGGACCCAATGTGGAGTATCTCAGGGATCTTGTTTCGCACCTGGAGGCGATGGGCTCGCCCGACCGGGTCATGGAGCGGCTCTTGCGCTCGGTTGAGGCGCTGGAGGCCGCCGACGCGCCGGAGCGCGGCAAGCGCGGCGCGGCGGCGCGCGCGGCTGGCTAGCCTGGCTAGGCTGGCGGGCCGCGCTGCCCGCCCGAGGAGCCAGCCTAGGTCAAGAGCCGGTTCGACGCCGTCTCCACGGCCGTCTCAAGGGCGCTCATAAAGGCCGCGCGCTTCATGCCGGCGGGAATGGGCTCGAGGAACTGGAACACCACCGTCCCAGGATAACGCAGGAGCCCCTTGGCCGGCCAGACCGTCCCGGAATTTGTGGCCAGGGGGATGCAGGGCAGCTCAAGCTCTCGATAGAGGGCCGCAATTCCGGGCTTGTAATCTGGGGCGTCGCCCGGCGCCTTGCGTGTGCCTTCGGGGAAAATGATGATCTGGCGTCCCTCCTCCAGCGCGGTCTTGGCGTCTTTCACCATGGAGCGAAGCGCCTTGGACCCCGCCTCCCGATCCACCACGATCATGCGCACCTTGGAGGAGAACCAGCCGAACACCGGGACGGCCATGAGCTCCTTCTTCATCACGAGGCACGGATCGTCGAGGTAATCGAACGGCGGGATGATATCGAGCATGCCCTGGTGCTTGGCGGCGATCAGACAGCCGCCCTTGGGCAGATGTTCAAGACCCTGGACCTCCACGTTCGCGCCAATGACCCCTTTGAGACCGGCCAGCACCAGGCGGGACCAGAGGCGCACAGCGCTTTGGGCCTGACGCCGCGGTCCAAGGAGAAGCGGGAGGCAGATAAGCCCCATGACCGCCCCAAGGCCCCAGACCCACAGGGTGAAGATTAAAGAGCGCAGCACGAGGGCGAGGGTCGGCGGTCGACGGGCCAAGCGGGGCGCCGCGCCGCTGGCTCCCGCGCCGCTGAGGCTGGCGCCGTTCACGACGCCCTCCCAGCGCCAGGGGCGGACGCGCCCCTCTTGGATCCAAGGCCCCGCAGACCCTCCCGGCCGAGGATCACCAGATATTTGCAGTACTCCACCGTCATGCGCCGCGCGCTGGGTCCGTTGGACCACCAGCGCCGCACGTCAAGGGTCGAGGTGACCACTGGGTAGGGATAGAGTTTGACCTTCGGCATGGCGGCGTGAAGCTCCAGGACGGCGCGCGGCATATGGTAGTCGGCGGTGACGACGATGAGGGAGCGATACCCATGGTAGCGCGCCCAGTCCGCCGTCTCACGGGCGTTGCCTTGGGTATTGGCCGCGCGAAACCCAAGATCGACGCAGCAGCTGAACGCACGCCCAAAGTCGTGCGCGGCCGCCTGAACGTCCGTGCGGCTTACCCCGGGATTCACCCCGGAGACAAGGAGCCGCTCGGCCTTGCCGTCGTCCAGAAGCTGGACCGCGGCCTCGATGCGCACGGAGGACGCGCCCGTCAGGGCCACAACGCCGTCGGCGTCCGGGGGGTCCGGCGCCGGGGTCGAGGAGGCCACGCGCCCGGCGAAGGCGAAGAGACCTGCACCCCAAATCACAAGAACGACCAGAAGCGCGGCGAGGGACTTCATGAGCGGCGAGCCCTAGGCCGAACGCAGAATGGACATGGCGGTCCCCCGAACGGCCAGGGCCGCGACGAGGGCGGCGAGGATGGGACACGGCGCCGCCGCCATAAGATCCGTCCACGCCACGGGCAGAACCGGGGTCAAGCCGTTGGTTCCCCCCGCGAGCTTGACGCCCGCGGCCACAGCCGCCGCCGCCGCGGCGCCGATGGCGCCCGCTTCGCCGGCGATCCAGGCGAAGCGTCTTTGCACAATGTTGGCGAGGAACCGGTCCTCGGCGCCGGCGAGGTGCAGCACCTCCACCACATCGGCCCGGGCCTGGAGGGTGGCCCGGGTGGCGAAGGCGATGACGGCGCCGGCGGTGAGGGCGAACAGGACAAGCGCCGCCGCGGCGGCGGCCCTGACGGCGTCGCCCGTGCGGCGGATGTCCTCGATCCAGCGCTGGTGATCGTCGATGGTCGCATCCACCCCAGCCGCCTCAAGGGCGTGGTTGAGGGCGCCGATGTCCGCGGGCCGGTGGGGATCAAGATCCAGCACCACAAGGCGTGGGACGGGAAGATCGTCAGGGATGTTGCCCTTGCCGAGCCAGGGCTCGAGGAGTTTCTCCGCCGCCTGCCGGTCGAGGGCGCGGGCCTCGGAAACGCCCGGCGTCCCCGCCAGGGCCTCAGCGGCGCGGGCGGCGGCCTCAGAAGGGGTCTCTCCGGCCCGGGGACGGACCTGAACCGTCGCGGTAGCCCCAAGATCGCGGCGCCAGCCCGACGCCGCCCGGTCCGCCGAGACCGCAGCGATGGCGCACAGACACGCGAGGAAACAGAGTACCGCGACGATGAGGGTCAGGACGCCGTCCTGCTCGCCCTGGCGGGGAAACAGCGGGGCTGGCCGGCCGAGGGGCGGAACCGGCGGTCCGCGATCGACGGCGCTCATGGGGACGCCGGACTGGGCTCTGACAGCCGCCCGCCCTTCAGGGTCAGGACCGGGGCTCCGCTCTCGGCGACAAGGGCGACGTCGTGGGTCGCCACCAAGACCGTCGCCCCCATGCGGTTCAGCTCCTTCAAGAGGCGCAGGATGCGCCGCCCCATCTCCTGATCCACGTTCCCTGTGGGTTCGTCCACCAAAAGCAAATCCGGCTTGCCCACGACGGCGCGGGCCACGGCGAGGCGCTGCTTCTCGCCTCCCGAAAGGGTCGCCGGAGCCGCGCTGGCCTTATGGCCGAGGCCGACCCAGGCGAGGAGCTCGCAGACGTCCTGTCTGTAGCTCTCGAAACTGCGGCCCGCGACGCGTAACGGCAGGGCGGCGTTGTCGAACACGCTCAGATGCTCAAGCAGGCGATATTCCTGGAAAACCACCCCCATGCGCCGGCGCAGGGCCGGCAGAGACTTATGGGGCAGGGTCATGGCATCCTGGCCGAAGATTCGGATCAGGCCGCGGGATGGCTGATGGGCCAGATAGATCAGCTTCAGGAGCGAGCTCTTCCCCGCGCCCGATGGGCCGGTAAGGAAATGGAAGGAGCCTTCTGGCAAAGTGAGGTTAACGTCGCGCAGAACCTCGGGGGCACGCCCGTAGCGCATGCCGACACCCTGCAAACTCACCACCGCCGCGTCCTTGGACGTTGCGGCGGTCGTCGCGAAGTCAGAACCCTTGATGAACATCCTCGTTCGGCTTCATTGGTCCAACTGGACTTGGCCCCAGAAATCAGTCTACCCGGGATGATCAGGCGCGAAGCCGTAAAATTTCGGTCATGATACTGACCTGTCCAGAGTGCGCTAGCCGCTATTTGGTGGATGACGCTCGCATCGGCCCCAAGGGTCGGACCGTGCGTTGCGCCGGGTGCGGCAATGCGTGGAAGGCCATGCCTGATGCGGGCGAGGTTGAGCCGCCTCTAGCCCTCACGCCGGACGCCACCGCGCCGGCCGCGCCGCCGCCGGCCGTCGATTCGGTCGAGAAGCGGGAGCGCGCCGCACCCCTGCCTAAGAGACTGCGCGATGAGGCCCTTGAGAAGCGCCGCACCCGCGAGGCCATCGCCGCAGGGATCATATGGGCGGGCATGGGCGCTGGCTTCATCGCCCTGATTCTCGCCGCCGTCCTCTTCCGGGTGGACGTCGTGCGCCTCTGGCCCCAGGCCGCCGGCGCCTACGCCTTCGCCCGCATGCCGGTTAATCCCACGGGCCTCTCCATCGACGGCGTGCAGGGCCTCACCAATCTTGTGGCCGGCCACGCGGCCCTGACCATCACCGGGTCGGAGCGCAATATCGAAGCAGGGCCGCGCCGGTCCATGCCCCTGAGGGTCATCCTCCTCGACAAGGCGGGCAAGCGCCTCGGCAGCATGGCCTCAGCGCCGCCGCCGGTCATGATCGGCGCCGGGGAAAGCAAACCCTTCGCCATTAATTTCATCGATCCGCCCGCGGAGGTCTCCTCCATCGACGTGGAGTTCGCCTTCGACAAGGTCGCCCCTTTCCCGACGCCCAAGGCCCCGGCGCC
>Ga0209208_10010517_pt1 | contig 11988 bp, 7 predicted proteins | sample S1TSphfallax_3_FD_187694 | JGI IMG/M metagenome (GOLD analysis project Ga0209208, IMG submission 187694) | Host-associated microbial communities from peat moss isolated from Minnesota, USA - S1T2_Fd - Sphagnum fallax MG (SPAdes) (version 2) | ecosystem: Host-associated > Plants > Peat moss >...
TCTTTGTTGTGGAATTGTAGGTTCTTCTAATCCATTGTTTCTTGGTTTAACACCACCATGACCTTTTTTTCAACTAATTGTTGACCAATTTGTTTAGGAATTTGTGTTTGGTTACAAGTTTATTATCAAAGTTATGATTGTTGAGGAACTTGCTTGTGAATTCATGACTAAATGCAAATTTACACTTATTTATGGATTGACCCCACCAACATGTGAACTTGCATTTAAAGCCATCTTTGAAACAATTCATAAGAGCTTTTTATGTGTGTTTATGCATTCCTACTTTGGTAATAATTTACCACAATAGTTTTCAAATTGTTAGTTTACCATCACCAATAAACTTTTATGCTAACAAGAATCTACAATTTTAGAGATTTTCCCATTCACACTCTTTATAATGATTGTGATATCAAACATTGTTAAACATTTTGTTAAATTGTTGTGTAAGCATTACACATCTTTTATTTATTGATTTACTTGAACATGTTGGAACAAAGTTTGTAAACTAACAAACTACCACCATTGGTATTGCTAGGTGTGAACCTTTTTTAAGTGGTCACTTGTACAATTAAAGTAATGGGTACAATGTTGATTATAAACTACATCTAAGCCATTCCTTGTGTCATTGATGGGTACTACATCAAATACCACATCAATTGTGTTGGTACAATATTTGTGTTGATTTGCATCATCAATGTTCCCATTGGAAGTGTTTATGGATTTGACCCATACCAATATGGTGGTGTCATATTTGAAGTTGGATGTTCATTTGTTGGATTGCTAATCATTGACGTTTCTATGTTTGAATTATAAAAACTAGAAAAGTAGGAGGTGGAGTTATTGTAGGTCATATTAAACTTTGTAGCTAATTTGTGGGTTTTCCTATGAATTAATTTTTTGTATGACAAACTACCATACTTTAGTGAACAATGAATGTTTGAATTCTTTTGCAATGTATAGATAATCTTTGACAATATGTTCATTAGTATAATAGATCCTACAAGTGAATTGTTCATTGGTACAATCTTGAACCAAATTAAACATAGTTCTTGCACTAATCAATCCTCAACTATGATCAATTTGATCCAAATTTTGGTAGTCAACATTGATTGTAACAACATTATGTGGAATCTTTTAGTATTGAAAATTTTATACACCTTCTTATATAATTCATCCATCCTCCATTTCTTGTTTTTTTGCAAGTTTTACATTAGTACCTCAAATTTGTTTTGGTCCCATATCATATTGAAAAGTGAAAACTCCTTCGATCCATAGTCAAACCATTTGCTTTAGTTTTGTTGATAGTCTAACCTTATCATTAATCTAGTTCCAATTGTGCCTTTTTGCTTAAAAAGGATCTTCACGTTGGATTGGTGAACTTTTGACACTTTCAAACCAATTTACTACATCAGCCAAGATCTTTTAATTGGTAATTCCACTTACATTTTTAGTTCATCATTTCAATCTAACACCAATCACACATTATGGTTGATTGACATTCACTTCTCTTGAAATCCTTTTTAATAAATATCATTTTTAATGCATTATTGTTTTGCCCTTTTAATTTTTGATTTTTGATTTGATCTACTTGTTTCTATACATTTTTTGTTACAATTCTAAACATTCTAAAGCTTATTACATAATTATGAAAATCAAATTTGGTATGTCTTGAAATTCTAAACCTTTCAATAGTCAAAATTAAAGTCTTTTACATTTTAGACCAAATCCATATCAACATCCTATTCAAAATTTCAAATAAGTAATGTAGAAAATAAACTTTTGAATTTATAATTCAAAAAACACAAAAAAATTTAATTAAAAAAAATCAATGTTACAACTAAAGATTAAACAAAATCGTTCCTCAAGATGGTCCCCAAATGGAAAAAGGATATATATTTTTCTTTTTCTTTTTATTGACCATATTTATGCATAGACTTGGAATTCTACAACCTATTTTGTGTACAACATCTTTGAACTATATACATTTTAAGATTATAATAAAATATATTTATGAAAGTTCAAAGCAAAATTGAAAATTACAAATTTGTAAATGCAAATCAAAACTCAAATGAATTTTTCCTCCTTACCAAAAAACTAGAATAAAATAATTTATTGATGTTTGAAACTCAAAACTCAATTTATGTCAAAAAAATTGCAATAATTATTTAAATTTCATATTCAAAGGTTAAAAAATAATAACTAGTAAATCTAGCCAATAATTTCAATAAGTACAAATCAAAATCGGAACCAATAAAAGTTATTGATTATCTTTTATTATATATTCTACCTAAACAACTATATTACAAGTTTGAATGTAACTACAAATCTTATTAATTATAAATTTTTTTATAGAATTATTAAAAAAATATTATTATATATGTTACCACAAGTCAAAACCACTTTTTAACAACTTATATCATGTGCATATTGACAAATGCAAACCAATTTTGAGTGGGTATCAAAAAATGCACCAAAATTTATTATGATGACCTTGAATTGGGTGTGTGACCAACTCCGTGGATGGGCAATTAGAAATATCCTCATTGAAATGAAAGAAAGTTGAATGTTTTTGAGTGGAATTGGTTCAAATAAAGAACCAAAACTTGGAAGGAGTGCCAAAAAATGCAAACACATTTTCATGTGAACTGAATATGTGTGATAGTCAAAGAAAGGCACTCAAAGGACTGTAAAGTTAACTCCCAATTTAGGAGTTAAAGTGGAGCATGGTATCATATTTGGATCAATGAAAAATCGAAAAAGTGGGCTCTTGTAAATTATTGGAAATGTCTTAATGAAAAATACAATAAACTTGAAAAATCAAAAAAATGGGCTTTTGTAAAATTGGAAATGTCTTAATGAATAATACAATAAACTTGAAAAATCCAAAAAGTGGGCTTTTATAAATTATTGGAAATATCTTAATGAATAATACAATAAACTTGAAAAATCCAAAAAGTAGGTTTTTGTAAATTATTGGAAATGTCTTAATGAATAATACAATAAACTTGAAAAATCCAAAAAATGGGCTTTTGTAAATTATTCGAAATGTCTTAATGAATAATACAATAAACTTGAAAAATCCAAAAAGTAGGCTTTTGTAAATTATTGGAAATGTCTTAATGGTTAATACAATAAACTTGAAAAATCCAAAAAGTGGGCTTTTGTAAATTATTGGAAATGTCTTAATGAATAATACAATAAACTAAAGTTGTATTCCCAAAATATGGATCTATAGCATAAGCTATGACCATTATTTGAATAGTTAGGAATCAAATTGTCAAAATGATTCCCAACCATGTAAATGATAAATGATAATTTGAGAAATCAAATCACCTTCGATTGAAAAAATATGATGTTTGTAAAAAATTCTTTTGAAAGACCATAAATTTTCTTTTGAAACTTTTCTATTTGGAAAAGAAATGGGAAAGTTATGAATCCCCAAAGTTGCAAGATTCATAACTTGATAGTTTTGGGACTTCCATTAGGAACCCCAATAAAAATGACAATTTCAATGTAGACCTTACAAGGGGTTGTATTGTATACTATAGGGAGGAGAGTAACAACTCTTCTCAAGTTTGAAACATGATGATTCTTGTGAGTTTGTGTCGATTGGTCGTTCATTTGTCCATCTTTTTGGCTTGAAATGCATTAATTACCTTATTTTTTGATTTGTGTAGTTTGATGTGAATAATCAATTCATTATGAGCTTAATGAAATAGTCTTGCTCAAAGTGGGAGATGTGCGTGAGTTAGGGGAAAAGATTCTCAACATCTCAAATTGAGAGTGCACTTGAAAAGTTAAAACTTTTGAAAAATTAAAATTTCAAAAAATGAGGTTTAAGATCAAAACTTGTCCAAATGAAATGATAATTAAATCATTGGAAAGGTTTCAGTGTAAGTTTAATGTAATGAGTTCACATGGGCAAAACAAAAAGAATTGCTTGAAAGTTATGAAAGCTTGAAAACTTTGAATTGTTTTTCCCTAGATGACTCCCACTCGTTTAGAAAGCAATTTGAAATCAAATCAAGTTTGATGGAATTCACAATTTGCAATACTAATCACTAATGAAACATTTATATAGTGTCATGAAAACATATTAGCAAACTTGATTCACAAAAAAATGACAAAAGGGAAGAAAAAAAAACCCAAGTAACAGATATTATAAGGCTATTGATATCATACATGTGAACAATTAAACAAATTAAACATAGTATGTTAATCTTATGAATGGTATGAAGATTTGACAAATAACATTATTATGAGAACATAGGAATTCAAAAGGTATTTGGCATGTTTTTAGGGCTTGACCAAATGCAAATTGGAACTTTTTTCCATTTGAAAAACTTTATGTTTATAGTTAGCAATAGGAAGACCATGAATATCATTACCTTGTGCATGTTAATGAATCGTTTAACATCCCAATGGCATCCCCCGGGATTGTGTCGTTACTAATAGAGTTCAATCATTTACAAGGTCACAAATAAAGTTCAATCACTTGCAAGGTTACAAATACAATTCAATCATTTGCAAGGTCGAAGTAAGTTGATGAAATGTGCATCCTTGCAAAGCAAGACTTGAGTTGGCTGAAACTTTCAAGCCACATAAACAAGAGAGGCTCTATCTTCACTTAAGGGTTCCCCAATCACCTAGATGGTCTAGGCAAGAATTTCACATTAGAGTTCACCTTGGGGTGGAAGCTTTACTAGATGTATGGGTTTAAAGTGAAATTTATTTGTTGGCCTTGCCTACCAAGGCAAGGATATTGTGTTTAGATTCATTATAGAGCATAGTAGCTTAAGGGGATTTTGGCTACCCCTAGGTAATAATAATAATAGGTCTATTTTTATATGAGGATTTTTGAAAGATGATATTTTTTATGGCTTGTGTTGAAACTTGAGATTAGTTATTATAGAGTTATGACATCTTGAAGGATTTTTGTTTATTTAAGGGGATTTTTTTGAAGATTATATATTTTTGCATGGTGAAATATTCGAGTTTCCATAATTCTTCTTTTGCCTTAAGATACTTTAAAATGTCAATGGCAAGGCCTTGCTCCTTTAGGTGTTACCTTACTTAAAGCACTGGCATAATTTTATTTATTTATTTATTTTTTCATTACTTTTTCTATTATACCTGATGGCCACCATTTCAGAAAACCCTTTTCTTTTCTTTTTTTCATTGGGTTTTTTCTCAAATTTTTAAAATTTTTTTTAGGTTTTGTTTTCTTTTGCCCCAATGGGACCCTCTTGCTTTTAGGGAAAAAAAAAAGTGCTATAGTCAAAATGCCTTTTTGAGATTTTCAATAGCCAGAATTCGACCAAAATTGAAGAAAAATCCCCATATTTTCAGACATGATTCAAGTAGAAGGATGTTTTGAAACTTTTTTTTACTTTAATATTTAGGCCAAATTAAATCTAGCTTGTAACCAAATTTGGCTAAATCTTGGTGTGGATCGTTGCCACTTTGGCTACTACATCACAAAATTGACAAATGAATAAACCCTTGTTCCCCACCACCTGCGGCCTAGTAATTAATAACGCCCTTAATCACCCTCCTAATCAGGCTTAATTTTTTTGGTTTTGTTTCGTTTTCTTTGCCCCCCAATGGGATCTCTTGCTTTCCTTCTCCGCCAGCCGTCCCCTAATTAGGGCCCCCTAATCACCCTCCTAATGATAGTTAGTGCGTTTGGTTTTATTTTCTTTGCTCCAATGGAAACCTCCTGCTTTCGTTCTCCACCACCCGTCCCGTAATTAGCGCCCACTAATCATCCTCCTCCTAATCACGCTTAGTGTGTAGCATTTAACCCGGCGCCCCCCACCGCAGCTTCTTTTTTCCTCCTCGGCTTTCTCGTGCGGCTCTGCTCTGCTCTCTCTCTATTCTCTCGCAAGAGCTTCGGCAGCGGCGCTTGCAAGCAAGCGCCTGGTTTGTTTTGCTCCGGAGAACGCACTACTGTGCCTCGTTCAATGCGTAGAGCTCAGGTATGCTTTCTCATCTCACACAGAAGTTTTTTTTTTCTTTTTTTCCCCTTCTTTTTTAGTTTTTTTGTTGTGCTTATTTGATCCTCCTCCTTTCTCTCATGGTCTGCAACTCCAGCCTTCAGCTCTTCCCCATTTTGCTATCAGTTCTGTTTGTGAGTACTAGGGAGTATCTGTGTTCTGTTGTTGGGTATATAGATGTTCTTTTGTTCTGCGCTTGCTTTCTTGCACAGCCTCGTCAGCCTTCTTGTGTTTTTAGTATTGTTACTCCTTGAACCAGAGTGCCTTGTTCGTTTCCTTCCCGTCAGGTTTGTATTATTTCAGCTTTGCGGCGAGCGCCCTTTTTTTGTGTCTGCGATCTGTTTCTTCTAGTTCCTTGCCCGGATTACTCACGCCGGAGTGTCTAGACCATCTTCCTCATTGTCTCAGGGTTGCTTTTGCATCTGTTAGTGAAGCGGTTGTTGTTCCCGTGCTGCTGCCGTAACTGTGGCTCTGTCATTGCTGAGCATCGCTGCATCTTCTGAAAAAGATCTGCGTGAGCTCTCTCTCTGTCTCTGTCTCTCTCTGTGTCTCTCTCACGCCGCTCCTCTTTGCTGCCACTTCAGGTTTCTTCACTTTCTTGACTTGTCCTGCTTTGTAAGGTTGATGCCGTGTCTGGGAGATCATGAACCATCTTTGTCCAACCGCTTGTTCCGTTCTTTTGTCCTCCTGTATTCAGTCTTCCTGCTCGGGCTTCGTTTGTTTCTGTGACTTTGCGAGAAGCGATTCTGGATCTGTCCTGCAGCTGCATTCAATTCGGTAGCATGTTCTCTATCTGGCTCCTTCAGTAGTACCATCGTTCCTTATGAGCGTTCCTGTGAGGGTTTGTCAACCTTATAGACTGTATTGCTCCTAAAGTATTAAAAATTAGCGCGTGCTCCTTATCTTGTGTTAACTTCTGGTTTCTTTGTTCCTCCTTTACTTGCTCCTATGCTCTGAAGAGTTCTTCAAGTCCCTGGTTTGCCATTTGGTTAGCTGCAATCCATTTGTAGACAACTAATTGTCTAGTTGTCTCCAGTGTCTGAAGAGAGTCGAAGACATCTCCCGCCTGCCTGCAGCCAGAGTGTTCAAACCCGCCTTTTTTATGATGGAGTTTGAATCTTTCCTGGTCTTCTCTCAAGAGTTTGGCTATGAGTGGAAAGGACTAGTTTGCATCTGGACTCAGTAGTTCTCCCATAGGATGGCATTTAGGTTTGACCCTACACATGTGTATCGATAGAAGATTCACAAATTGCTTGGTTTCCACAGTAGGATTGAATCATGGTTCCTGCTGCTGCATTGGGACAGCAAGGAACATTGGGACCTTCTGATCGGTGATGATGATGAATCCTTGTGTAGCTTGGTGGTGTATTTTCTGCCTAGCAACACGAGCAGAATTTGGAGCCAATTTTTTTTTTCTTGTGGATTACCTTCTCTCTGAGGCTTATCTTTGTTTCAGGTTTCATGTTGGGTCCCTAGTAGTGCAAGATGGGTTTGATGTCAGTGGAAGGCATTATACTCCTTATCATGTCAAGCAGCATTAGATTTTGACTGGTGTCACTATCCTATAATTTTCTTCTTGAACTTCACCTCTTGTCCCAAATGCTATGGTGGCTGCCCAGCAGGTTTGTTTGTATGTGTGCAAAGGTGGGTACAAGTAAATGATTGTGGTGTGGATGGGATTGTGATGTGCAGGACCTTGAAGCTCATTTTGTATATATGTGAGGCACTTTTAAAAGACAAGTTCAATTTGTAGCACGATTTTCCAAATTTCCTTGATTGCCATCGGTCTTTTCAATATCCCATTGAAGTGGCATAAATGGTCTTGTAAATGCTTTTGTTGAGAACAGTGAAAAACAATAAAGGTGGTGTTACAGTGTGCATCCTGCAAACAACAGAAAATCTCTGTTGTCTTGGTGGTGAACACAAGTTGCCAAACTGGAGGTTTATGCAAGAAATCTCTCTGGAGTCCAGCAGCTCGCTGGTCCCTGGAACTCATTGGAAAATCGGCCTGAAATGAGTGAAAGGAGGAAGCAGAGAGCGGCTTATCATGGGGAACAAACTGAAGAGGAAGTGATATGTCCAAAACCAAGGCGTGCAACAAGTGTCTCAGGCCCTCTTACAGAGTTTATGAACCCATCTCGCAGGCGCCAAAGGTAACTACCTTTGAGCAGCCTAATTTAGATGCTTTCTGAAGCTCTATTGATACAACTTTGGGACTTATTGTGTTATAGTAAGCTCACTAGGTGTTTTCCTGTGTTCTGGAATATGGATTCCAACATGATAACTACTGCATTCTTTTTCAAGCTGCTTCGTTTTTGTTCTGTTTGGTGTATGTGTTTTGAGTTTTGACATTGTCATATCCTGCTTATGTCAACATCTTGTTTTTCTGTTCTTGTGCAGCTGTACAACAGTTCGAGGTGAAGGTGATGCAGGTTTTGAAATACTTGACATATTCCTTAGCAAGGTGAGTGTTTTGCATTGAATTTGTGTTGATTTGGGAACTGAGCAGCTTTGAACATGTTTAAAAGAATTTAGTCTTCTATTTGTGTTCTTTCAAGATATTGAATTTTTGTTTCATTCTGTCACTGGTGCAGGGAGTATACAATGACACATCCAATTTTGCGTGTTCGCCCCCTTACTTTTGTGGATCACCCCCTAGCCGCTCAGGCAATCCATTGATACATGATATTCATTTTGTGCATCAAAGAGCTCAGTCAGTGCTGTCACAGCAGATCTTGTCTTGTGTACCTTCATCATACAAGGCAAATCCAGTGGTTCGTGTTGAAGGTTTTGCTTCATCTGGCTCTGATACATGCTGTCGTGTCTCCGCCTTTGCATAGCCGGGAGTCCCATGGAGCACTGCAACATTTGCAGGAGAGGCTCTTCAAAGAGGCAGTACATGCAGTTTGGTTTCACACCTCTGTGGGGGTATCATTTGTTGGTCCACTTGACACCTTATTGTCTGGAGGAAGCCTGGAAGGTAGGGAGCATGGAAGTTTTCATCTCAGGTTGACTTGATCGCTTGGATGCTGAAGGGCAGAGGTAAATTTTAGAAACAGAATGTGTACTGATTTTGGGGAGATTCATAATGTCTGCCTGGAGCCTACTGAAACCTTATTACATTCTTTTGGTGAAGCTGACTTGGAGTTGTTGATTAGACAGCTTGTTAGTTATTTAAGTCTTCTCCATCCACAATCCTGTACACACAACGGAGCAGAGTAGAGAAACAAGAGAGTGAGTGCAGTGAGGTGAGACAACTAGTGAGAGCAACACTGGCGTGAATAGTTTTTGCTTAGCCCAAAATCATTGAGTTTTGCACCTCGAGAAAATTTGAGTTTCATCCCCTTAACGGCAATTAGTCCTGTACAGATATGTGACCACTGTAATCTTATTGTAATGTCCCTGTCATTTGACAACTGCCACTGTAATTTCACCCTTGAGCTTGAGCCCTATCCTTGTATCACAATGTTTCTGCAAATAAAGGTTTTACTATTTGTTACTGAACCTTTTGTCTTTGCCTAGAGTCCACTATCATATTCACTTTACTACTGGAAAATGATACCTTGACATGTCACATTGGAAATTTAAACAAATATTTGCAATGTTATTACTTGCTTGACTTTCTGGAAACTAAAATTTGTTGTGGCTCAGGGTGCAACCAGGTGCAGGAGTCCCCACCTACTACCCTCAATGTACAGGTGGGTGTAGGAGTCGTCAACTTCACCCCTCCTCAATGTATTTCTCTCTGTGTCTCAAAACTTAGCTGCTTGCTTGTACAGAGACAATCAAAACCAAAATGATGCTTGCCTTCACGAGTGTGTTGTAGTTTGAATGAGTATATGATCAACATTTTCCATTAGTCTTAAGAGTGCCAAACATCACTGGAAACCAGTATGCATTTATGCAGAGACTGTACAGTGGTTTGCCTGAAATTTTTGGCAGACTACAAGATATTACCAATTTACATCCATTGTCCAGAGCTGCTGCTGATGTAGTTGTTGGGGTTTTGATGGCAGCTCATCACTGTTACTTGTGATGAAGGTGATGGTCTTGAAATGTGAGCAACTCTCATAAGATTATGATGCATCACTGCCTTCTCTGTTGTGTCTGTCAATGTGTTGTTATGGAGATGTCTCTGCAATCTTGCAGATATGACTCAAACTGTTGCTCGGTTTTGCTTTTGCTCTGTCTTCTCTCAGGTTGGGTTTTCTCTCTTTCATGCTTTACTGTACTGGGTTCCTGTTATGTTGTCAGGTTAAATATGTAACCTTATGGTCAGGTTATATCTTGAATTTCTTTTCAAGTTCACTGAGAAATGGAGAAATTCTCCACACGCAAGAAGATTTTAGTATTTGTGTTAGCTCTTTGCCCCCCACCTTGTAGTGGTCAGGTGGTACTACAACAGTTTTGCAGAAGCCTACAATGAATTAATGCTCAAGTTTGTTTGTTTTCAAAGGCCTTTTGTACCAAATAAAAGTCTGAAGGAACAGAATTGAATCATAAATTGTGCATTGTGGAATTGACATGGACTGAAAAGATGAATAGTTGAAATCGAGTTAGCCTTTCAACAAGGATTACAAAACAGCTAAAACTAAAATTAATGAGGTGACAACGGGTATTGAGAAACACCAATGTGAGCACAAGAATGAATCCTTGCAATTTTCCACAACACAAGGGAATGCAAGGAACTTTGAAAATGGGGAACTTCTTCAAATGGAATGCGAGGAACTTTCAAAGGGGAACAACTTCAAAGAGAAATTCCTGTTAATCCCAGAGCTGTAATGATCAGAGCAGCCTAATGTAAAGAGGATGTAGAGTCTTTATGTGATGTGGTACCCTATTTAATGACAGATTGGACCTTCAACTCACGTCTCTGAAGAACGTCGTTTACACATAAATAGCAAAATCACATTACAACTCAGACTTTCAGTTGCATTTTCCCTTCAATCTTGGATTTTGAAAATCAAAATTGTTAAAAAACATTTCACTCAATAGAATACTTTATTGTTCAATATTTGCAACCAAAACTCAAATTTCAAACCGCATCTTAAAACCAAAATTTGTTTCATCAGTTCGCACATTATTGCAACCAAATTCCACTTGGCCCGCTTGAAACACTCTAAACCACCTAATAACTAAACTGCATACAGAAATAGAACAAAGTGATTGCTGCAATTGATTCAAGTCTTTGTGAGCAATCTGACCAAAATTATTAGATACTATTCCGATTCACAATAGAACATTATTAAGATTCAAAAATTTCTTGATGTTATGAGAATTTCCAGTATGTTTTTGTTTGCATTTTGTTTGCTCCAAGATTTCAGAAAGTGCTGGCTGAGCAAAACATTCAGGAATAATTCCAACCTAGAAAGAGCAACATGACAGTTCAGATTGTCTAGCATCATTTCCATGAACACATACATATGCAAATGCTCAAAAGCACTAGTGAATTTGCTAGATCTTTGAACTGAAAATCGCACCACTGCAACAAAAATGTACAGGGGAGGAGAGAATTTGAGCCGTTCCTTACCTAATCTTTGCATGACTAGGGGGGGCTTTGCATCACCAACCTGATCAGTTAAAACACACAAAAGAAAAAGTTTGATCTGCTCAAGGGCTGCCACTCTGAGCAGCAGCTCCAAGAGGAGAGTTCTCAGGTTTTGGTGAACCATCCTTTACAATACCATTTTGTGGGCTGCGACTGAGACTACGGCTTAAATCCCTCCTCAGTCCATGCAGTGGTGGGCTTTCACTACGAGGCAAAGGGCTGCGAGACAGACTTCGACCATTACCAGCAGGACTGGCAGATATGCTGCGCCTCCTTATTGGAGGGCTGCCACTCAAGCTCCTGGTTCTGCTGCGAGGCTTCTTTGAGCGACCATCCCTCACCGGGCTGCGGCCCCTCCTTGGTGGTGAATGACTGAAAAGCCACACCACAACCAAACTCACAATCAGCATATTGGCTTTTACCACTTCTGGCACATCAATCAGT
>Ga0209208_10010518_pt1 | contig 11987 bp, 5 predicted proteins | sample S1TSphfallax_3_FD_187694 | JGI IMG/M metagenome (GOLD analysis project Ga0209208, IMG submission 187694) | Host-associated microbial communities from peat moss isolated from Minnesota, USA - S1T2_Fd - Sphagnum fallax MG (SPAdes) (version 2) | ecosystem: Host-associated > Plants > Peat moss >...
TTCGAAACATTGGGTAGATGCATGGTGTAGACAATTTTAGGGGAAATTGAGATTACATATAGTATAAAATTAGTAACACATAAAATTTCATTCACTTAAAATTTTTCTAAAGATCACATGTAGTTAATTTGAATTTCAAGCATAAAATAAGTTATTAAATCCATCAATATGAAATTGATTGGTAGTTGTATTATCATGTAAAAGTACACCAATAATTTTATAAACATTGATTTAGAACCCCTATTTGACAACAGATTACCATTTAATTTTTTTTTTGGAATATCCATTATTTTCATGTAAAATGCTACAAACAACACTTAGCCCATCTACACATTATCATAATGTACTAACAAATGTTCTTAAAACATATGATATGAACTTCACAACTTGAAAAGAAATTGAGAATTTTAACGAAAAAGATTTTTTTTTATAATTGTTTTTTTACATGTGCAAAATTTCGCAAATAAAATACCATTAAATCTAGTCCTTTGTAGTCCTTGTTTACAATTGTAGCATTGTGACAAGGCTATTGCAAAGTGAAGATGTACTCCAATTATACAAGAGAAGCAAGAAAGAAATGGTAGAATGAAAGCTTTGTTTTCTTTTTAAAAGATGTGAACAAGGCATTTAAAAGGCAATGACTACTTCAAAATCAAAAACCATGGTTCTTAAATTTAATTGACCAAATTGATAATCAACAAAAGAACACTGTAAAGTCAAAGTTCATAACTCATGGTTTAAGGTCTATTTGGTGTTTTTTTTTTAAATCTTGATTATATGACCATTCCACATTTGATGGTTCCAAATATTAATGGTTATTTCAAAAAACTTATTACCTTCGTTATGGTTAAAACCAAGTATATAATTAGAAGTTTTCTTAATTTTTTTCTCATAACTATGTACCTTTAGTTAATATTTACATGACATGTTTGCCCATTTTGTGTTTCACCCTTTCTTTTAAACAACTAGGTAGCTTGCTATACACTTTAAGGCAATTTGAAGAATTTATGAATGGGTGGTTATGGATGATCATTTCCTAAACTGTTTTTTCAAATGGAAAATAATTCATATGTTTCATAAGTTAGTTAAATAATTTTCTAGATCAAAGGAATTTTTTAAAACATGGTTGAAAATTGTAATGTTAGTGTTAAAATAATTTCCAAATGATTTGACTTAGTCCCATATTAGACCTTTAAAAAATTTCAATTTAAAAAAAAAAGATTAATGGCATGTTCACATTGGACAAAAATGTAATCCAATTTATTGGCTCCCCATGTCGGGGAACTCAATGTACAATCATTAAATGATGACAATTGTTTAAAACAATGTGTTACTTGGTTGCAAATCTACATTAATATAAAATATAATGATTGGAATTGATGCACATTTGGAGCCCATTAAGTAATGGCAAGGCAATGCATGGATTGTTTAATGACCACTAACCTCTTTTACTTGTTGTAAAATACAAATTAAATGATGTTTTGATGTTGTAATTATTTCAAAGTTAACTTTTTGAAAATCTAATTGCCACCCAAGATAAAAAGACCTTCTTGAACATTTTCATCCGTTGATGGACCCCTTGGTTTGTGAAATTGTATTGAAAAAAATACCAATTTTTGAGTTTGCAATGGAATGCAAATTCAAGGTGCATACCCTAATTTACAAGAAAAAATACAGGTGTGGGAGTTCCAAGATGAATTAGAATGAATTCACAACAAGAGTTAAAGGTGAAATTAACTTGCACAAAAAAAGGGCAACTAGTGCAAGTTGGAGCCAAAATGGTGCACACATGAGCCATGCAAACCAAACTCACAAGAGATAGCACAACCTAGGTTGGAAAGGATCCTCTACTTATACTATACCTTGTGACTAACGATGGGGTTTGCATTAAAGTGACAAAAAACATTATGATTCCTTTCTATCAAGAAGACATATTAGTTGATGAAAGCAAAATGTAGTGTATGTAGTTAATGAATAGTTAGTTGTTGGATTTAAATTGGGGTTTTGAAGGGAAATTTTGAATACTTATTTTTTTGCCTTTTTGTTTTGGACATTATTTCTTCATGTAAATTGAGAATTTTTTGCACCTTATTGTTTTGCTAATGGATTTTGGAGATGTTTTATGAATCAATATTTTGGTACTATAGAAATACATGTAGCATGAAAATTGAATTAATTAATACCTATAAGAACAATGTTTGTTAGTATTAATTGCAAGTATGGAATCAATTTGCACATAGAATATTTATAGTCTTCAAGAATGTTTCTAATGTTGTCCAAGAAATTTGATTAAAAAGTAAAAATTTAGTACTTCCCATTTGGTGACCATGTTGGGGATGTGAATTTGGGAGATTTGATCTTAGATTATGTAATTTGTTTGTTGTTTTGTTTTCTATGTGTGTTTTGAAGTGTTGTTATTACCTACAATATGTTTGGGTGTTGTTTTGAACATTTAATGCATGAACATGTGTGTTGTTGATTTAAATATGTAAATTAGGATGTTAAATTTGCATAGGATTTGGATTTGAATAGTAAACACTATAAGGATACAAATTTGTGAATGTTGAAATAAATTGGTGTTGAAAATTTGGTGTTAACATATCAAATACACATTGGTGGCAATTGACAATACCACTAAGTGGGTGGAAGCACAAATGCTTCCAACTAACACAATAGTAATGACAATGAGGTTCATTTAAGATTGTATTTTGACCAAGTTTAATTGTCCACTAACATTAGTTACATATTAATGGGGTGTGCATTTCATTAATGTTGCCATCAAGCACCTAACTAAACACTTACTAGTGAAACATGTTAATTCAACAACTTACTACCCATAGGGGAATGCAAAGGAATAGTCCATTAACAAGATGGTCAAAACATTGTTAATAAAACTTGCAAATGAAAATTGTAGAAACAAACATCTATCAACAATCTTGTTCTCATACAAGATTACATACAAGGTTGCAACAAGGTATACACCACACCAACTGGTGTATAATTTGCACCTATTAATGTTGACATAATATGTTTTTCCATCTTTTACTCGAAGGTCATGGGATGCAAAACCAATACGAGTACTAACAAGTCAATTACATGAATTGGAAAAGTCGTAGGAATACAAATCAAATGTACAAGAAAGCATTGCAAAAGTTCACTGGACCAAGTACATGTGGCCGTGATAATGCCACACAAAAAAAAACTTCCAATTTGGTTAATATGTGTTTTTGTTTCCAAAAGAAGAAAAAGAGAAAGTTGGTAATTTGAAGAAAAGGTGGTATGGCATGTACAAAATACAATGTTTATTACCTAACAATATTGTATTACTTGTGATTTTGGGTAACTTTGAACCCCATATTGTGTTGGTTAATGTAAATAAACTTAAACCATACATCTACATTGATCAAATAGTTTCAAAACTAGTAGTCAATTAGGCTAGTTAAGAGAATGTGAATGTTGAAATAGGTGGTAATTTAAACATAAAGCTAGGAATTATAGTGGTATACCAGGATAGGACGACACAAGCAAAAAAACTTACAAAAGAATAGGTAGTGACATGTAAGAAGTTGGGAAAGTAATAGGAAGTGAGAACAAAACACTTGTTTGAATAGTTAAGTGGACAACATCTCACAAATTGCAATAACAAATAGTGTAAATAAGAAAAGAACAAGCGAAGGGATAGGTGGATGATGTATCATGAATTGATATGGTAATAAGTAGTGAGTGGATAAATATAATTGATTTGGTAAACAATGTGGACATTAATGCAACTATTAGTCAATTGTTAATAGTTCACATGTTGTTAAGAAAGGATTCAATCAAGAAAAACAACCGTACGTTTGAATTGTAAACCTTAAAAATTTTATAATTTTTTTACATTAGGAATGAAAATTTATTATTATTATTTGAAAAACAATTGGCCCATCATTTTAATTATTTTCTTGGTGTTTTATGTATGGCACAACACATCATGAATGCAAAAAGTTTTGTTAATCATTTTCATTTAATAATGAGAGAGGGAACATTAAAAAACAAAATGAGAGAGAAGGGAAAGGAAGAAAGAAAACTTACTTTGGAATATTTCTATGTAGAAGGTGGATAAATCATTGCAACAAACATATGCAAAGGTGCAAAAATTGTAATAATTGACAAAGGAAAGGGACAAACAAATGGTAGTGATGCATCTAGATTTCATGGTTACAAAGCATGAACATTTTTTTTAGGAACACATGTAGGAATGTGAAAAAATGAAGTTGGGAAAAATATCATCTACATTAAAAACCAGAGCAAAAAATAAGGGTGATGAAACAATAAGTAGGTGATTTGGTTGTACAACACGAGGGTTAATAGAAAACAAATGAGGTTATGGAATAGAACTTATCAAACCTACAAGTTCAAGTGAAGGAATTACATGAAACACTAATTATGATAGTTAAAAAGCACAAGAATATAGTTTGAAAAGGACATGATGGAAGTAGACTTGCAACAATGAGATGACTACGTTGCCTGGAATTGTGGAAAAAATGAAAAACATGGGCTTGTTAGCAATACATCTTTATAAATTTAATTATTGTTTGTTAATTCTTGTATCATTCCTTAGTTTGTGTATCAATACATTAGAATTGATACTACATAAAAATTTATAACTATAACATAAAGATAATTTGCACGCATGTTGCAACAACACTACAATTCCTAATGCATACATTTGTAAAAAGAAGAAATATAATAAATGTCCATCTCTTGAAGTTTTCATTAGAGATCCATTGAGTTCCACATTTGCATTCTACTTTCATCTTCATAAGATTCATAAAAAACTCCTCTTTCACATGCACACCAATAACAATTACAAACAACCATTGATCAACAACCTTTTACTCTATTGAATTTTCCTTTTATACTCCAAAAGGTAGTTATAAATGTTTAACCAACTATCATATTGACTTGCTTAATCAACTTGCCAAAACTGTTTTGTTGCAATTGACATGTCATATTGATTTGCCATCTACATTGTGTTGCTACCTATTTCAATTTGTTACAATATGTCAATTTGTTTCCATGTCTTGTTGTTTTGTTATTGTTAATATTATTTTAATATGAATTTTTCTTAAGTATAACAAATCCTTTTCATAATAGGAGCCCTATTTTATTTACCATAGGTTGTAGGATATGAAGACTTGAAGTCAGACAATGTATTCTTGAATTTTATAAGAGAATCATTGGGGTTGAAGACACAAGAGTTAGTTAAATGGTGGGATATGGTGTGAGACATGCTCAAAGAAAATATGAAAGTGGTGTTCAAAAAAGTTCAAGATAGACAAGAACATATACCAACACCAATTGAAAGCAATCTAGGTAGCATTTATAGATTTCCATTATGTACCTCCAACATTTGGTCTAGAAAACCTATTTCAAAGTTTATTGAATAATGATGTAGGTCCAAATGGAAATATCAACAAAAATTAAAATAGGTTGATGAACCAAAAATACCTAACTAGGAACTTGCAAGACCAATGGGGATGAAAAGGGGAGTTGACATACCTCCCCTTGCATACCTATTGTCCAACATGAATTTTAGTTAGATAAGTTCAACACACCATCTCAAACATTGATGATTGGATTAGTCAACATATGATCAACAACAAGAAAAATTGTTAGCACAATAGGAGGTGGTGGTGGAAAATGGATAGGAGGTGGACCAAACGGACCAAGTGGTACAACAACACGTATTTGTTGAACAATTGTTGCTAGATTAGGAAGCAACAAAGGGGGCATTTTAACATGTAGCAAAAAAGGAACAATACTTGTAGCTAGCCTTAGCATTAGATTAGGTTGTACATCCCAAGGATTTTGAGGATGGAGTCCAAAGTAAAAGTGGGGTAATGTTTAGGAGACAAGCTGGTTAATGAAGGCATAATGTAATGTTGTAATTAGTAAGTAATTAGTTGCTAAATCTGAATTAGGGTTTTGGAGGGAAATTTTAAATATTTTTTCTCCTACCTTTTTGTTTGTGGACATTTTTTCTTGATGCAATTTTGAGAGTTTTTTGCACCTTTTTGTTTTGATAATGGATTTTGGAGATGTTTTGTGAATGATTAATTTTTATTGTAGAAATATGTCTATAATTAATATTGCATCAATTAGTACTTATAAGAATAATAAATGTCAATATTAACTATAATTTTATAATCGGTTTGCATGTAGATGTGTCGTCTTGAGGAATGTTTATGATTATGTCCAAAAAGCTTGGCCAAGAAGTCAATAAGTAAGAATTTTGCACTTACCACATTCTTGGGATGGAATTTTGAAAATTTCAGATTTTGTTAAATTATGAGTCCTATGACTTTGTGGGTTCATAGTTCTTGCATACAAGCTTCAAGTGAAGAGCTTTTCAAAGCAAAGGTGTAGCCCTTGAAAATACCTTTCTAATGTTGTATTATGTGATCAATTTGGAGATCATTCAACATTTGTTTCCTAGGTTTGAGAATCAAATTATCATTTTGATTTTTGACCGCTCTTTTGACATAACTCCTAACTCATAACTATAAATGGAGAAAATAAGTTCAGTTTTAATATTTAAACTTTATAACATTTCCAATAATATCTTGAAGCGCCAATTTGGACCATGTTTACCACTTACACTTTTATTGAAACTCCGATGAGATTATAATTTTCAAAATGTTTCTCACTTAGAATTACTTTAGACTCCCTTCTTTACACTTTTCATACTTGTGGCGAGAATTTGTTTAAATCTTGGGACATTTTCCTAACCCATTCCAATTCTCATGCACCTTAGTTGCAAGCCCAAGCTTAAGGTCATGACATCTACCCATGATAAAATTCACAAACCCATTTGTTATGCACATTGTGAAATTTAGAAAATCCTTAAATGTTTAGATGATATTTGCTAATGAAAAATACTAATGAAATCTGAACCAATTATATGTTCTTCTAAATGCATTCAAATACAAAATTTCATGCCAAAAGAAGGCTTGCATTTCAAAATAAGAACTAACTATAGGACCCCAACACAAGTTCATTTAGTGTTGGTGTGAACCAAAAAATGATGAATTCATGCTACCATAGTAACTTTACCATTTCGGCAACAAACTGCCGAATAATTAATTAAATTTTAATTTTTAATTTCAGCACTTGGTTTTTTTATTTTGAATTTTTGGCGGGTAATGATTACATATAATAATAAACAAGCTCTTGTTAGCATTATCGAACAATCTAATGTGTTTAGATTGGCTCAGTTTGAAGTGGCTATCCCTAAAGGTTTGTGATTCAAACCTCATAGTTGAAATTTTGATTTTATCAAAATTTCGGCACAAATTGTAAGTAATTTCTTAAAAGTTTCACAAAATGAAAAATAATTTAATTTATGCCAAAATGGTAAAGGTATTATGGTATTGCAACTAACCAATTGCATGTTTTAACTATAGGGTTCATGTTTTAGTTGTAAGGAACTAGCATGAAGTAGCTTTTTTTTTCAATTGTCAAAATTAAAAATCAAAAATTTGAAAATGAAGGGATTTTGGAAGGTTTCAATAATGAATAGTAGAGAGAGAGAGGGAGGGAAAAAAAAAAGAAGCAAAGATTGCAAGATTCCTATATTTGATTTTTAGTGGGTAGCCCTAAATTTAAATGGTTGATATCTAGTTTATATCCATGTTTGGCTAAATCTAGTTAAGGATGATCATTATCCTTTCTACATCTTCTACGTATGGATGATCACCACTTAAGCTACATTAAAAGATTCCTAAAAGAAATAGGGTTGTGAAGCTCACATGAGAGAGTCCAAAACAAAGACAAGTGGAGCCTAGGGGGGATTTAGGGTTCAAATTCCTTCTGAGCTGAACAACTTTTCCACCAACCCTTTATTATTTGTAGTGTTCTTTTGTGACAGGAAGTGGGATTGAAGAATGTTGTTGAGTACATTGACAACCATGTAGTCAAGAAAGAGTGTAGAGACAAGAGACAAGAGAGAGCAGAGCCCTCCTCCTGAGCTGTTTAGTGTTGTTCCTGACTTGGGTTTTTGAAAGTGGAAGTGTTTTAAGCTTTGCAACTATTAAGTTTCATTCTGCCCCCCTTCCTGTTGTTGTTGTTGTTGTTGTTGTTGTTGGGCTCCAGAGTGAACCAGCAGCACCCACCAGCACACCATGAAAGATGGATGATAAATGGATGGATGGTGGATGATAAGTTGTGAGGAAAACACTTTCTGGTTCCCCTTCACACTACCTCAATAACTACTAACTACCTATGTACCTAATTGGATGAGTATCATAGGTAAGTAGGTATGGATGTAAGTGGGTATTATGTAGGTAGATAAGTGAGCAAGGCACTTTGGTAGCCACTAGGTAGGTAGATGCATGTGGATGATTTAAGGTATAAGCCACATCCATGTGAGTTGATGCTTCTAACAGAAAGCCACACAAGTTGTGCTTTCTTTTGGAGGTTGGTACTATGGAGTGAGCACCATGTACTAAATTGTTCTTGAAGTGGTTTCTTTGGACTTACATGATGCTTGGTAGTACCACCAATTCCAACAATAGATGAGAGATCCTAAAGTGTCCCCCCCCCCCCAACCCCACTTTATGAATTTGTCTATGGTTTTGGCCAAATTGATTGGGATGCCAAGATACCTAGTACATCTCATGTTGTTTTGATGACATCCCATTTGAATGGTCTTGAAACATTTCCAATTTTTCCAAAAAACATTTGGTGGGTTTATGTGAAAGTTACCAATTCTCAAAGGATGGGAATAGGGACATGGGGATGAGACAATCCTTGCCAAAGAGATGCCTTTGGACTCCACCTAAAGGGGTTCCTTTTGGGAAACCTTCAAAACATTCACACTAATGTGGCCTGTGTTGCTCGCAAGCCCAAGTGTGAACAAGACCCTAATGATGGAGCCCACTTGTGGAAAAATTATTTAAAATTTTGAATGACTTTCCAATGACAAAAAAAACACTCAAAATTCAATATCTTCCACATCTTAGATCTAAAAATTTCCAAATCACCTTCATTAAATCCTACTCACTAAAGGCTTTCCAATAATACCAAGAGAGTGACCAAATTCCCCTATATTTTTTTGTTTTGATGTAAATGAATTTTCAACGAAAAAATTGTTCAATATTCAATAACTTCATAACCTAGGGGTCTTAAGAAGGTAAGAGTCATTAAGGCTTGTTTTACACTACCACCCAAGAACCATCATGTCTAAAAGGATCATTCCTATTTGGATGAGAGATCAAGCTAAAAAAATGAGGTGATTGATTGCATACATGGCCTTATTTTCTTAACCAAATTCTTGGGCTGGCTTGTGAAAATGGAATCTTCATAAAATGACAACACAATTTCTGGGGCTTGGCCAACAAGTTGTATAATCCAATTTAGTTGTAAGCTTTTGGAATCTTAGACATCTATATATTAAGATAGATGTTTGTTTGTTTGGATGTGACCATGCCCCCATAACCCTCCCAACCTCCCCCTTTTGTCTTTTGCTTTTGGTAATGTTGGAAAGCCCTCAATGAGACATTGTGCATGTTTGTCATTTCACAATTTTTGAACCAATGGATTTAAAAAATTACTGAATTTTGAATGAATTTCTTCTTTGGAAATTAACTAAAAATTAAAATTTTAAAAAGGTTTTATTAGAACTTTTTAAGTTAAGGCCACTTCAACTGGAATAGTATTGGGATATGTGACCCTAAAGGAGGTTTAATACACTTGGGCCAAGAGCAATGGGGACCCACTAGGCTAGTTGGGATGGAAGCCATTTGTAGAAGAAGAGAGGGGTTAGGGTAGGGTAGGGTAGGGTAGGATAGGGGGGATCAAAGAGGGATATTGGGATGAAAGCCATATGTGGAAAGGAGTTAAAAAGGAAGGGGGAGGTACAAAGCACAAAGAGGGGGTTACCTTGTGAAGTGCCAGATGTGGGGACCATTGGATTTATACACTACTTGTGATTTGGCCACATAAGCCTGTTAGTAGGGGGCTACCACTTCCAAGTTCTCTATAGAACTCATCACAAGTAGGCTAGTAAAGTTGTGCTGGGGATCATTTGCTTGAACTTCAAAAGCTGGTTTCAAATCACTCCAAGGGAATGAAATCTTTTCTTCTATGTGGATGGGATGGGCCCAGCTCAAAGTCTTTTAGGAAGTGCAATTTGCTCCTTGGGTGTTCAGCCTACACAAATTGAGGCCCACCAATCTATCAGCATGTGCAACACCCAGCCAAGCTCCTTGTCATCTCAACCTAAACCTACCTTGTCAAAACAACACTAAATAGCAAAAGGAGCACCAAGAGAAATCTTGTAAAATTTTAAATTAAATAATTGACTTGCTACAATGAGACCAAAATGTACCTCTTCACTCTCTCTTGTATAAAAGGGAGGCTCTACTATAGACTACACACAAGTGTGTTTCTCAAGTTCTTCCTTTTTCAAAAGAACCTTCTATCCTCGTTTTCATGTTTAAAAAAGTTTGGTCGGTTTTTCGGGTGTGGGTTATGTGACTAGTTTGAAAATTGGGTCCAATTCCATGTTCACACTTCACATTCCATGAGGTTGGAAATTTTATGTGTATAAAGTTTAACAAATAAATAAAAACTGAAAATTGTGAAGGTATCGAGTTCAACAAGAACTGAAAACAAATCACTTACCTAAAAAGCTCTACTTAGTTGTTTTTTTTTTTTTTTTTTTTTTTGGAAAAACTTCAATGCGATTACTTTAAAAATATAATAGTCAAATAATCTTAACAAAAGTTCAGCATACTTGCTTATTTTTCTATAAACTTCAATGTGTTACCTTCAAAACCTAAACATGTTTTGAGAAGTTTATTTTCAAAGTTTCAATTTCAAGAAAAAGAAAGGGGCAAATAAAAGGAGTCACAAGCAAGTCACAAGCACCTCTTGAGGCAATTTTTCAATAGTCCTAACAAGCTAAATGTGATAGTATATGATTGGTCAAGTACTTAGGCAATTTTTCTAGATTGTGTCATGGTGTTTTCTAAGCATGAAAATTTTATTTCTTTTGACCTTTGAAAAGTGTTGAAAGTTATTATATATTTGTTAGGTTATTTCCAAACTTATCGAATTTTCAGATTGATATATTAGAATCATTTGTTGTATGAATACAACACACATTTTTAGCATTAACTTGGTTTATGAGATTTGTAAATATCTCAAAATAACACATGCTATAGCTAAGTGGCTCACAATAGCTCATCTTGACCTTTCTAAATTTGGTTTCAAAAAAAGTTTAATTCCATATTTTGATCCATGTGTTCATTTCACCAAAAGAGTGTTGGATTCTAGGACACATGAACATGAAACCCAAGGTTTAACATTCCAAACTAGATAACTCACAAACATTAGTACATACCAATGTTCCTTAATTTTTTTCTTTTTAAGAGAACATCCATTTCTATTTTTGAAGATTATATTTTGATATGTGAACTCATGTTCATAATTATAACACATAGATGAGTCCAACATAGTTATGATTGCTTCAAACACATACAATGAATCCACAACAAATATGGGTGTGAAATTGTTACATACAACTTACAAAAAAGTTATAAACATTGAATATATAAAGTTCTACATAGTGTTATATCAATGACTAACTACCAAAATTGTAGCCTAGATGATGAATGACGATGAAATGTTGGAGTTTATGTTGCCAAAACAATTGTTGATACCATAATGACATACATGGTCACCTTGAATTTTAATCTTAACATATTGAGTTGTAGATTGGGTGGTGGGCACAAAGTGCACTTTCAATAGGGACTACCTTTTTCAAATCACACACATTAAAATAGTTGCATTCATGTTAATCCAAACAATTACAATCAACATCACTCAATAGTTTAATTCAAACTTAATAACATTGTTCTATAATATGTATTTATGACATTTTCATTCAAATAACCACATACACTTTCACTCAAACAACATATGTAATGATTCACTTTCACATC
>Ga0209208_10010519_pt1 | contig 11986 bp, 13 predicted proteins | sample S1TSphfallax_3_FD_187694 | JGI IMG/M metagenome (GOLD analysis project Ga0209208, IMG submission 187694) | Host-associated microbial communities from peat moss isolated from Minnesota, USA - S1T2_Fd - Sphagnum fallax MG (SPAdes) (version 2) | ecosystem: Host-associated > Plants > Peat moss >...
GAATTGGAACAAACAAGTGTCCATAATTATAGGAATTGCTCAAGGATTGGCATAGTTACATCACAAATGTAATCCAACCATTGTGCATCTTGACATCAAACCAGGAAATATCCTTTTGGATAAGGATTACACCCCAAAATTGGCTGAAAATTGGCTGATTTTGGGTTGGCAAAACTTTTAAATGGCACTAGTGAAAACGTGGTACGTGCCTTGCCATTTTTTCTCATTTATTAATTATGTGCACGCACATTATATCTACACAAATATTGAATTAGGTTTTGAAACTTTTATGATTGAAAATGAATTTTTTTAAAATTAAGGTTTCTTATTAGTATTGCAATACTTTTAATGTATATTCAATGACGTAAAACCCATTGAAATGATCAAATTATGTTGTTTGGACAATTAAAATTCAGAATATTGCATTGGCTTCAACTTCCACACCAAGATCAGTCGGATATATGGCACCAAAAATTCTACCATAATCAAAACAAAGACATGTGTCGCCAAAGTGTGATGTGTATAGCTTTGGAGTACTACTGATTGAACTTGTGAATGGATCACAATTCACTTTGGATAGGGGTAAAATTCGCAAATTTATCCAATGGGCACAAAAAATTCATGTGGAAGAAGATGGATTTCAACATATTTTCAATGTTATAATCAAAAATTCAATTGTGGGGTTGGACAACAATGAAGCCAGATTATTTTTGCACTTTTCCCTTAAATGCATCCAGGTAATCTTCATGCCAAATCTTTTATGTTTATCATTCAATTTGTGGTCAAATGAATTTCAAAAACCTAAAATTGTGGGTTAATGGAATACTTAAAATAATTTGAAATGAAGAAAATGGGATTATTCAATAAACATGTGAAACTTCCTAAAAAAGGTTTATACATGTAAATGGTACATTCAAGAAACCATATTTTCACTTGGAATTCTTTTAGACCATTTTCATGTTTGATATATATAATCAAGAAATATCCTACTTTCAATGTCAATAAAATGATGTTGTTGAATAAAGACATAGGTTGCTTTCGACATTTGTTTTTTAAATATATGTTCAAATCTTATCATTGAATATTGAAACATGAACATACGGTCCTATTTATTGGAGCATGTTTTGTCATAGTTTGATTGCAATGTATAACAATGAAATAATAAACATCTAACTTTCATGCCACTTTAAAGAAGTTAAGACGAGAAGCAAGATAGAAAGAACTTGAAAGAAAAGTTGAAACTTTTTTTAAAAAGCAGATAGAGAAGGAGAGAGTGGACAAGTTCAATTAACTAAAACAATTTATGTATAACAGCTAGCTTCATGTGCACCTATAGCAAAGGAGACTAGAATTTTTGAACAATAGCAAAGAAATAAGGAGTTAGAAGAGGAATTAGAAGTAGCCCTTAACTTTCTTAGGAAAACTATTATTTCTACAACAACACTAGCACCATAAGTCATTGATATTTTAGATTTAAAGGAAGAGGTGGAAATTATACTTCAACTTGTTGCTGAGGAATAACCAGAACTAGTTCTTACATCAAGACCTATGGAAGAGGAGGAGTTACAACAACTTGTTGTTGAGGACAAGTCAAGCAAGTTTATGCACCAAAACCTATGGAAGGAGAGTTATAATAACATGTGAGCAACAGAGAAAAGTTTTTCCAAGAACTTTTTTAAGGACCTATTTGCAACATTATTCTTCAACACCTAAAATCAACAATGGAAAACATGATGAAGCATAAATGCAAAGCGTCTATAGAAAAACATGTTAAGAAACCTATTACAAAGAAAATAATGTCTAAGGCAAAGGAGAGTCGGAAGATGTTGTAGTGGATGAAGATAGATCCGATCAACTCAAATGGGTTAAACGAATTGATTTGGAGGGCCTAGTCAACATGTTCTAGACAACGCCAAGAAAAGACATGTTATGAGACTTCTTACAAACCTAAGAACCAATAGTGGATGGAAGAATTCAAGGGCAAGTATGTGGTCACTTGAGTTTCTCATTGATTAGGTACTTATTCACGAACAATTTGGAATTTCCAAGGAAGGAGCAGTAGATGTTGTAAATGCAACTTTTGAGGAAGCCAAAATCGCCTTGAAAAGGATCACAAGTCCACATGCCTTTGTTGAAAATGAGCGGTGGAATGTAGTATACATGAAAAAGGAATTTTATGCAATATTTGTAGTTTTTTTTTTTAAATTATTATTAAAGGGAGAGGTTAATTTATTTTAGCAATTGAATTGCTATTATTTTTTACTTAGTTAATAAGGGGCAACTTGTTAATTGATGTTCCATAATGTTGACCCAATTATTGGTTGAATTAACTTGTTGGACAAAATGACAAAATAAGGAAATAGCTAACTCGGTTTCAAGCAAAACCAAGGCAAATAATTGTTATTTAGGGCCTATTTGAGATATTATGTTTAGGAAGTGGTTCCTTTTATTCAAGGCACTTTCATAAAGAGCAAAAACCCGAGAAGAACTTATGTCACTAACCAGCCAAGAGCGTTAAGTTGTGTAATAATGATAGGTTTCACCTAAATTTGTTACAAGGGAACAATTTTTGAAGGAGAGAAGACCAACACACTCGATTATTGCATCACCTTTACCAACATGTTAGTCTCATCGACTAAAGATGCACACTGAATTACCTACACCAAGGGATAGGTTAAGCCTTGAACCTGTTACCTCACCACCAAGAAATAAATCTAGGACCACTTTTGGAATCATTGATTGTTGATTAAGAAGAAGATGAGGAGTGAACTTGTTCAAATGAGATTCAAGATGGAGGATAAAAACTTAATGTAACAACTACGCAAGGTGGCATTGAGGAAGAATTTGTACCCAACCTAAATCAAGTAATTAATGACATCCAAATTGAACACGTTGTGTCTACTGAACTTGTAATATCCATTGTAGAACCTTCACAACTTGTAGTTGTAGTTACAAAATTGTCCCAACCTGCTCAACTTGTAGTTGAACCTATGTAAATGAAAAACCCACAGTTTTATAGCTTCCAACTTGTCCCAGTTTCTAGTCATTCCACAAAAATTCTAAAACATATTAATATGTTTTTAGAGCAAGTTGCTCAAGATGCCACAACTTGGTCAAGGACATTGCAAGAACTTTCAAATCTTAGAGTTGAATTTGAACAAGTCAAAGAGAACATGTCTGAGACCCATAACCAATTGCAAACCTATAGCCTAGAGTTGGAGATAGTGTAGAAGACTTTGAAAAACCATGACAAATAACTAGTCATAATCAAAGGACAAATGAATCAAGTCTAGCATGAGAACTATAACATGTCCACTAAGTTGAAATAGGCATAACATGTTGTTAGGAAAAGTAAAAACTTGTAACAAAAGTATGCCAAGCTTAATCAGTTTAATTGGAAAACCCATAATGATTTACGTCTCCAAGCTTATTTGGAACAAATGACGCAAGATTACCCAAAGTGGAGGAGTCCAATTTGGAACAACAAATTGTCATAACCAGTTTGGAACAAACCTGTCAAGATCTCAAAAAACATGTAGTTACCCACATAGAGTTTGAAAAGGAAAAGGAAAATCTAACTACCCAAATCCAAGATTGGAAAAGTCAATATGAGATAGCCAAGGTGTAATCAAGAAATCCTAGCCCCATTTTACTTGTTAAGATGAACAATAGGTTGAAGGAGTTTGAGGAGTTATTATTAGACAATACACCATTCAAAGTGCAAATCAAACCTTGGGAGACAAAAATCCCAAATGGAAGGAGTGGTGGCAAACTGTTCAAGAATTCATGGAGGAGCATATTCAAGACAATATGGAGCTAGCTCGTTTTGATGAACAAAGTACCAACTTGAGTTGCACACTTGTCGAACCGCTTTTGCTAATTTCAAGTATGAACCCCCAAATTTCGTATCTATGGAAATTATAACTAGTAGTAAAGTTCTAGCAATGCCATTTGTGGTATAACCTATTACCAATACCAAACTAGTTAGTCCACTAAGAGGTGGAAAAAGTTTAGAAATCATACTCTTACCCATACAAAATTTTATTATACATGTTCCACTCACCATTTTTGTCAATAAACATGTGGAAAATAGTGAAAGATTTGATAAGGAACAAGTTGAGCTTGTTAATCCTTCATTCACCATACTAGATAGTAGATTAAAAATCTTTAGAATTTTTATCTATTAATTTACCTATGACCCCACATTAGATAGGTATAGGTCAGGAGGTTATTTTAATTTCAAATACCCCGCATGCTTCAAAGGTATTTACACACCCATATTGACCTTTGAAGACACACTTGATCAATAGAAGAATGTAATGCCAACAAGTCTTCAAATTCTAAACTAAACTAAACATTTTGGAGGAAGCAGGTGTTGAACTTGTTGAAAAAATCATCAATCAACTAATTGCAAAAGGTCAATCTAACCTAGGATTTTGAGCTAACATTTTGAAAACAAAATGTAGATTTTAAAAGGGGATAATGTTACCCAAATTTGGCAACAAGTGACCTGATAGGTTAATAATGTAAGTAGGTTGTTAAACCTAACATGTGTTTTAACATGTTATTTAACTTAACCTATAATATTGACCTAACCAGTTACTGAACTTGGTAGGCAATGTTATAATGGATTTAAGAATAGGTTGATAGGTTAATCAACAAGTGATTTGCATAACATATATTTGGCAAAATCGATAGTTGAATAGGTGGTTAAACATGATGTAGTTTTTTGAAATTTTGGATTGTTAATCTAGGTACTGGCTAATGACTATTTATTATGATCAATTATGACTATTTTATTTTGAAATAACTAGTATAAGACTAGGAGGACAAACATGTTGAAGAGCTTTTGGATTTCATTTTTTGATTGTGTGTTTCAATCTTCATTTATGGAACATGAATCATTTTCTTTTAGCCAACTCCTTTTGAGTTTTGAGTATTTTATGTACATTTTAATTTAGGATTTATAGATAGTTTAGATTTTGTTAATGTTTTACATGTACATTTTTTTTTAAGAACCTATTGTTGAAGAATTCAAAAGTAGAATAACCTTGATGGGATATAAAAATTCGTTAGCATGAGTTTTCACCTCCCATGAGTTCAACTTGTGAGAATTTTGTGTTCTTCTTGCTTTAGTCCCTGGATATTCTGCAAATTGAGTATGTGGTGTTTTCATAGAATGGACAACAATTGAAAATGCAAAAAAAACAAAACAAAACAAAAGGTTTGAAGAACTCAAAACTCCTATGCTACTTGGTGATGAAATGGACATTAAGGATTCTTATGATTTCGTTTGCCTCTAGGTGCTTTTAAAGGTTCAAACATCTCCACATCTTACTCCAAAGCCAAATGGAAAAAGAACATTGTGTTTGCAATTGTTGAAGTATGGACCATTGTAAAATTACCAATGCTAGCAATGGGGGTCTCAAAAATAGCTTGAGCAGCCTTACTGAAACATGAAGCCCGTTCTTGTGAAGATGGATTTTCAAGGATGGCCTTCCTGGTCTTATCTTCTATCAATAGATTTTCAACCTATTATTAACAAGATCAAATTGATGGTGAAATGGTTGGAGGTTTTCCCTTACACTTGATCTACAATTGTTTGTGACATGCAGAAACCAATGAATTGTGTGGTAACCTAGGAAAACGGAAATATTGAATAAATGATATTCAAAGTCAACAAGATAGATTAGGAATTTGGGTTCAAGTCATTGAATTGAAGCTTCCAAGAAAGGGAAATGAATCTAAACCAACCTAGATTAGAAAGGTAGCTTGAAAAAGACAAGGAAATACATGATTGACCTAAGCCTAGTTGAAAAGCTCTTGTAGAAGAGTGATATGTAAAAATGGGAATGGTAATTTCATTGTTTGCACTATACCTTGGACAATATAACACACTTTACACAATAGAGCAACATAATCATGCTAGGAAATCTTTGTAACCTATCTTAGCATGAGGTGTAATGCTTAAGACATATGAAAGACATATGAACAAGATTACATGGATTGTGAGCAATTTCAACATTTAGTGGCAACAATCTAGGGAAGATTTGACTATTTGCAGACAAGTTAATTCAAAAATGGTGCCATCGTGCACTAATTGGTTAAACATACCTTTCTTTTCATGCTTGTTACTTTTTCTTGGGGTTGTGTTGGATGTGTTTGGCATCACCAAAGGCCTTAGACTTGGCTCTGTAAGAATACTTTGCAAGAACACAATGAGGGCTTATAGAAGGTCATCAAATCCACCTCATAGGATTGTAATTGCATGCACAACCCTTGCCTCTTAATAACTAATTCGTAGAGTTTATGAACTTTCCATGACAACCCGCTTGTAATATGTGATGAGCTTGGACACAACCTAAAAACCACCAGAGAAAACACACATTATCAGCTTTACATTCTCAATCTGAACCCTTGAAAATGTGATATCAGTTCAAACTAAAACAAAAATTTAAACCATAAAGGCCTAGCTTGAAATTGGAGCCATTGTGGCTTCATAAAGGTGGTAAAAGCTTTAAACAAGCACATGTGAAGGTTTCACATAATTTACCAAAGTTCAAATTTGGAAAGGTTCACGAGAGCACAATATAAGTTCATAGCAAAAACAAAAGAGCCACTAAATAACAAGATTTATTTTTTAAATGTAAAAATTCATCTTACCATTTTGGGAGATGAGATGGATACAATCGCCATGATTTTGGAACAAAGGTTAGCAAAAGGCGCCCACTTAAAAAGTGTTATCAAAACATCACATGTTAAAACCTCCCCTTTAGTTGATTTCAACTTTTCCTTTATAACCTTGGAATGGCAAAGCGTTCTGAAGGCTTGAAGAACCCCTTATTTTGTCTATGTTCCATAAATCATTGTAGATACAGACAATTTTTGAACCTTTTAGGAGATTCTCCAAAATATCATAGCATGGACTTATCCATTTTAAATAGTAATGATATTTTTCCTAGTTGCCTTAAAATGACCTCCAGATTGTGAAAACACATGTGCTATCATATTTGGAGATTAGCATCTCAAGATTGGCATAAGATGGAAAAATAATTAAGTGTATGTAATTATGCAATTACTGTAGTTGTTTTCTTTAGTGTTTATTGTAGTCACATATCCCAAGTTGGTGGAAATTTTGTTAAGTATATTGTCCATTGCTTTCGTATATCATGTGTGTTAATTCCTTAGTTTATTGGTGTTCAAACACAAGAAAGGACTTTATCAACCATTGATGAAATTATAACATTACAAAAGACACTAATAGGCTCCATGAGGGCAAAAGGTGAGGCCATGTTCAAAGATAAAACATCTACAAATTTGGGTCTAGCTATTGTGTGCCTCCCAAGTAGTAGACACATGCCTCTTGCACTAGTATATTTAAAGGGATATACAATGGCATGAAAAGTCTTGTGTCTTGGGAGTTGCCACATGTGAATGGTTAGTTGCTAACAATTGTGTTGCTTGTGAAGGTCAAAGAAAATACACTTAATTTTAGCAGAAATACAAGTCAAAGCACCATGATATACAAACATGCTACAAAATGTTGTGAGGAGTTAGCATAAAACATACACACATACACTAGAATTCACAAACCAACCAAAAAATACAACATTTGATGCTAAAGGAGAAAATAATCTAACTTTCTAAGCTTTTAGCCAACCTTTCCACTATGTTAGAAGAGATAGATAAACGAACTTTATGAAATGGAAGATCACAGATTCCCTTGGTCATTAAGAAAAAATCAACAATAGACACCCAAACCTTTAAATCAACATCCTTGAGTAGAAAAATAAGCTTTGGAAGCAATGGCTTTAGCACCACATGAGAAAGACGAATATTCTAAGAAGTAAACCAATCCTTGTAACATAACTAGTCATATTATTGGGCTTGCCAATCCCAAGCCATATCTTCCCACAATTGGTTCAAATATTTCACCTATGGAAAACAATAGTTAAACTTTCACCAATAATTATTTGGTTTATAGGTGAACGTCTTTGCATAGAAATTAGCTATGGTTTCCCATCATAATTGACACATTCATGCAATTATTGTCAAGGGAACACACATGATTAGTTGGACTTTGACTAGGTGGTACATTTTACACTAGTTCAGATTCATCACTATCATGTAATACTTGCATGACACAACTCCATGTTTTTAGTAACAATAATAGTTTTTTGAAGTTTGTTAAAAAGGCCGCACAATTGTAGATGAAAGTACTTGCCAGAAATAGTCATAAAATGGATCAAACACCTTCCATTGCCACATTCCACACTTCATGGCTCACATCCACTAATAGCTTTTCAAACATATTGTATTACTTCTCCAACATAACCTTTTTCTCATCCTTGCAAACATTTGGATCTTGCAAAGAGAAAACATTTACCAATAGCAATAAAACATTTAAGAGGAACTTTAACAACATCAAGTTCTAAAATCATCTACAAAGTATAAGTACTCACACTTGTAGAAGTTGAAAAGGCCTTGATGCCACCAGACCCAATCATGGCTATAATTGCACATGTACTAATCCATCTAGCTACTCATACAAAATCCCATTAACCATTAAATTTGCGTGTTGACCTATGTGATCAAAAGCTACATATCACAAAATTGAAAGTATGCACCTTTGTGTACAACTTGATACCACAAGGGCGTAGGGAATTTTATTATGGTTTAAGTCATTTGTACCTTGGATGTAGAAGAAGAGGGTGACAAAAAACACAACCACATTGGGGAGGATAATAATAAACCATGTAATTACACCCACAAAATAGTGCACTAGAGCAAGCCATGTAATTGATAGTAAAAGGGGTACTATGCCCCCACATACCATCAAAACATGCCATGCTCTTACCAAGTCTACTATGTACCTCTGCATTTTGCACAAACTATTGTCAAAAACATGTATCTAGTTCCTAGAATGACAAAACATGACCATAATTCATATGAATCAAAGCTTGACCATGTAGTACAAAAATTGTGGGAGGTGCAAATAGGAGGCCAGATCAGACAAACCTTAATGACCCCTATGGGCTCAGACAATGTTTTGTGGATTGCTTGGATAATCACAAGGCCTAAATTGATCCTCACTCCACCTATCAATCCAAAGCTTTAGTGTCTTGTTTACTAGAGATTCTTGTAGCTCACAACTATAAAAGATTGTTTCCCATGCATTAACAAGCACCCTAGTTAACCCTAAATTCTATGATAATTATTTTTGGCAAAATGCAATTGATCATCAATGTCAAGGGTTTAATCAAGTCATAAACAAGGCACACATTACAACATAGAACATTTGCATAGAATAATTATATGAAACTTAGGTCAAATTACTATCCCACTCTTGATCATTTAGCCTGAGATCTAATCTAATTGAATAGTTTCTTATGGCATTTGAAAAAAACATTGAAACTTGACAATGCCATCTCTTTAATAACAAGGGAAATTGAAATCAAATATACTTTACAATTTGTGTTTTGGAACAAAATTGGGTAGCAAGGACCTATGAGGTTTATGTAGGAATTTGTTTGAGAAGGAGTTAAAGGACCATAATAGACATAGTTGCGCCCATCCTAATCATCCATGGTCAAATTGATAGGACCTTGAGGATAGTCATAGACCCAATTCATCAAATTAATGGTTCTTAGAGTAAAAAAAACCTAAAGATAGAAATTATGGGCATGTACAAGGTTGAATGGATCAAACAACACACCATTCCTATATACTTGATTTGGATTTTTCCAATACCGCACATTGTAAGATTCTAGGTTCATTAACTCCTTTTTGTGACCACATGTGTTACCTAAGAAATGATATCCATACACAACCTTGTTATCATACAATTTGCACACGTGAGTTTTATTAATCATCATCTCCTCACTGCCACATCCCACAAGCCCTTTAACCCATTACAACAATGCAAAAAAATCCTTAACCCTGAACATTATGGAAACATCATCATCACCAAGAAGTTGTAGATTAGGTTTTGAATTTTGTGAAGGAATAGGTTGAACTTAACAAGTTATATATAGAGCTCAAAAAACATGGGGGACAGATTAAACTTACATGTGGTGGTCTCCCTTTTTGAATCTAAAGCTGCTCGCAATAATGAAGCCAATTCCACAAATGATAAACAAAAGGAGAAAGATAATGTCTTGGCATTTGTGGTTTTATTTGATTCAAGGTTTTGGTGTTGGATGCCCTACTTCATGATCAACAAGTGCTCGAAAAAATGAAGTTGCATATGCAAATGGAGGTGTAGAGGTAAAATCATGGTTAGCAAAAGTCAAGTGAATTCAAGTTTAAACTATCAATCTATAAACCAACATGTCTAAAATTGAAACTTAACTTTTCCAACCAATGAACAAATTGAAACATGCATATATGCACATATAGGTTAGATGCTTGGAGATTTGCACCCCAGTTACATTTCTATTAGTCAAAGGCACATAAGAAAGCTAAGATCAAGTTTTAAGTGTAAGCTCAACTAATTCTAGTTGTTAACCATGGATTACAATTCAACAAGTTGTTAAGTTGTGGCACATTCATAAAATGTGGGGTCAATGAATAGTCAAATGACACATGGCATGCTCACAAATTGTGGGGCAACAAATAATTAAATGACATGTGGCACATCCACATCAATAGTTTAGGCCACATGGTGCTTAAGCATAGGTTAGGTTTAAACCTAGGCACCTGGTTTAAACCTAAACATAGGTCATTTAATTTAGGCTTAAGTTAGGGCTAGATCTTGGCACCTATGTTAGGCCTAGACCTAAACCACATGGCAATTAATAAATGAAATCCTATTTCATTTGGTTTAGCCTTTAAGGTTGAATCTTTTTTATTGGTTCATCCCAAATGGCTATTAGATTTTCATGTTTATTGTGTTCTCCAACAATCCTAGTGCACTCCTTTATATAGTTTGGATTCGTGGAATGGAAACCAAACAATATGGGATGAATTTTTTAGTTGTGACCTAGGGTAAACACACCTATCACCAAACATTTAATGATATTGGATCATTATAATTCTTTTTTCTATGGTTTGTTATTTTTAAAACTTAAAACAATTTTGTAGTCCTCCACTTGGTGTCTCCAAATTTGTAAAAAACGCTACAATCTAATGGAAATGAGCAAGATATGCCCTTTCAAAATGAAGAGGGTTGTACTTTGGATTTTTTCATAAATCTACAAGTTATAATGCCAAAAATATTATATGTGTATAAATCAATAAGTAAGAAGTTTACATACATAATGTTAGTACTTTACATAATGTTAAAATTGCATGATAAAATCATTTACCCTTATGTTCATTTTTGTGTTATTGAAATTATTGTAAACATAGATTAATATAAATATTTTAATTTGTGAATTTATTAAAACTTTATGTTTATTTATTTATCAAAACCTTCAATCATACAACTTGAAAAAATGTTATTAAAAAACCATTAAAAATGAATTAGTTATAATTAATGTAATAGTTTTGAAATAAATTTTATATTCAATAAATATATGTTTAAAAAGAAGAGAGGTGTAATACATTGTATTATCATCAACAATCAAAATTTTAACAAAAAATCAATTAAAAAAAGGTTTATTCACAAATTATGTTATTTGAGAAAAAATTCCCTATCAAAACATATTGTGGAAGTGTATTATATAACAAAATTCAAATGCATTTTTAGTCAAATTATTGATTATTATTTTACTAAAACTTGATATGTGTGAAAGTATCAAGGGAAAAAATATAAAATGAATTTTTTTTTTCATTTAAACAAAGTATAAGAAAGATAGTAATAGTGAAAGATTTTTTTTTTTTTCAAAACGCCATTGTTGAAATGTTTTAAGTTGTAAGTTTCAAATGTAGTTTTAATCAAATTAAAGAGTTATTTTTTCTTTTAAATATTGAATATATGTATAACTTGCAAAAACTTCTAAAATGAAATTAATTTCTTTCATTTGGACAAACTATGAGAAATATA
>Ga0209208_10010520_pt1 | contig 11986 bp, 5 predicted proteins | sample S1TSphfallax_3_FD_187694 | JGI IMG/M metagenome (GOLD analysis project Ga0209208, IMG submission 187694) | Host-associated microbial communities from peat moss isolated from Minnesota, USA - S1T2_Fd - Sphagnum fallax MG (SPAdes) (version 2) | ecosystem: Host-associated > Plants > Peat moss >...
CTTTTGTCAATTGCCATTTCAGCCTCCAACATTCTCAAACACCTGCAGAGAATAGAAATCATTTGGCCTTAGCTTGACCAAGGATTGTTGACAAGCTTGGAAATTCTTGAACCTTGATGATGTCGACTCATGAAGTATTCTTTAGAAAAAGCCATATAAGGGCCCTGAACTTTAAAACACAGTGAGCTTTGATGCAAATTGATATACCAGTTACAAATTAAAATGAAGAACATAAGCACCAGTAGGAGTTTAGATGGGCGTCTCAATTAGTTGCAACACAAGAAATCTACATCAACAGGCATCTTCACAGGTCAGATGAGCTTCTGAAATTGCAATGCCAGATATCTATATCAACAGGTGTGTTCATAACCTTGACTGGAGGTCCCTTGCAGGAGTACATTGGCCTACAAATGGCATTTGGATGGACCATTTGCCGACAACCCATCAGTCATGTCCTATCTGACTTCTTAAATTAGTGATCTATATCCAAAGAGTTTCTTATCAAACAGCCCACAGACAAGTCATTCCACAAAGTGCTGATTAGTTGGAGAGATTGTTTATGCTTAATTGCATTCCTCCATGCTCATAACTTCAGATTCATACTCAATTCTCAACTGTGATTCCAAATCATGGCAGTTACATAGTTACACATTGGGGTGGCACTACCAGCATTGTGATGCAATTGGGAACTCCACCAAAGTCTCCTGAATACCAAATGCCATCCCATATGATGTTTGCCCCAGGTTTGCACTTTTTGCTTGTGCAGAAACTTTCTGATATCACTCTTTTGGCCTACTAGCAAATCCTTAACTCTTCTTCATTTTGCCTTAATGGTGCCATTAGAACTCAAAACCAAGACTAGGCCTATTCATATCTATCTATGGAGGAAGGTTGTTTGTTTTGTTTGTCAGGTTGAGATCTCCCAAACCGCAACACCTTTTGCTGCATTCTTAGTAGCATTTGAAAGCCTGAGTTGGTTTCATAATGTTTGAACCTATGCTGGAGAAATTAATATTGAATATTTAACAAATTTTTCGTTAAGAATTCCTTTAATTCAAAACTAAAAATTATACAAGAATTTGGGCATGCTCTTAGTATTGTTGAAAAGCCCTTAGTGAGTAGGATAGGATTTAATGAAGGTGTTTTGGAAATTTAATTAGTTTTTGAAAAAATGGTTTGGAAGGGAAAATTTAGTTGGGTAACCAATTCACACTTGGACCAATTGCACATGGTACACTAATAATGATTGCAACAAACTACAAGTTATAAGACTTCTGACTTAATTAACCATAGATTCCATTCACTTCACTCCAACATTACAAAGCAGCTACGGCAGTGAATAAGATGTTGACAATCATGGAAAGACAACCCTTAAACTATTATGCATTTTTTAAAGAACCTTGGATTCCAGGTATAATTTTTAAAAGAAAACTATGAAACCTCCAGGTAACGTTGTGGTGGTCTATTACCCTATGTATCTACCTCCTACTTATTCACTCACCTATTTACTTAGTTAACTACTTACCTATTTATTACCCACCCACCCACCTACTATTTATTTACCTACATACCTACCTACTTAAAGCATAAGCATGGTCAAGTAGTCAACTAAATCTCCTTGGCAATTTACTTGAGAAATTAAAAAAAAATAACAATAAAATTCATCATAAACCATTTGTATGTGGAATATTTTCACTTTATTGATTAAAAACAAGACAAATTTTCACTATTGTGCATTAACTTTCAAATTCCACATTGTAAAAGTAAGTTGAAAATAAAATTTTAAAAATACAAGTAAATTTTGTAATTTACTTTTCATCTATTTTTTGCACTATGGACTTTTGTAAAATATGTGATAAGTAGGTTCTAACAAATAAAAAATAGATTTATTTTTTATGGAGACTTTAAAAATAATATTATTTTTATATCCTTACCTAGTATCAATATGTTTCATTAAATTATATGTGTTAAGGATTCCCAAATCACAAATTTACCATGCTATAAATGGGGATTTTTTTTCCTACTTTTAGAATTGATTTGTTTTTAATCTTTTGGAAATAGATTCTTACAAATGTAATAAAGGGCACCAAGGGTATTCTATCATACTTCCATCCACTTTGATGTTATTTTATGGCATTTATATGCATGACACAAAATAAAAATGGAAACATTTTTTTTTCTATACCTTACCATGTTTTTGTCCCTTACTTATATTTTTTCACTTTCTTATAATTTACTTAACTTTACCTATCTACATACTTACATATTATCTATTTATTTATCCACCCATTTACCTATTTAAGTTTAACCACTAGGTTTAACCATTATGTTTAACCACTATGTTTAGCCATTAGGTTTACCCAAAATTTAGCCATTAATTTAAATTTAAATTTAGCCACTAGGTTTAGCCATTATGTTTAGCCATTAAATTTGGCGTTAAGTTTAGTTTAAGTTGAACCATAATTAGATCTGGCACTATGTATAACCTAAGTTTATGCATTAGGTATAACCACTAGGTGTAACCTAAATTTAGGCACTATGTTTAATCATTAAATTTATTCACTAGGTTTAATTTAAGTTTGTCCATTAGATTTAACCACTAAGTTCAATTTAATTTTAGCCATTATGTTTAACCAAAATTTAACCATGAAATCTAACCATTAGATTTATCAACTAGGTTTAGCCATTATGTTTAACCATTAGATTCAATTATTAGGTTTAACTAAAGTTTAACCATTATGTTTAGCCATTACATTAAATCAATAAGTTTAGCCATTAGGTTTAATTAGTTGATTTAATCATTATGTTTAACTCAATTTTAGCCACCAATTGTCACTTAGGTTTAGTTATTATGTTTAAGGATGTGAAATAAACACATGAAATAAAAAACTTGATAAAAGTTAAACACTTTTGATGGTGTAGTCCATTAGTAAAGATTTGGTTTATTTTGTGAAGGTTTAGGGTTCAATTCCTAACATTTGCAACTTATGTGCATGTTTAAAAGGCTAAGGTAGGTAGGATAGACTAAGGTAGTTTAATGAAGTCCGGTTAGGTTAAGTTAGGTAGGTTAAGCTAGGTTAGGCTACGCTAGCACCTACCTCTTTAAATGCCTTTTTTCGACCTACTTGGACCTATTTACTACTTACTTATCTACCTAACTATTAATTTTTAGAATAATAATCCAAAATAATTCTAATTTAAGTATAAATTTGACCTAGTCAAATGGTTCACTACTTACTAGTCAAATAGTTAGTCACTTTGTCAGTCACTTTATTAGTTGAAATGAAAAGGTCCAAATTGATTACCTAGTCACGCTGGCAAATCCAAATTAATTTGTCCATATTGATAAGGTGATTTTTTTTAAATGCTTGTCATTTTGGGTATTTTGATTAGAAAAGCCAATTAAAAAAAACTATGAATTGTAGTAGTAGTGCATATTGACATGTTTTTTACATGAAATGGCCAAAACGTGATCTTCATAAATGGGATGGATAATAAAAAAGAATGAACAACACTTGTCAATGCCAAAGTCAAGGTACTTAGATTCAACCTTTCGTCCTTGACATAAGCAATGATTTTGTTGAATAAACCAAAAGAGTCAAATAAAACTCATACCTAGTTTACCATGCTTGCACTTGTTTTGTTATGCACCCCAAAATTCCCATTGTGGCATGTGGGCTTTCATAAATTGGTAATACATTTGACAACCATGGCAAAGGTTTGATGTCCACCACAAGACATCCAAAGATCAAAAAACATTATGCAAGTAATGCATGAAACATGTGAGGGTAGAATATATATTTTCAATTTTTTCCATGATGTTTGGTAGCACATATGTCATTAATCGATGTTGAAATGGAAACACAACATGTGAAGCTCCTTTTGTGGGAGGTTTTCCATTCATTTTAAAACCATGCACCTTAGTTGTGGATTATCAATAGAGGACAACAAATGGTTACCTTTCAAAATGTATAAGACCAAGTTTTCAAAAAAGGCATGTTGTGCAAGGTTATTTTTGTTATAAGGTTATTGGTTGCTAAAAAACTTGATGAAATCATAGAAGGAAGGATATTCTTCCTTATTTTATTTTTCTTCATTGAATTCCATCACCTTGAGCTTTCTACACCAAGAACAATTCCTACCTCTTGCATTCTTTCACATGTTTAGGAAATACATGTTTTTTCCAAGATGTACCATTATCTTTGTTATAGTTCACAAGGCCCTTATTTTTCCCATGGGAAACATTTTCAGCATTGATATCAATTGGATTGTATTAACAAACAATACATTGTATGATTTGAGGATTACAAAAATAAATTTGTGCACCATCATGTTGACAACCAAAAACCCTTAATAACTTGCAATGCAATGTCAAGGATATCATATATTTTAGTTGGCTAGAAGTTTTGAAATAAGAAATGGCCAAGATGAATCTCCCTCGAGATTTTATGCTTCTTGTGATCCTTCAATAATACTTTTAACACGAGACACAAATTCACCATATTACTCATTGTTTTCAAATGCTATTGTGTGAAAGAAGACAAAACAACTATTGTTCCCTTTCAACTACAACACAAACACAAACACAACAACAAAAAATGGAAGGGGTGAGAGAATAGAAAGTTCTTATGTCCTTTTAATTACAATATAAACACAATAACAATAAAAAATTGGAAGGTTATTAAAATCATTTTTCTAGAGGTTTATTGTAAACCCAAGCATGATAGGAAAACTTTGAAAACACACATGACAACAACTTTGATTTGCAAAAATACATGAAAACAAAGAATGACCAACTGAGCCCACATATACACATGGGTCTTTTACATATATTTTTAGATTTTTTCATTTTATCTTTCAAGGTCAACTTATTTCCATTTCTTGCATAAATCCCTAATTATTGGCAAACTAATGTCATCCACCCTATCCTTAAGAACTAATTATTTTAGTGGTGGTTTCCTCTCTTAAAAATAAGAAATGATAAGTCCAAACCCACCATTAATAACAAAAAAATAAAGTATGAATAGGCCTTGTAAACCAACTAGACTAAGAAATTTACCCATTGGGTCCAACCACACTATTAAAAGTCACATGTGCCCCCTTAGACAATATTGTTTTTTGAGGAATATTTTAAAATTTTGTTTAATATGTGTTTCAAAATAAATTGAAAGTCTTTAAAGTAGCCTTAATATTATTCTGTTAAGGTGTATATTAAAAAAATCCAAAAATATGTCATAAAAAATTATTTTCAAATTGTGCTTTTAGTGTCAAAATTTGTTTTAAGCTACTTTTAGGTAGCTTTTAAACAATTGTTACAAAGATTTAAAAGTCCTTATATGTATTTTTCACTCATTAGATTGATTCCAATTTTTTATGACATGTACATAATGTATTCACAATAATATTTTATATTTTAAAAATCTATTTTTTATTATTATTATTATTATTATTATTATTTACAATTCAAAGTTCAAAAAATAAAGTAGTGGTTACGCTATTAATGGTACATGTTAGTATGATTGCACCCCATTAATTTTTATTTTTTTTTTGCATTTCCATTCTAGAATTAGCCTTTGATTATTTTCCTTTAAAAATAATTTTGTGAAGATGATTTTTATTAATTAACATTGACATTCATTGCAAAACATTATATACGAGGAAATAATAAAAATATATTTTAACAAAAAAAGGTGCAAGGGAAAAAAACAATCAAAGCATGAAAAACAAAAGAAGAGAATGGTGACAACATATTTAGAAGTTGTCAAAGTTGCTAAAAGAATTTTTTGGGAGATTTACCACAAACTTGAGCAAACTCAACAACAACATAGACAAGAAACAAGAAGAAAATTGCCTTTGTTGGGGTACTTGGATCTTGTAGTGAATGATGTTAAACAAAGGTTGTTAAAAAATTAAAACACACATAATCGATTGAAAGAAACGACTTCGATAGGGATAAAAAGAAGAATGTTCAAAAGCTCAATAGCTTAAAACCTAAAGCTAACAAGATCTAAAATTGAATGTGAGACAAGTGGGTTGATGTGTGTTGGATTCAATCAATGATGATATTTTAGTCAATTCTTGGATCTATTCTAAAAGTGGATATTGTAATTAGGTTGAACTCCAATTTAGGTTTGTATTCAATTCCAAAATGTTGGACTCAATTGTAGGTAAGGTTTATGGAACTAGACCCTTATTTAAGGATCTTACCCGCCCAACCAAATACCCATCCAATATTGGTTTGTAGCCAAAGTCTAGTTCTAGTAGGATGTTGGTTTGAGGTTTGGTTCATGTTCTACCATTGCAACCCTTTGATCCATGGGTCGCACAATTAAATTAAAATCCAAAATATGATGTGAAATTGGACAACATTAATACATAGGAACATTATATGATTTGAGAGGTGGGATGTGTAATAATTGTTTACTTTTTTGTGAAAAATGAAAATCAATTCATTTGCAATGATTTTTTTTCAAGTGAATTTTCAAGTTCAACTTGAAAAATATGATTTTTTTGTATACAAAAAAATGATTTTTTTTTGCCAACAATTTTTTAACTAGTAGAAAGAAATTGTTGTTAGAGTGCATGATTACATGAATGAATTGTGCAATCACACATCTAATGAATTGAGGTTTAAATTGTCACAATATTTTTCACCACTTCATTTCAAAGGCAAGTGTTTTTTGAATCTATCACATGAAATGTAATTTTCCTCTCACCAAATCAATTGACATTTGTGATATTTAAAAAATATCAATGACACCCATGAAAAGGCCAAACATTTGTTGCAACATACTAAACTCTTTAATAAGAAAATTGAACCTAATTTTCATAGATCATGGTGGAAGGCTTGACAAATCAAGCAACTTAAAATTCCTTAAAAATACAATATTTGCACAACATAATGTTAAGCAGTGATTAGAAACAAAATTCCATTGATTTCTTTTTGAATTTTTTTTCCATTTTGCACAATTTTAAAAAATGGATATTTGGTTTTAATAAGTAGCCACAAATACAAAATGAAGCTTAAATTTGGCTAAATTTTCATATGCATGATTGCCATTTTGACTACATAAAAAAATTGACCAAAACACATGAATATGTATTATATGGTAGTGTACAAGATCAAATGGAGACTTAGTCTAAAGTAAGTAAAGACAAAAGTTTTGCAAGAATCTAAAATTTAATAGATTAAAAAAAGAAAAATTTAGATTCTAAGTATAATGTGTTGTGTTTAATATGTGGAAGACGAAATGTTTAAAAGATTTTCAAGAACAAGACTTGACGACCTCCAACTCACATTGTTTAATGTGTGAAGCAAGATGTGGTTTAAAAGACTGATACATTTTCATTCTTACTTCCATGAAAATTAGAAAAACAACCCAATGGAGAGGGAAAGTGAAGCATGAAAATATACGTTTCCTTGTAAGGTTACCATGTGCGATGTTTTTATGCAACATGCATTTTTAAAAATATCCTTAAATATGGTTAAATCTTTGTGTGCATGATGGCCACTTAGGCTACATAAAAAAATTCACAAAAACCCATTAATATGTATGATTTGGCAATCTACAAGATCAAATGGCAACTTAGTTCAAAAGTAAGTAAAGACAAAAGTTGTGCAATAATTTAAAACCTATTAAGTGAAAACAAGAATTTAAATTTAGTTTCTAGGTATAACATGTTGAGTACAATACTTGGAAGATGAGATGTTGAAAAGATTTTTAGGGTACCACACTTAATGGCTTCCAACTCACATTGTTTAATGTGTAAAACAATTTGTGGTTTAAAAGATGCATTCATTTTCATTCTACTTTCATTAAATTAAAAAAAAAATCCAATGGAGAAGAAAAATTAAGCATGGATAGATACATTTCCTTGTAACGTTGTAATGTGCAATGTCTTTTAAACAACACACATTTTTAAAGGTATTTTTAAATAAATGGCTAAATCCTCATATGCATGATGGCCACTTAATTGGCTACATAAAAAATTGATGAAAATTGACCAAACTGTATTATGTGGTAGTGTACAAGATCAATGGCAATTTGGTCTAAAGTAAATAAAGACAAAAGTTGTGAAATAATCTAAAACCTAATCTAGGAAAATGATAAAAAAAAAATATTTTAAATATAATATGTTGAATCCAATACATGGAAGACAAGATGTTTGAAGTATTTTCAAGGTACAAGATTCGACAACCTCCAAGTCACATTGTTAAATGTGTAAAGTAAGATGCGGTTTTAAAGATGCATTCATTTTTATTCTTACTTCCATGAAAATTAGAAAAACAACCCAATGCAGAAAGATTTGAACATGAAAATATACGATTCTTTGTTAGGTTGTTATGTGCAATGTTTTTAATGCAACATGCATTTTTAAAGGCATGCTTAAATTTGACTCAATCTTCTTCTGCATGATGGCCACTTTGGTTACATAAAATAATTGACCAAAACACATGAATATGTACTATGTGGTAGTGTACTAGATCAATGGTGACTTGGTCTAAAAGTAAGTAAAGACAAAAGTTGTGTAAGAATCTAAAATATAATCAATGAAAACAAGAAAAAATTAATTCTAGATATAATATGTGAGTATAATACATTGAAAACAATATGTTGAAATGTCTTTCACGGCACAAGGCACGATGTCCTTCAAATCACATAGTCTCACATGCAAGGCAAGATGTGGTTTAAAAGTTGGATTCATTTGCAGTTTTACTTCCATGTAAATTAAAAAACAACTCAATGGAGAAGGAAATTTACTCATGAAAATATACATTTCTGTGTAAGGTTGTTATGTGCATTGTCTTTTATACAACATGCATTTTTAAAGGTATCCTTAAATTTGACTATTTCTTTGTATGCATGATGGCCACTTTGGCTACATTAAAAATTGACCAAAACATAAGAATATGTACTATGTGGTAGTGTACAACATCAAATGGAGACTAGGTCTTAAAGTAAGTAAAGACAAAAATTGTGCAATAATCTAAAACCTATTCATTGAAAATAAGAAAAAATTAGATTCTAGGTGTAGTATGTTGATTGGAGTACTAGGGGGATGATATGTCTAAAAGATTTTCAAGGTATGAGACTTGATGTTCCTAAACTCACATTGTCTAATGTGTGAAGCAAATTGTGCTTTAAAAATGCATTCATTTTTATTCTTACTTCCATGTAAATTAGAAAAACAACCTAATGGAAAAGAAAAGTTAAGCATGAAAAATTGAATTTCCTTGTATGATTGTTATGTGAAATTCTTTTCATGCAACATGCATTTTAAATTTTAAAAAAAATTTGGTTAAATGTTGAGATGCACGATGACTAGTTTGATTGCATAAAAAATTCGACCAAAACACACCAATATGTATGATGTGGTAGTGGACAAGATCAAGTGGAGACTTGGTCTAAAGATAAATAAAAAGAAAATTGTGGAATAATCTAAATATTAATCAATGAAAAAAAAAATTTTTTTTTTTTTTAGCTATTATATGTTGAGTCTAGTACATGAAAAACGAAAATTTCAATTTACAAGACCTCATGTTCTTCAACTCACATCATTCACATTGTGTAATGTGTATTGAAAATTGCGTTTTGAAATATGCATTCATTTTCATTCTTATTTTCATGTCAAGTAAAAAAATCAACCCAATAGAGAATTAAAGTTAAGCGTGAAAAGATGCATTTCTGTGTAAGGTTGATATGGGAGATGCTTTTCATGCAACATGCATTTTTAATAGTTAAAGCTCATTATTTGGCAATGACAGCTTAATCAATGACTTCAATTAAAGAGCAGACAGTATGTAACACAGGCTAAGTTGTTTCTGCAACTTTAATATCAATGAATAGAAAGGGTACAAAGTTTGATGTTTTGTGTGGACCCATTGCTAAAGATGTTTATAGGTGGTGTTGGCCACTACCCCATATTGGGTCCCCCTTGAAGCATGGTCACATGTCTCCCTTTGATCATAATAGAGCACCAGGTGAAAGTCTGAACCAAGTACACCAAGATGCACAGAAACCTAAGGGATCAAAGTTTAGGGGCACCAACAGTGCATATATTGTGATCCATCTGATATCTATTCGTCTGAACCAGTCTAATGAGAGTAAAAGTGATTAGATGTGAGATTTTAATGTACACTTTCTTTAACTGGTACAGAAGAGCAGGCTTTAGAAAGCAAGGATCAACCCAACAATAGGATCATACATCACACACCCACTGTTTGTCTAAATACTAATTTTCAGTTTTGAATATGGCCTCTTGAGTCCTATTTCCTATCTTGTCAAGACACAATACTAATTTTTACCCATCATTAGAAATGGATATTGTAATTTGTTAGGTCCTTCAATGTACAAGGTGTGCAAGTTGTCAACCATACAAAATGTGCCTTTTAGATATGTGTATTTTGTAAATTGGACTACCAATTTAACCCCATGCTGTGTAGTTCTTAGAGATTTCCACACTGAGTGAGAGAGAATAAGGATTTCCCTTTAGTAAATGAAGTAGTACTACTATGTGGTAGTGTACAACATCAAATGGAGACTTGGTCTAAAAGTAAGTAAAGACAAAAATTATGCAATAATCTAAAACCTATTCATTGAAAACAAGAAAAAATTAGATTCTAGGTGTAGTATGTTGAGTACAATACTAGGAAGATGATATGTCTAAAAGAGTTTCAGGGTATGAGACTTGATGTTCCTAAACTCACATCTTCTAATGTGTGAGGCAAGCCGCGCTTTAAAAATGCATTCATTTTTGTTCTTACTTCCATGTAATTTAGAAAAACAACCTATTTGAAAGTAAAAGTTAAGCATGAAAAATTATATTTCCTTGTATGGTTGTTATGTGAGATGCTTTTCATGCAACACATATTTTTTTTAAATCCTTAAAATTAGTTAAATGTTGAGATGCTTGATGACCACTTTGACTACACAAATTTTTTGACCAAAACACACCAATATGTATGATGTGGTACTGGACAAGATCAAATGGAGACTTGGTGAAACCATACTTGCTGGGTCTGAACTTTTAGAAAAGCAAGAAGTAAACCTCCATTGTGGAGGAACTTTAGGAATTGAAAAGCTCCTGCATAAAGCAGGGAAACTCTTGCATTTACAATGTGCCATATCCCAACACTAGAAAAACAGCAATATGGCTTTAGGAAACCAATACGTACATGTTTTTCACAAAAGTTTTAGACCAGGTCATGTCCACTGTTGTATTTCTCAAAAAAAATTCCATTTCAAAACTAAAAATTGACAAATTTTTTGAATATGTTTCTAGTGAAAATTCAGCTAATTTTGTTAGTTTCTTGAAAAAATCACCAAATTTTCAATATGACAAAATTGAAGAAAAAAACTGGTCATGGCATTCTATGGTCCTCATATATTTCATCTATTGGGAGAATTCCCAATGTTAAAAGCGTAGGAAGATTGATACCTCTTATTGGGTGTCTATGGTTTCCAATCTTGAGTTCATGAATTCTCTTCAATGTTGTTAATTGCCTCAAACTTTGAAGGAAAAGGGTGTCTCCCGTCCCACCCTTCCCATCAAATAGTTGTACTCAATTCTTAGATTAACTTCACCCATAATTAGTGGAGGTAGGCTTGAGGCCTCAAAACGCAATCTGAATTTTCAGAGCGCCACGTGGGATAGTTCGATTGGTCCCGGTGGGTCAAGAATGGTGAGCCCTCCAGTGCACTTTCCAAAGCTAATATTGTGGCCACCATTGTTTAATGAATACCCCTTATGCGGATCTCCAGAATGCAAATATATGCATATATTGCTAATGCGTGCAGAGTGTGCCAACAACAATGAAAACTTTCAAAAGTAGGCGTTGTCTTTTATTGGAACAACAACACTCTCATATATATATATATATATATATTATATACATTTTTGTCCAAATGTTTTTCCTGGATAAGACTCATCCAAATCTGATTGTGTGTATTGATGCTCTAGATAGATTACAGCAAATGTAATCTTA
>Ga0209208_10010521_pt1 | contig 11985 bp, 9 predicted proteins | sample S1TSphfallax_3_FD_187694 | JGI IMG/M metagenome (GOLD analysis project Ga0209208, IMG submission 187694) | Host-associated microbial communities from peat moss isolated from Minnesota, USA - S1T2_Fd - Sphagnum fallax MG (SPAdes) (version 2) | ecosystem: Host-associated > Plants > Peat moss >...
AGATCTACGAGAAAGAAGAGAAACATCGAATATTACGAAGAAGAAGAAGAAGAAGACCCAGTGAGAGAATTAAAAGCCCACAAAAACAACACGTCTGAAGTGAAGAATGAAAGAAAGAAAGAAAGCACGAGAACAAAATAAGGCAACGAACAACAACAACAACTGATCCAGCAAAGAAAGATATGTAAGAAAACGAAACAATCGCCCAAACAGCAAAACGGCAGAATCACAAATGGGCAGCGGCGGGCGTCTATCGTGGTGGTGGCAGGCACATGCTTCGAGATCAACATCATCATCATGATCATCAGAAGAAGAAGAAAGAGGGGTGCGTGCGTGCGGAAGGAGGGGGCGGCACGGAATCACATGAAAGAAAAAAAAAGATGGAAGAAAGACGACCGAAATAGAAAAGAAGAAGAAAAGAGAGAAATGCGGTGCAACGGAAACATTCAACACGATACACATGACTTAGTCAGAAGAGAGAAGAGAGAAGAAGAAGAGAAGACATTTTCGCTGCTGCGCTGCTACTGCTCCTCCTTCTCCTCCTCCTCCTCCTCCCGCTTTCTCTCCTCTTCAAAAATAGAAAGAAACAACAAAATTAAAATAACAAGCACGACGGGGGTGGTGCAAAGGAGGGAGGGAAGAAAGCCCAACGCCGAATTTCTGGTAGGTAGGTACCATGGCCCCCCACCCACGAGGTACATACTTGGTCTCTTAGGCAGGTACATAAATGAAATTTTATTTAAAATTTATTTTTAGCATTCTCTTTCAATCTAGGTTAATAAAAAAAGAAAGAGGGGGCGGGGGAGGGAGGGAGGGGGGGACCAATAGGATTTTCTCAATTTGAATTTAAACTTGAGCTTTGCATGAATGGGCTATGGCACCACTACTACTTCCAACATACAATAATAATGTTAAGGGCTAATTTAAAATTATACTATTGTTTTGAAATGATTTTAAGACTTTTTATTTTTATTTTTAAAAACTAATTTAAGACTAAAAGATGAATTTGAATTATGTTTTTTGGAGGAAAAGAGATTTGAATTAATCTTCTTCTTCTTCTTCTTCTTCTTCTTCCATGAGGATGTTTATAAGGATGTTTTCATGAAGAGGATTTGGGAGAAGGATTTATTATTGTTACAGAACAAACAAAAATTTCAAAAATGAATGAAATAAACAAAATGATAACTTGGATGATGGAAATTATTTTTATGTTTTGTTTTGATTTTGTTTTTTGATTCTATTTTGAACCAATGTATGTTCATTTTTTTGCAACAATAATGAAAAAATAATAATGATTATGTTATATTCTAATCATAATTGTGTATATATAAATAATAAAAATTATTGTTGTAATTTGAAATGTATTGAGTTTGTGTTTCTTTTTGTAATATTTGAAAATGTAGTAGAGATTGAAATGCAAATTCTATGTTGAAATGTAGAGATTTGAAGTGCAAATTCTATGACATGAAATTCAATTATAAAACTACAGAATTTAGTTTTTAACCAAAAAAAAACCACCCTTGTGAACATGGATGGACAAGAACAAAAAACACATCCAAGCCAAATATGGATAGAAAAAAAAGACACATCGAAGTGAAACACGGATGGAAAAAGAAAACACATCCAAGTGAATGAAACATGGATAAGAAAAAACAAGTAAACGTGAAAGAAACTTGACAACGAAGTTCTTGCAAACTTTTGCGCTGCCCGGATGCTTCCGGTCTGTCGGGAAGCATTTAGACGCGCGTCAGAGGCGAGAGGACGATCGCATTGTTGCACAGCGAGGGCGGGCGAGCGAGCTTTGCGTGCTTTTTTGCGTTGAGGAGCTTTGCGACCACAGTACTTACATCGCTCTTGGCAAAACAAAGAGAGATGATAGGAGTGGGGAGAAGCAAACAAAATCTCAATGTGGTGGACAGGCCCCTCGGCAAGGGCAAAACGGAGGTTCAATTTTTTTTTCTCCCCCTCTTCTTTTGGCTCCCAGTTCTCCTTTTTTTTTCTGCAAAGAAACAAAAAACTGAATTTGGTATCCTTTTTTGTAGAGGCCTTGTTTCTGGGGTTTGAAGGAGTCTTTTGTTTTTATTTTTCTCTCATAGATTTGCTAATAATTTCTTGAACCTCAAACAGGTGGAAGGTGTTTGTGATAGATCCGTGAGTGTTGGAATTTCTTTTTAGGTCAAAAACATCAATCCTGAGATGGCTGCTGCCAAGATGCAAATCTATGATGAGAATTGACAATAGTGGCTAATGCAAGGCGTGAGTGAGCTTGTAGTCACTTTGTACTCAGCTTTGAGGACCTCTCTCTGCTCACAGATTTTGTTAGCTTCATAAACATAGTTTCCGCAGATTAAAAAGATTCCTCTAAAACTCTCAGTCTCTTTCCTTCTTCTATGAGTCATATTAACATCAATAGGGATGCTGCCAACAAAAATGAAAGCGTTTGGGGGAAGGTCTTGTCAAACCAGGAACTTAGGGTTTGAGACACAGGGTTTTCTGGCTTTGTTAGTTTCATCAACATATTTCTATAGATGAAAGAAAAAGGTCCTCTGAAATTCTCAGTCTTTCATTCCTTCTTCTATCAATCATATTAAAATCAATAGGGATGCCAGTAACAAAAATGTAAGTGTTTGGGGGAAGCTCTTGGTAAACCAGGAACTTAGGGTTTGAGATATAGGGTTCTTTGGTGACCCTTTGTGTTCTATTGAGTATACCAGGTTCCAATTTTGTAGGCACAACCTTTGTCCAAGCTATCATCTCCCCTGTGATCTCTATGGAGAAATTTGTAATTCCCTAGTAGCCTAATTTCATGTCTCGAACTAAGGTTGAAGATTGTGGTCAGCCACCAATTGATCAATCATAAAAATAGATCCCTTGCTCTGATGGGCTTCAGGATTGTGCACAGGTCAACAGCTGATAAGTGCAGGAAGATGTCTCATTTCAGTTATGGATTCTGAAGCAAATCCTTTTCATGCATAAGGATCCAACTGTTGTTTTTCAAGTGAAAGAAATGAGCCCACAGGACTTATTCCCTCCGACATCATACATTGAGTAGAAATAGTTTTGGTGGTGTGTGTGCAGGTCAGTCTGAGTGCATTTGCATTTCTGTTCTCAGAGCTTGTACAGTACAACCAAACACGTGTTGACAATATTGCAGAACTTGAACGCAGGTCACCTTGCTCTCTGCTGTTCCATTTTTGTTTTACCTTCTTGTTATCTAATGATCATTTTCATAGAATGTGCATTGCATCATTAGATTTTTCAATGTTGCTTTCTAATGAGGCTTGTTCGTGATGAAGGTGGTCTGTCACTTTGTGAGCGACTCTCATGAGATTATGACTGCACTCATTGTCATGTTACCTTTAATTGCTGTTGTGGAGATTTCTCTGCAACTTCATCGATCTTTCTAATGAGGCTTGTGTCTTTGTTATTTGTCTGCAAATTTGAAAAACAGACTGGAGGATGCAGGCTATGCTGTTGGCATTCGCATGCTTGAGCTTCTATGTCACCGAGAAAAGGTTTAAGATTTGCCAATCTTGTGTGTTGCATACATCTAGCTTCCCATCCAGGACATAAAAGCTTTCAAGCTTTCTATATGTGAAGCTTGATTGCGAATCCTTTTTTCGCATCTCACAGGGGAATAGGAGAGAGACAAGACTGCTCAACATTCTGTCCTTTGTTCACAGCACAGTGTGGAAATCACTTTTTGGGAAGGTAAGGAGCCCTCTGAAGCGTTTTTACATGTTGCTTGAATGACAAAGTGAAGTGTTTAGATGTTGGAGAACCCAATAATCTCAACTTTTGTGGTCAAGGTCAGGTGTAGCTGTTTGCTCAAAAGAATATTCTGTCATGGGGATGTGGAGGATGTGGACAGGTGGCTGATTCATTAGAGAAAGGCACTGAGCATGAAGATGAATACATGATAAGTGAAAAGGAGCTCCTTGTCAACAGGTTTGATAATTTTAAACCTTGTAAGTTAGGAGATGGATTCCTGTTCCTCAAACTTTTGGAGTGTTTTTTAAAGGAAATTGATTCTATAATGGCTATGTAAAATTGGAGTTAACTGGGCCAGGTATATTTCAGTACCAAAAGACATGGGGGCATTCAACTGTGGTGCCTTTGTTGCTGGTGTTGTGAAGGTAAATTGCCTCCTCTTGTTGTTTATGCTCATAGAGTTTTGAAATTGTTCAGTTTCTCATTCAGGATGACAATGGAGCTTTGGGAAGTATTGTATAGTTTAATGTTTTCTTGCACTGTTGTGCTTCTTTGCACTTGTTTGATTGTTGAAAGTTCTTGGGCTTTTGTTCCCTTTCCTATCTGCTGTTGTGCCTGTGTATTGTGTGTCCATGCCACTGTCCTTCAGTTTCAGTGGCTACTTTATGAAGTCATTTCCTCATATTTCTGGGTCCAATTCCTTTCATGTTTTGTTTTGGTCTCATGAACTTTCTGGACTCACAGTTAACTCTTCAGAGTTCTTAATTGTCTTTGCTGTGTTTGTGGAGCACAGGGTGTCTTGGATGGGGCAGGATTCCCAGCAAGGGTGACGGCACATTTTGTGGCAGTGGAGGGCCAACCACGTCCTCGGACCACCATTCTCATCAAGTTTTCCGAAGAGGTACACCTGTCCATAGACCAAGCATATGAGTACTAAGCAACCCACAAAGCCCAGAGCAGGAGATTGGTGATTGGTTGTTTGGATGATGTATGGTGGGGTGCAACCATGTGAGTAGATAACAGCTCTCTCCTAGTCATGCCTCTAGCGGATGGTGCACTATAGTTAACATTATCTTCTGAAGACAGTTCATCTGAAGAGCAGAAAGTGTTCCATTAAAAGACCCAATCTTAGCTTCAATGTTTATGCTCTCTTACAGTTTCTACATGCAGGTTCTCCAGCGAGAAGCTCGTCTTGGATAAGAAGGCCATTTTGACATCAGGTTACTTGAACATGATTACCAGAAAGTTTCACCTCCACTGCAAGCTTTCCTTAAAGATTAAAGAAATTTCATAGATATATGCTTTTCTCTGAAATGTATGTGGATTCTTTCAGAAATTTCCCACAAAACTGTAACTGGTTGGAACTTGGTTACAATGAAATGGACTCTTCAAGACTAGGAGCACCTTTCCTCATTACAGAGTTTCTAAGGTATTTTTTTTAGTCCATAGTTAGTGAAACATCTCTAGGTCAATGGTTCTGGCAGTGCTCCAAAGTCTTGTTGCAAAATTGTCACATTATCTGGGGTAATTCACATTCGAACTTCGTGGTTCTGCTACTGAGGATGATCTGGCCATTGGAGCTAAATTGCTTGTATAATATTCTTGTGGTTTAGAGGCGTAATTGTGATGATTTCTCACTTTTGATGTGCAATATTTTCAATCATGGATACTATGTTGTTCTCTCATCAACCTGTTGCTTGCTGTTGGTGGTCTATTGAACCATAAAAATCTTTTACCATAAATGGGGCATGAAGGTCATTTGTCAATGCTTCAATGAGACACTGCTTGGGTGTGCCAGAAGTATTCTCCTGACTACTAATGTCTTGATAAGTTCATTTTTCATATAAATGCAAGGACAGTTTTGAGAATATCTCCACTAGGATGCCAAAGCTTTAAAGGGCTCTGGTCCAAAGTAGAGAATTTTAGGCAGATGTGTATACAAGATAGTTGTATGGTAGGTTTGGAAAGGTGTGTGTTTTGCAGGTGTTCTGTCGAGGCAGTTGACAAAGCTTTGGAATACAAGTGACTTTGTGTTTTCTGGTCGCTGAAATTCACTCTGAAAGCAAGGCCATGGACAACATTGATGGCTGTCAGATTCTTCACTCAGAAGTCGGACAAGCTGGTATAGCCTACTATATCTGAGCAGATGTGAATTCTTTCTGCAATACTAGCTATGCTATTGAGGTAAGCAGCCCAAGTGAATCATGTTGCAGCAGATAATGACACTGCTGCCAACTGCTTTCAATTGAACCCCCATTATCAACACCATAATGACATGAGGGAGAGGCAGAGAAGCAAGAGAATGTACTCACTCCATGAGCTCGCCTGCCAAGGATAGCTTCATCCTGAAAACCAGTTGCAAGAAGTATCATATTTTCAGAAATCTCACAATTGATGCAAAAAAATTTAATATAAATTTGGTGATTGGATGTTATGCCTGATGATTAAACATAGAAAAGAAGGCCTTCAATTAGCTGAGTAACACAAAACTAAGACAAGAGATGAATAAGGATTATGTAAGTTAATTGTTCTTAGATGTCACACTATCTTGAACTGTGATTTCACCAATTCCTTCCTTGGGTTGATAATAGGCACCTTCGTAAAAAGTTAACGAGCACTGCTGCACAAGTATCATCTCCCTAGCAATCTGCTTTGTCATTAATTGGATTTAATTGCTTAACCCATAATGCTCGCAAGCACTTCTATGGTGAAAGCAAGGCCAAAACAAACAAATTTACATTTCATGTTAAAAAAATATGGGCCCAATGCACAAAACAACCATTGGATGTGAGCTTCAGGGCACAACTTACTTGTTGTTAATGTTTAAATATGATTAGCCTAATTACAAGAGAGATCTAAGGGGGTTTAGAGCACTTCTGGTGTGTGATGCTGATGTGAATTAGCAGACCAACCAGCCCAAATCACACTGATGTCCTCCGCAAATTTCTGCAGAGGTAAGTGCATGCCTTGAGAATCTTCAATACACTAGCGTGCAACAAATTTGACCTTAGAAATGTGCTTGCAATTAAAACTGGAACAATCAAGAGCATGCACATTTTGCTTTGGGCAAATAAGAGTTGATAGAGCAAATCAAACAGTGAATGGGAGAACAAACTGAGAATAGACATGCAAAAATTTATTTCATGCAAGATGGAGTCTGGATAAGTTGGCTACCAGTTTCAATACATAAGCCACCAATCACTTATGTGTGGGCCAAAATTCCTCATTTGGACCATTTGCCCTAAAACCAAGTGAAGGACATCTCTTGGGTCACATGGCACCTAAGAAAGAAACTGAATGCAAAAGATTTTGCAAGCTACCCAAATATGGCAGGTCAAAGGTGGAGCATCGGCCATATTTAGGGTTCCTAGATTCAGAGATGACAAGCAGAGTAGCATATGCCCTGTACTTATCATGGGAAGCCAATCTTGGACACCATATGCTCTACTTTGTAACTTACATGGTAGAGTTTCAGCTGCTATACCTTCCCATCGGAGTCTGATATTTCTAGATTGACTGGTAAATGCATTGGTGATTGCACAACACAGTTCATGTGCAAACAGTTTCATCTGCCGAAAGTGTCCTCATTACTGTACTAGTCAAAACAGCAACAGGACTTTGGCAAAACAACATTATGAAGAGCTAGCAAGGATGTTCCACACCTAGGCATTGCCATGTTATAATGAACTTGAATGAGCCTGACAGTACTTACCATGGGAAGCCAATCTTGGACACCATATGCTTTACTTCACAACTTACAGCAGCTCAAGCATAGCAACAGCTACTGTTCTGACTTGGATCAACATCTTCTGTATCCTGCCAATGCAAAGCAAGTTGTACACATAGCTGATGGGCAAATTCTATTAACAAAAATAGGCAAGTTACATGAAGATTAAAATGTCATCAATACCTCACATATCCACATTTAAAACTTTGGTATTTCAATCCATTCTCAGTCTGAGGTCTGGCTTCTTCAGAGATCAGCATCAATGTGACTGTTGTTGCAGGTCTCATTGGTGTGGAGCTTTCTGCACTACTTAAGGGGGCTGAGGTTCTTTTTCTTTCTCTTCAGCAACTCGCTGACCAAGCCACGCAGCCAGACGGGGATGTGTTATCAATGTTACAACCAGTCTTTGTGTGAACTCCATAGCTTGTCGTGTGGATTGAGCTGCACTTAACACGGCTGGTGTGACCACCTTCACTGGTACATTTGCCTGCTCCTGCAACATTGCTACAGCACAACCACGATAACTTACCAATGAGCACTGTAACTTGCTGTTTGCCCACGAAAAAAGTGGGCAGGCTTACCCATGGAAATCTGTAAACATCACCTGCTATTGAGTAGCTGATACAGATTCATGGCAAGCAAGAACATCACCCTTTAATATCATCCTCAGTACTGAGAACTTCTCCATACTAGAAATCTGAGTCAACCTGAATAGAATTGAGAGATGACCTTGATAATAAGGCTTATAGAAATTTCAAATCTGACAACATATCAGCAAACAGGAAAAAAGGGGAAACCCATCCACAAAGAAAAGAGAAAACAAAAGAACAAACTGAGAAGCAGTTTGAGCAAAACAGTGACAGATACATGTTCAGAGACCTCCAATGGCACCATGTATGGTAGTAACCAGCTCCCATAAAACTTCCACTGACTTCATCAGCTCCAAGCAGTGGGTGTGATTCAATGTCATACATTAACCAATGTGCTGAGTGAAAAGATCAGCAGTAACAGGAAGGCTCAGCCATGATGCTGGCGAGGGCAACAAAACTTAAATGAGAAAGATAACACCAAGGAAACCCATAAGAAAGAGGAACACAAAATGAGAAAGAACAAGATAAGGAGAAGAGAAGAGAGGGAAACAAGACACAGAATTCCAAGAGCCTGATCTTTTTGAGGACAAGAACATCCCCACTTTGGATTAAGAAATAATAATTTTGAAATTTCCAAAAGTGAAATTTTTCTCTGAAATGGTAAGCCAGTAAACACATCCTTTTGCGAGGAATGTCTGTTGCTGAAAGATTACACAATGTTGCAGCACACAACTTCAGCACCAATTATACAGAGGCACACTTGTTTCTGCTGGGAAGAACAAGCTTACAGATTGTCTGTGATGCAGCAAGAGCACCCATTCGTCGAATTCCAACTTCTGCTGCTTGGACAGCTCTGGCAGAGCTCCGCACACCATCTGAAATTTCTTGGCTGACAATACCCATAGAACCCATCTATTTTCAGACTTGGGAAAGCTCTCTGGCAGCTTTTGGCTATGGTATATCAAACAACAACAAATGAATTCTGCTTGACTCTGTATGTTGACCATGCAGACTTCAGACTTTTCCTCACCTCAAATCATTGAGTTCTAACGTAAGGTCACTGATCTCCATGCCTGAAAGCCGGATGGCTGCCATGGTGCTGGGCAACTCTTCACGAGCCACATCAGCCAGCTTCTCCATAGAAATGGCAGCTCTCCTCATTGCCTGAAAATTCAATCAAACTCTAAAGCTTCTGCTTGTTTCTTCAGGACTGTCATCAACCATAAGAACAAATACACTCTGGAGGTTTTATAGCTTATGACCAGTTCGTGGAACTCTTGGCATCTACTGTCTGAACTGTTGGATTAACAGCTCATGGTGAGGAAACCTTCCAATACTCAAATTGATCATAGAACATGTTTGCTTGCTCACAATTGATCAAATAGAAGGCACTTACATTCAGGGTCGGAATGGCTGTCATGAGTAAAGCAGTAAGAACACCAGTTGTCTGCAACCACAGTTGCAAAGCATCCATAACTATGTTTATCTTCCATTGAGCTACATACCTATCAGGCAAAATTCCAGTACAGTAATAGGCTTATACTATTTCCACTATTCCCTTTATTTCTGTCAACAAGCTTATTACCCTATTCATGCTTCCAGATATTGTGGACTGTGCAAAAGGCACTTGGAAGAGTGCATACAGTGAACAAGAATATGAAGCTCTACATAGACCAGACAACCCATCTTTGCATTCTGAAACATACTTTATCCCCCATGGATACAGGAAAAAAAAGGGAGATTACCTTTGTGTAAGAGAAACAAATTTGCAGCTGCTAAACAGGATGCAGGCTAGCAAGAAAGAGGCAAAATTGACAGGGCAGTATTTACCAGGCAGGCAATGAATCCCAGCAGAAAGAACGCTTGATCAACAGGAGTCATTTGATGAAGCCGCAGATGGAGAGGAAGAGAAGACTGTGCTGCTGCCACTGAAGTAGTTGAGGATTCATACACAGCTGCTGCTGGTCCTCCTGCATGGAAACTTTCATCCTGAGATTGTAGAGATGTGAGTCTGCTGGTGGGAGTTGATTCTGCAGCAATTGGATCGGCAGTATTCGCTGCTACACCCTCTGTTGCACTTGCTGAAGCCTTCAACAACAGCAGGTACTTCGCTGCTCCGACAGTTTTAATAGAAGACCTAATTTGAGCAAAACTTGGTCGCCATCGATACGGTTTCCGCAGCAGCCTATTATTGTGGCCAGCTTGGAACCCCAGAAAACAACTACTACTACTACACCCGTTGTTCATAAGCCTCATGCCTAAAGATGCATGGCCGCTGCTGTAGACAAACGACTTTTGACTGCTGCGCTGTGTCGCCACCACACACTGCGCATGACTAATGCCTAAGACCATGGCAGCAGCAGCAGCAGATCCGATCACAGATTCGGGAGAGGAACATCAATCGCATAACTGCTGTTGCAACACCAATTCTTCTTCACGGCCAACAACTCTTCTTCTTCTTCTTTGATCTTCAAATGCATTTCGTTACTACAACGACAACAACAACGAAATTCTCTTTTTTCTGTTAAATGCTTCCTGCCCTAGGTCGTCCGACGACGAGTTTGGAAACAACGACGTTTCTTCAGAAAAGTTCTTTAACAACAAACGACGACGACCTAGAGAAACAAACGTGTAACGAACTGAGCACTAAAAGTCATGCCATAGCTGCTGCTGCTGCTACAACATATTATCTCCACAAACAAACTCGGTAAAAGCTAGTATCACCGAAAACTGGAAAAACAACAAAGCGCTCCTCCAAGTCCAAAACCATTCCATTCGGTTGAACCTAACCAAAATCCCGAAACCAATAATACTTTCTTCTTACATCAAAAAATTCCCGTGATTCAATGAAGCAGGAAAATTTTCAGGAATCATCCACACTCCCAAACACATACGTCAAGCGATGAGATTTCACGATGATATTACCGCTGCTCAAAGAAAGAAAGAAAAGAGCAGCGCTCTTCGCCATAGCCAAAGAAAACACGCGCGCGCTGAAGAAGGAAAAAACAAAAAGGCGCTACTTGAAGAAGAAGAAGACGACGACGACGACGACGACTCGCCAGATGTTTGTGGCGAGCCCCAAAATAGCGGTGCCGCTAATTCCCGTGTCCAAAAGACGCAGAGAGCCGCCAACGAGGTCACGTTTTCCGACCGTCAGGTAGAATTGTTCGCGCATCTAAACCGTTGGTAGTTAAAGACCCAAAATTAAGAACGCAATCGTGGTGCTATCTGAGCCGTTCCATGATTAACCCAGAGAGTAAGTCTACACCAAATCCATTATTTTATTTTTCTTTTAATTTTTTTAAACACACAAAACACACACACACACACACACACACACACACAAAAGGCCTACTTAATTAATAAATAGTAAATACCTTTCACAATTTTTTTGTGTGTAAATATAGTTTCACAAAATAAATAAACGAAAAAAATTAATTAAATTCAATTAAATTATTTTATTTTGGTTTAGTTTATTTTAGTTTATTTTATTTTATTTTCAAAAAGAGGTTTATGTATCTAGACATAAATAACACTGCCACATATACAGTGGCAAGCTGATCCATAAAGTACCCTACCCTACATTTTTAACCAATTTTTGTCTTTTGTCTTAAATAAAATAGGAATAGGCCTAGGACTAGGACTAGCCCTAGCCCTAGGCCTAGCCCCAATTTTAGGTTCAAAGCTCATGATCCAAACACATAATAAAGAATCTCCCCAACAACACTCACTCTCACTCTTCTTCCTCATCCACAATTTTGTCATCCAAACATCATGATGGATGAATGAATGAATCTTATATATAATTACAACATGTGTGTCCGTGCGTCCGTCCGTCCGACGGGACAGTTCCGCGTTTTAATGGACCGGCGGAACCGGCCCGGACGATCGGATTCCGAAAACGGGAACCGGCCCGGACAGTCGGATTCCGAAAAGGGTAATCTTATATAACTCAGC
>Ga0209208_10010522_pt1 | contig 11985 bp, 6 predicted proteins | sample S1TSphfallax_3_FD_187694 | JGI IMG/M metagenome (GOLD analysis project Ga0209208, IMG submission 187694) | Host-associated microbial communities from peat moss isolated from Minnesota, USA - S1T2_Fd - Sphagnum fallax MG (SPAdes) (version 2) | ecosystem: Host-associated > Plants > Peat moss >...
TTGAAAATTATGATAAATTTTCAAGATGAAATGTAAAATTGGGCAAAACCTACACATTTTGAAAAATTCATATATATTCAACAATGTTTAACACAAAACATGTGATATATTGGGGCAACCATATGTATTTTTAATAATAAGTTGCAAAAGATTTCATTCAAAAAATAATTCATACAAAAAAGTGAAAAATGATTTTAAAAAGATTCACAATCACTTTGTAAAGTAATCCCATTGGCTCCTTTAAACGTATCTGCACCCTATCATCTTCCTCCAAAAGCTTAATCTTATTAATCTTGTTTTCATTTTTTTCCATCAAGTTTTCTTCCATTTTCCATGATTTGTTCCATAGATTAGTGTGTTCACAACATAATGATCCATAGAAAATGTAACCACTACATAGTTTTTCACATTTTAAAATGGTAAATCAAGTCAATGTTGAAAACACTAATTATACTTATATCAAAAAGTTTTCAATATATCATGAAATGTTTTGGTTAAATTTGAAATGAATTCAATGAATATAAAGTACCTTTAAAAAATTAAACAATTTAACTATTGCTTTCAATACTTAAAGGACTTGAAAATATTTGAAAGTAACATAAATTGTATGAGAAATATTTCATAGATATCTTTACAAAATAATAAACTACAAAAAAATAACAACAATTTCAATTGTAGCAAATTGGGTTCAAATTCTTTTATGTGTGAGCTAAAAGTGAAAATAAGACATACTTGGACCATAATCACCTACAATACATAAAGTTCTCTTCTTCGCAACATACTATATGACCATCTTAAGCCTTTGAAATGTAGGACCAACATCATTCACAACAATTTATATGAATTTTATGGTCCTAAATGGACAACATAAATGAAAAGAAAGGAGTCCCAAACTTGTACCACTTGCTTTTGCATATGTTGTCATAGAAATTGAAGTTTTGCATCAAAATCCTAGGTTTCCAATTTTGAATAAGCTACCAAGTATTAACATGTATTCACATTTGAATGACTAAAAATTATAGCAACAAGTGCATTAGATAGTAACTAATAACCTTGGTTTTGGTTAGCAACACATTGGCTAGCCATAGGTTTTAGTCTATTAAAACAAAAAATTGAATTTGACCCAAACTTGTGAAGTGAACATATGCCCTAAATGGACCACAAATTGTTGTTGTCCATATCAATACAAATTCATGTTTTTAAATTCCAATTTTTTGTAGAATAAAATGATTTTTATAATACCTTAATGAAACAAAATTTCATCCTGGACTTACTACCTTCACATCTATAGTTATTTGCCTTCATATTTATAACCATTACCTTCCAATAGCTAGTTTCATACAACAACTACCATCTTGCTGCAACTACCTTCTAATAAATTTTTTTTGAAGTAAGTTTTAAAATAAATGAATAAATATAAAAAAAATAACTGAAATGAAAACTATTGTTTTCAAATTGATTACCTTTATGGGTGAAAACATGAAAAAAGGAACTAGTCGCACCAAGGTTAGAGTCATTTCCAAGGATAACATTTTCCATGTTGCAATTTTCTATTGGTTTATATTGTATTTTTCATGCAATTTTTAAACCTAAATATCAAATTTGAGGCCAAATATGACATATAACATGATAAAAATTCTTTTTTTTTGCATCAACCCTTACATTATAATCAAATCTATAACTTTACTTTCAACCATGACTACAAATTCAAAACTATAATAGTGTAAAAGGACATTCGAGTAATAAAATCTAAAAAGGTATATGTATTTTTGTTTTTTGACTGTTTTGAACACATGGATCCCTTCTTGTGGAATGTATTAAAGTTCACAAAAAATTTGAAACAATTTAGTGAACATTTAATATAAAAAAAGGAGTTTGGATTAAAAAAACGACTTGTCCACATGATTTTTTTAAGTGTTTTAAACATATAAAAGGATTCTTGAAACATGGTGAATTTTCATCAAAATTTTGTAGTTGCAACTTTGAAAGCATAAAAACTTATTTGAGAAATAAAGCAATTTTTTTCACATATAGTGTTCCCTTGGTGATTTTTCAAATTTTCAAAACCCAATTTTAAAGGACTATCCACACATTGCTTAGCTCTTTTTTTCCTACTTTCACCCTTATGTTACAACTATTGTTTAACCAAAATATTTCAAAAGAAATTTCTTAAATAAAATAATGAAAAAAACTAATTAAGTAGTTAGAGTTATTTTGTTCTACATCAAACTAATACTAAATACTTTATTTTGCATCCAAGAAATCAAGGAAAATTACAAAAGAAAATATGTTATTTGACTTTTAATCAAAATCCATTATTTGTTTTCTTCACACAAATACAACCTTATTTTCTCACTTCACACACACCACTTTAAAAATCACACCCATAAAATGATAAAAATGAAAGAATAGTAAAATGATAAGGAATAAGAGAATGAACTCAAAATATTATAAAAAACCAAAACTATGGTTCCCCATCACATGATGGTGTTTTTTATTTTTAAAAATTTCCTCACCCTATTTTGATTTATTTCACATATCTTAATTAATGGTAAACTATGTTATCTTCTAAAAACTAACTATTATAATGATTTCATCCCAAAGTAAATAAGGGATAATAGGTATGAACCTACCATTAATAATTAAATAGTTACTAGAAGGCCTTTTTAGGTAGTTAGATTAATAGATTTAATTATTAACAAATAATTTTTTAATAAAATTACATTCCAAAACGAACTTACGATGATTTACATTGAAGGTAGCTCATTGATGGTACTAACATTAATTTACATTTCAATTTCATAATAAACATTTGATTATTTTCCCTTATGATGGCAATTACAATTAATCAGCATAGGGGGTCCAAACATGATTGGGGTACCACATTTGAACCTTAATGACACACCCCCAAGCTCTTTGATGGACTCAACTACGAGTCCAAAGGTGACAACAACGGGAGGAGGAGTTAAGGCACACTCCCTGGCTCATAGAACTTTGGAGGTAAAAGGGCGTGCTAGAGCTCTAGGATGGGGACTAGGAAGATTGACAAGCAAGTCAATTATTCACATGGACATGCACAAACCAAATAATAAGTTTATTAGTGCATAGTTCGAACACCTTTGGTGCATGGACGAACCACATGCTAACACAAACTCATAAAACTCATCACGGCCTGGACTTGGGGGAAGCCACCACCTTCCCCCTTATAATATTCTCTATGCATGGCCACGAGGCCAACATTCAAATGTCATTTTATTTCGGGATTCCCAAAATTTGGACTCTCGCAACTTTGGGGGCCCATAATTTTGTGTGTAGACCTCCAATTGAGGTGAGGTTTAAGCAAAGTTGTAGCTTTCATCAAGAGCTTTTCAACGGTATGTGTCACCCCACCTACACATAAGGAAATTGGGGCAATTCCTGACTTTTAGTGGTCAGGAATCAAATTGGCAATTTGACTCCCGACCCTTCTTTTGGCCATAACTTGTGTTTTAAGTACCCAAATGGGTCATGTGAGCCCATTTTAGACATGTAGGTTCCAAGAGCTTTCCAATGATATAAAGAACTCATCAATCCAATGGGCAATCGCTTTCAAAAATTTTGGGAATCCATTGAGACTCTAATTCCTAAAGTGGGAGTTCATTTAAGAGTGTGAAGGTTCATTCGCTCACACTCTCTCACACTCCTAAGAACATAAAATGTAACTCTTGGGCTTCACTCTTGGCTTGCACATTCATAAGCCATTGCTTTGGTCACGAGCCCAAGGCTAAGGTCGTGACACGCACCTTTGTAAGCCCTTGCTTTAATTGCGAGCCCAAGGCTAGGGTTGTGACGTTTGAGGACTCACTCCAGGGACTTCCAAATCCACCTTGTTTTTCATTTTTCTCATGATTTTTTTTACATTTCAATTTTTTTTCATGTCAAATGAAATCATTTTGCTTCAAATTTTATATAAGTTTCTAAAGTATCTATTATTTTCACTTATAAAAGTGAAAACAATAAAATTTATCCAATGGGGGCCATGTTTTATCAATGGCCCAAAACTTGAATAATAAGGCATTTGGTTCTTATCAAATTCCTACATTTTATATACATTAGCACATATGGTGTTTGTGGTAAAAATCTTGGGCCAAGAAAATTTGTTTAAACATTCCTTATGAATGCTTGAAATTTTTTATTCTCATGAAACAAAATCTTGGATGTTTTTCAAGGACTTAGTAGGAATTCTTAAACTTGCTCAAATTTGAGATTTTATGCATAGAATATTACCTTTATAATGTATCTATCTTTAATAAAATCAAACTTTCAATATGAATGTGTCATTAAATTTTAACATGTTTAAGTGAAGGGGTCCAATGAATATAAAATGAAGCAATCCTTTTGTGTACCCCAACCATGCTTTGACCCTAGGGGCATGGTATACTTGTTTGAATGGGTCTATTTGTTCATTGGACAATAATCCCCACACATGTGATGTTCATTCCAATTGCCCAAAAGTCCTTGGTTGGCATTATTGTCATTGAGTTATAATCACATTTGGATAATTCCAACAAACCTTCATCCATCAATTCTATTCTTAGGTCTTGAATCAAGGGCCTTTCAACCTCACTAAACTTGGAAGGTCACTTGAAAATTGGATTATCATTTTCCAATATGATTCATATTTTTTGTCCTTTTAATTGGCTTAATTCCGTAATTAAAAGGCAAAACATTTAGTTTGATTTTGTAATAGATGTTGTATAGCTTACACCTCACCTCTCGTAGTCATTTGACCAATTTGTGTCTCCCATGTTTCTGTGATCAATTATAATTTGGGATGGGGTGATGAAACATCCCTAATACCCAAGGTTGAAGGCACTGAATATGATTGCTACACAAAATGTGGGGAGGTGCCAAAATGTCTTAAAATGCCCGTCATATCAACAACTTCCTTCCTTTCAACACCCATATCTCCATTTCAATGTTGTGATCCGACAACTTCCAAGGATGTATAACTTAGGCTATTGTAACCTCACCCTCCTTGCACTAACATGGTTATTCAAATTAGTGGGTGCAAAATTAAAACATTTATGGTGGGCGGGCGGGTGTGATTGGACAAAACTATAAATCCACTTGACTTGATAGGCCCAAATTCTAACAAGTGTGAATGTGTAATTGTGGGGATAGGTTGTAAACCAGATTTGGCATTGTTATGAATATTCTGAATTTGATCACTAATTATACCATTATTTATTTGTGGTGGTGAAATCAAATTGATGGCTAATAGACCACATTTGTTGTGTTGACAACATGCCCAAGTTGCATTGACCTTATGAAATGTTTTTGTGAATACACGTGCCTTAAATTAAGCCCATAAGTTTAAAATCCTAGTTTAAGGTTAGGATATCGTTAACTAAATTTAGAGTTAAAGGTCACCACAAAGGTGACACAAGATATTAATATAAAGGATATTTTGAGGCAACCAATGGCTTTATTAGGTGGGGGGTGAACTTCTGACCACCCACACTACCATCATTTACATATGGGGGGAACTTTTTTAATTTAAATTTAAAGACAATTCACCTTTAAATTTGGTCACCACACCATTGTTGTGGGACATGGAGGACATGTATCAAGCCACTAAGATGCCTTATCATTATTTAAAGGTAGTTGGCATGCCATCGAAACAAATGATTTTTCCCCAAAAGTTTAACAACTGGTGTCATATAAAAGAGATGCATAATCCTTAGTTATTCACACCCTTCATGTCATGGGAAGGTTTGTTCTAGCATTTGGAAGAGTTCCCTATGGATGATTACCATTAGGTATTCTTATGAGGTTCAATTTCACTAAACATTGAAGTACATTATGCCAAATTAATGTTATAAAAAAATTAACATTGAACAACATTTTGGGATTAAAGAAATTTGCATCGTATGGATAATAAATGGGTTTTGGTACTTTAGGGTGGAGCAAAATTGGTCAAGAAGATAGTCCCAAAAAAATCCATTTTGGAGATTTTTTACACTAAATCACAATTGGACACAAGCATACGGGTTATTATTCTTAAGGTATTAAGGTATTGATTCCATTGGAAAATGAACACATGTAGAGGTCGTCCAAATATCATGTGTGAAAAATGCCAACACAAACCACTTTATTTTCGGTATGTTATGAACTTTGGAAAAATAGTTATTTTCACCCACAAACAAAAGCCATAACTCAATATTTTCATATGATTTTATGCAAAACCTTTCAATATTTTTTCTTCATTATATTTTCTAATTCAAACCAAATAACTAACAAGTTTAAAATTCAACCATTAACAATAATCAAACTCCAATAACTTTATTTGTTGGTGGATATATTATAGTTTCAATTTCAAAAGTTCATACCTTTTGTCGTTTTAATCATTTTTCATAACAATCAATTGACACATGTAAATATTCAAATTCATAACCTGAAAATGAGTCCCTATTGATAATTTCTAACATTTACAAAAACATGTAACAATTGCAATGTACACCATTATAAAAAATTGGACTTTATGATGGCAAAAGTGGTCCCCCCCCACCATGCATATGCCCAAATACATTATATAATATGTATCCATTTAATTTTGGAAAATATGTTTAGTACATGGAAGCTTCACAAGTGCTTTGTAAAAAAAAGGTTATGGTTTTCAACTAAGTGGGTCCTATTATTATATTTGCACCCAATGTGCCTTTGCCATTAAAGAAGCAAACTGAGCAAGGAGGAGCAAAACAAAGACAAAATGACATGGAAAACAAAAATGCAAGCAACACTTAAACAACAATGATTGAAATCACAAATTGATGACCTTTGCCATTGAAGACAATATAAAAAACAACCTTTTGGAAGGTACCAAACAACAAAGAACAAGAGTAATTACAAAGAGAAATTTAAAAAAGAGTTGTGAAGACAATAGACATGTCTTAAGATAATCTTGATTCAATTGAATATTGAGCCTTAGATTAAATTGACCCATTGGTTCAAGTTTTAAAATTTGAAACTTAGAACTATCCTATTAAATCTAATTCCTTTGTGCCCAAATAATTAAGTGGTAGGTTCTTAACCTAGTTCCGCTTATCTACAATTTGGTTATGTGTAGGTTCCGAACCTTGACATAGGTTCCAATTCGGGTCCTTGGAGCTTAAATTGGCTTAAATTCATGGTTGCTTGGGGTTTGTTGTTTGCTCATGGTTTAAGGTTCAACACTTGTTTAAACTTTTTAACTGATAAAAATGTTTAAGGTCCAATAATTATTTTTATATTGAGTTTTAAAGTGACTATTCCTTACTTCAAAATGCTACAAAATTTTTATTCCACTTGTAACCATAGTTTAGGGTTTTATTTATGCATGTAATCAATAAAGAACTTTCAAAAACCCTAACCCAGCTTCCTCAATTCTACCTCTTCTTTCAATACTTTCAGCATTGAGACCCAACTGGTTCAAATGTTCATTGTGAATTCATGGTTTAGGTTGTAGGGTCATTTGGCAATGGGGTTAAGGGATGATTTAGGGCCAATTATTGGTTCAATTTCAATGGTTAGTGCACCATCTACTAGAAAAAATATTACAACCCCAAACAACTTAAACCTATAACTAAATGTTGCATGGGAGGTATTAAAGCTTCAATTGATTTTGAATCAAAAGTCTTGCATCCACCACCAAAGGTTCTTTCTCCCCTTGGCATTTTTTTGTGGCCAATGATAGCAATAAGGTGACTCCTATTATGTTTCAAAATATGGATTATGTAATTTTCCATTCTATTTCCCAAACAAAAAGTTTTGACAATATCACCAAGAAGAGGAAAGGTGTGATCACATATAATTAACAACATGTGATTACTTTTATGAAAATCATATCTTTATAAAACATCCAAGTGCTTGGGGGTTGGTAGAAGAATGTCAATTTAACTTTTTTTACAAAACAATAATTTTGAGATTAGTCTAAGAAGAAAACTAGTGTTGTATATGGGGCCATCATAGAACAAGGAGGTTGTAGGGCAAAAGGCGTTCATGGAGGATTTGTTGTTTGTTGTTAAACGTTATATGCCTATTTAATTTTGTTGTGGATATTCAATTATGGGTGAAGACATGATGAAAAGAGCCAAGGGTGCTAAGGGTGCCAAGGTAAAAGTCTTTTTTTAAAGATTGCACATGATATGTCTCAAGGCAAGTTAATGCATGAGCCTAAAGCTTGAGTCTAGAGCCTAAATCTGGAACTTGGGATGGTAAAATGCATTTTCCCTTGTACACATGTAAGTAAAACCTAAGAATTTAACTACAAAATGAATGTTATACAAGTAAACCTAGAAACAAATATGGGGATGAATGTAAGCATTCATCTTCATTATGGATGAATTTTTAAATTTTATTGTTAAGTTCTTATCAATGAATTTTTTTTCCCCCTAATTTTAATCAACTAAAGTTTCATAAAACACAATTTAATTCTATATGATATAACATTTGTTGAGTAATATAATGTAAATTCCATTGTAAATGTATTTGATGATTATGTTGAAAATGCCATTCTTTTCAATATGATTTAACTATATTATTATTGTTAACATCCATCCCATGGTCATCATTTAAAATTTTGTTATCCTCGAACACATTGACCTAATGTTGTTGACAACAATGGGTTTTTTTTTGCCACAACTTCCTTCAAACCAATTTATAAGCATCATGGACAACAATGGGGGGTTTCTTTTCAATTTTCTTTGAAGGTGGCACAACTTTTGTCAAATCTAATTAATGTTGTTGACAATGATGGATTTTTTAAATAAATTAAAATTCAGTTTCAAGCACCTTAATTAGTTTCCTTCAAACAACCTATTATCATAGATGATAATAGGGGGTTTAACATTCATCCCATGATAACTTTTTTAAAAAAATGCTTAACATTATTGATAAAAATGATTTTTTAAACAAAATTTAAAAAAAAATTGGTCCCATCATCATATTTTCCCTTATAGTCACATTATTCATCATTATTGAATGACATTCAAGTTTGAAATATTAATATATATTTGGACAACAAATTAAGATGGATATAAATGAATTTTCATTTATTTATTTATAAATCATGGATGAATTTCATCTAATGATTTATTTATTTAATCCAATTTGTTAATGAAATTCATCCATGTAAGTGGGTTAAAATCACATTAAACTTTAAGTTACAAGCTCAAAGTTCTATGCTCAAACTCTAGGTTCATGCACAAGCCATTTTCAACATGTGTCACTTCTGTGTTGGTTTATAACTTGAAAATTTGTATTTTGAGTAGCCCTTTTAACACTACATTTTAGATATAAATACATTTTGATTACAAATTGGTTACAAATTGATTTTATATCATGTATATTATGCATTCATGCCATTTATCACATAAACATGAACAACTTTTGTTAAAGGCACATTTTCAAATTGATAATTTTTAAGGTCAAAAACATCTTTGAACCAAATGTGTTCACATGAGTTATAAAAGAAAATTTCCTTAGTTCAAGTCCTTTTGCCCTTCTATTCATCAATGTTAAAATATTAAAATCCTTTCCAATTTTTAGAAGGAATGGCACGCATTTGGTAAAAAAAAAACATTTGAAAAAAACAAAGATTGTCCATTTTCAGGGTTTGAGTGCTTTGAACATGCAAAAACATTTTTGATTTTTGTCAAACTTTGAGCATGTAAACTTTGCAATTAATGAAAAATATTTCAAAAACAATTAGGACAATCCCAAACTATTATACTTCACTTGTGATCTTTTAAACATACAAAAATGTAGTTTTAAGGAATGTTCACTCACTTGGGTGGCTCCATCAATTGTGTTTTTACCTCAATGGTTGAAGCATTTGGGCATGTGTTAAAAAAATTGAATCATGTTTTCAAATTGGAAAAAAATGGTTAAACATGCCATCCCTTTATTGATGGCTAAAACCATGGAAAAATATGTGATTTTAATTTTGGATTCTTGTGATATTGTAACAACTTTTTTAAATTTGTGAATGTCTAGATCTAGACATGAGACATTTGCTCTTACACATGATAAATTTCATCAATTCACTATCGGTACCTTGCCATGTCACAATGGGATTATTTGAAGCTATTAATATGATTAGCATTGTAATGGCAACATAGATCAAGGAGCTTATTTCATCTTACAATTTGTTAGACAAATTGATTGCCTTTGTGAAAGATGAGTATGGCAAATTTTCCATCCTTGCTTGAATTTTCACCTTTGTTGGTCTAATTTGTTCTTTTGGTAGTTGCAATTCCTTGGCAAGGATCTTGTTTTGGCCTTACTTTTAATAAACCATGCCAATATAATTATAGTGATACAAATGTTTATATGGGCCTTCGTGAGGTTAGTTTGAAAGCCACACAATCTACCTTGCAAATACAAATTACATGGAAAAAAAAATCAAGCAAAGGATGTGCTAATTGGGAAATGGCATGTTATAATGCAGGCATCTCCCATTAGAAATTGAAAACCCTAATGAAGACCATGTTTGCTAGAAAGGTGATTTTGTTTTTGAAAACCTTGGAATATCATGATGCCATTAATTTTTGTTGTGAAAGGCAAAAACTTCTAAAGTTACAAGGTCAGGTACCATAAACATAGACATGGGTAGTTTGCAAAACAATTACAAAAACTATGTTTCCTATTGTGAAACAATGTATCCTCAATCGAACTTGAGGTTATTGATTAATTTCATGCCTTAAATGTTACTTTTTCAATAATTGTGTGCATGTAGAGTTAAATTGAACAATCTAGAACTATTTCCATCAATTTTCCAGGGTATATTTCAAGTTTGAATTGCAAGCATTTTGCATGTGGATGATGACAAAAGTTTTGGTAGTCCTAACTTCATTTTTGTCATTTGTATTTACTTATTAGGCTTGCAAGGTTCATAACATGCTTGCACTAATGTTAGACCCATGCTTCAAATATCTTGATGTGGTGAAACCATTTCTAGTGAGAGCAAAAGTCATATAGATGGTGGATCGTGGTGAAGTATGATAACATGAATTGGATGTCACTATTGGTGGTTGCTTTTCAATTCCAAAGCCTCAACACTGTTGGCCCTACCCAACCACTAATGGTTAATGATGATGAATCCATTTTTGGGGCAATGGTTTCAAATGAAGCCACATCGCATGGGTTGCTGAAAAATGAACTATCTTTATTCCATTGTTTACATGTGAAGCTTGAAAATTACCTACCCCTTGACTAGGTGGAATTCCCATGAAATATGATTTCCTAACATTTCCCTTGCTGCATGACAAATTCTTAGGATTCCTAAGTCCCAAATTGAGATTGACCAAATTTTCAATATAGTTGGAATGTTAACAAGCCTATGACATTGTAAGTTGGGAGTTGAAAATCTAAACAAGCTTGTCATGATTATGAAGAATTGGTCAACTGATGCAAAGGCAAATTGCGTGCAAGAACTATAATCCACTAATGATTCTTTGAGGAAGAAACATGGGTATCATTGATGAAAACAATACTATGTTGAACACAACTAACTATTTCAATGTTGACTAATGGATATGCATGTTGATGAAGATTTAGTTTTATTTTTTAAAACTTTGTAGCATTGCCATGAATAGGAAATTTTCTAGTTGGTGTCAACTTTAGTGGCTAGATGTATAAAAGGTCAACCTTGTTAGCTTTAATGATCCAATGTTGGCATTTCTTTTGTTTAAATCTCAATGAGTTAGTCCCATGCACATTGTTTTAATTGATTATTTTTGCATCTTGATTTTAAGTTTTGACAAAGACAATCAACATCTTGTTCATATTTAAAACAAGGTGTGAAGTGTGTTGGTTTAGTGGTTAGTCACATTTTGTATAGTGACAAGGTTTTTTTACTTAATAAATGACCTATACATTATATTTGGCGGTTCTCAACAAGTTATTGCAAACATTGACTCTTATGCATACCAAGCGATTATTACTTTAAAAATATTATTAACCTTA
>Ga0209208_10010523_pt1 | contig 11985 bp, 10 predicted proteins | sample S1TSphfallax_3_FD_187694 | JGI IMG/M metagenome (GOLD analysis project Ga0209208, IMG submission 187694) | Host-associated microbial communities from peat moss isolated from Minnesota, USA - S1T2_Fd - Sphagnum fallax MG (SPAdes) (version 2) | ecosystem: Host-associated > Plants > Peat moss >...
GCTAAAGATCAAGATGTGGCAATTCACAACATTGCAGTTTTTTCTATCACCTTGGTCAATGAGTACGTTCCATCAAGTTTAAGTTGAGCAAGATTCCAACAATGAGGCTGCCATGATGGAGGCGCCGTTGATAATGCTTGCCTAGTTTGCTCATCTACGTCCAAGGGATTTCATTTGTAACATCTTGGATCCACATTGCGCCCATTTGTCAAGGTTTTGGTCATCTAACGAGATTGAGGATGTGGAGTGAGATCACATGAAGTTGGTTAAGGACTACAAAGTTGAGATTGAATTGAAGCACAACATTGATGCACAAGATCACATGACAATGTTCAACTATGCTTAGGACTCGATGAGGGGAAGGTATCAGGCTTTCCGCTGCTTTTCATCCTGTCTGGTGATGTCATTTGTGAATACCACTTTAGTCAAATTAGATTTTTCCATTCTAAAATGGGAAAAGAACTCGAATTGGAAATTGTTGACCAACCTTGCGTTTGAAGGCATATTTGCAACCAAGCAACATGATCGCTTGACCAAAATTTGAGTTGTATTTGCCTTCTCAATACACATAACACATGGATGCCACCTTTAATTTGCCTGGTGTGCCACTTTTAAGCTAAATGTGGCACAGGGTGGCAAATGCCACCTTTTAGGAGGCTTGATCTATTGCCTTCAATGGTGCCCAAACTTTTTTACTTTGCAACATATCTTTCTCATTTTTTTCATTGTTGGATGCTTTAGTCTTCAACTTTTTCAATGCATCTCAAAATTAGTTCCTTATAGTTTGTAAAAATCACCCTCCACATAGGGCTAGGTGTAAGCATAAGTTATGTCATTTGCTTCTTATTTTTTAAGTATTTTGAAAAGTGTTGATGGTAACTCATAACCAGGATGCTCAAAATCTGAAATTTTATTAGAATTTGCAATTGTTTTTCCTTCCTTGCCATCTTTGTTGGTGGTTGAGAACATGAAAAGTTGCAAACACAGTCTATTTCACTTCCAACATATTCAAAAAGACCCACTGAGCTAAGCCATGATGAAAAAAATCCCAAAAAAATGTCAATGAAGATCTTTTTCACCATCAACATACATACGTCACAAAGCTGCCACCTAAGCACATATCCACTAGAATTGTTTTTGAAAAGTTGCCAAGAGTGCATAATTCACTTCTAACAAGGACCCACTAAGGTACGACATGATGAAAAAGTCCCCCCAAAAATGCCAATTATTAGGGACATACCCACTTGAAAAAATGCAATGAAAAGGTACCAAGAGGATCACAAATGGCCTCAGAATGATCTGCTTCACTTCCAACTTAATCACCTTAATGTTTCAATAGTGTTTAATTCACATCCAACATAATACCAAAGACTAGTTTGAACCCCGTGCCTAATGCACATGTGTGTGTATTTGACGGTACATATTACAAAATTACAACTACAAATTACATTTCCAAAACCTCTCTATATGTCGCAACCCCACTTTTGGGAAGAGTGTGAGAATGATACTCACACTCCCGAAATGGGGACGTGGGAGTCCTCTCGGACTCCCAAAATTTCAGAGTTCCATTGCAGGGGTCAAAACACCTTACATTGAGGTGTTCTTTATATCATTGGAAAGTTGTTGAAATGTAGATGTCGAAAATGGGCTTGCATGGGCCATTTGAACATTTGTAGCACATGTTATGGCAAAAAGAAGGGTTGGGAGTCAAATTGGCAGTTTGACTCTCGACCACTAAAAGTCAGGAATCGACCCAACTCCGATGCGTGCAGGCAGAGTGCAACACAATGTTGCAAAGCTCTCGAGGAGAGCTACAATTTTTCTTGAAACCTCGTCTCAATCAGAGGTTTAAGCAAAAAGTTATGACCTCGCAAAGTCCAGGGAGTCCAAACTGGGCCAATTTCGGGACTCCTCTTAAGGAGTCCCGGGACGAAAAACCATTTGGATGTAGGTGCCGCGGAGTGGTGCAGAGAATACTATATGGGGGAAGGTGGTGGCTTCCTCCAAGTCTGGGCCGTGGTGAGTCTTGTGAGTCCAAAGTTGCCCGTGGCTTGTCTTAGCACCAAGGGTGTTCCAGAAAGTGAACTAACCAACTTGTTGGTTAGTTTGATGCAGGTTCGAGTAAGTAAGTAAAGCTTGTCACGCTTCCTAGTCCCATCTCGGAGCTCCAGCATGGCCCTCTACCCCTTTTAGTGCTGAGAGCTGGGAGTGTGCCCCGAGTTCTTCACAATTTCGATGTTGAGTAATCTAGACCCATCTTGGGTCCAACTAGGAACTTGGGAGCGCGTCACTATATACCACATTCCGCTAACTTCTGGTTGTCGCCAAAGGACCACTAAAGCTACCAAAGCACTACCATGCTACGCAATGAGTGCACGCATACGTTCTTATATGTCTTTGGGCATTGTGTGGAGAATATATGTTGGGTTTGTTGTTGATATTGATATCAAAATCTTGGGTAGTATGTGTTTACTGGTGATTTGTTGTTTGGCATCAATACTGTTTGGGGAAATGAACATTCTGCATACACGGATTGAGCTAGTAGTAGATGTCATAAAAGGCATAGGGGCACCCAATTGCTTGAATATCTTTTTCAATGGACCCAGGTCTATAGAGATTCTTAACAATCATGATTCAAAAATTGCCACAACGCATGTTTAGGATTTTGTTCCATTACCATCCTCCATTACCATCCTGCAGAGAATTGGATGAATGGTGAGCTGCAAAGATTTTGCGCAATTTGGCACAATGTTGATGCTTTGTATGTATGTCAAGGTGGTGCACAACCTATTTTTTCATGGCTGGTTCTTGTAGGTAACTCTGGTAGTATTAGTTTTGCCTATCACTTAACCCACTATGAAAACCTAACTGCCATCATCCTCTTGCTAATCAGCTATTGGATCTCTGAATGTTATGTTGTTAACAACTTCTGCAAGATGTCTTGTAATAGGATTTTCAGGCACTTTCACCCACTTTCTGAGAAGTGGGTCTAAGGGATCTGTTGGTATTGCCTTGTTCTATGTCTCCTCGAAGGTATGATTCATCTTACCTAACCCCATTTGATGCCACAAAGGAAAACCCTTTCAGCTCCCTCAAACAAATTGATGCACATTAATTTTCTGGCTAACATTCACATGTATATAGTGGATTTGAACCCACAGAGACTTGCAACTGGACCAATAAGCCTTAATTTCACAAAGATAAAATCAAAACTCAAATGGAAACAACCTACTTAATGAGCTATATTGTTGAAAGATGACAAAGGACTCTACCAAAGGGGAACTCATAGAAACGATGACAAATTAGGGTTTGAGCATCACACAAAAAAGACTAAAATCCTCTATTTCTTAACAATGCAATTTCCACAAAATAATCACAAAAGAAATTGGAACAATGATGTGAACAAGAATTGGAAATGGCAGACCTGTGTAAATAATGAAAGGGGCACCATCGGGGCTGAAGGTACTTGAGCTTGACCACACTCCCATGGCATCATACCACTGGTCTGGCTCCAAAACAATTTCCAAATAGAACTAGTGAATGAGATGTTTGGAAAAAACATACACCCAAGACATGTTTGGACCCCACAATGGCATAGATTGGTTGTATTGGTGAAACAAATGGTAGTAGCCCTTATAGTAGTTGAGACATGTATTAAACCCCAAGATAGACTGTCAAACTTATGTGGGCACAAAAAAGATGAAGAACTGAGAGATACATACAAAGATAGAGACAGAGAGATCACCATGGTCCCTAGCACCCAAATATTTAGTGAAAAGTTTTCTAGGTTTGTGTCCTAGTGATGACATTCTTCATTTTGCACATTAAAATTCTTTAAAATTCTTCATTTAGCACCTTGTCATAACATTCTTTACCCGCGAATGTTTACAAAATTACACTAGTTGATCTATAAAATTCTTTAAAATTCTTGCTTCTTTGGGCTTCCATAACATTCTCGCACCAAGAATGTCATAACTATGGTTTGTGTTACAATAGCAAAAACTATAACATGTTTATGCACTGGGCTAGTGCAGCTCATAAATTTATTTGTGACAACCCAGAACTTGATTTCTTTGGGTTTGAATCATTTTGCTATGACTACGGGAGGGTCAATGCAAGTGACTCATTTTTCAACCCAGTAAAGCAGAGGCACATTGTGCTATGAAACTGACATGGAAGAATTGGAATTGGAATTTTCAAGTTTTCTAGGTGCACGTCAGGGTGTATTTGGCCCTTTTGGTATGATATTGATATCAAACCCCCTTGGGGCCAAACATGCCTTTCCTAGATAGCGACATATGCGCATAGGGCGGGGGGTTATTTATTTTTGCCAGGGTTTGTTTCCTGTATGATGCCATCCATGGATGGATGACGGGACGGACGAATGGACGGATGGATGGACGGGTCACGTGATGAAAAAAACTTCACAAAAAACAACCACGACATCCTTTACTATATGTAAATAGTTTGAACCTTGTGCTTAATGCACATGTGTGTGTGTATTTGATGGTACATATTACAAAATTACAACTACAAACTACATTCCCAAAACCTTTTTATATACCACATTTCACATGTATTCATTGGGACCCTAGCCGTTGAAAATCTTGATGTTTGCACTGCTTGTGACCCGTGAGATAACAACATACCGTTGACCATGGTAAAAGACCGGAGATGAATTTTGGAGTTGCATCATAATTTGCAATTAGGGTCAAGACATTTAGGTCATCAAGTATATAGTTTAGGGCACCCCTTTTTAATCAAATTACCCAAAATTCTACCATGCTTCTAAATTCAATGTGAAAACACAATGATAGAATTTTGAAAGATTAGATTAAAAAATTTAATTTCCAATGAAAAAATTGCAGAACATTCTAAAGAGGGGAAAAAAAATTGGTTTCTAGCCCCCTTAAATATAAATAAATAAATAAATAAAATAAAATAAAAATCCCCCCAAGGAAGGAGGGAGAGGACTTCGTACAGGAAGCTCTCCCGAAGATGACACTTGTAGCTTTAGGGCCCCACAGTGAAAGGGCCAATTTTGAGGGAAAAATGTCCTAAAAGGCCACCCAGGTGGCAGCCAACGAAGAGAAGAGTGCTTAAAATATGTTGTAAAAAGATGTGCATTTGCCTTCTGACCTATGCCTACTATAATCTTCCACTTTAAGAGGCGCCACTTATGTGGCTTGTTGGACCCACCATCCTTCTTCTTCTTCCCTTCGTATTTTAGAGGAGAAATTTCTTAGACAGCGACACATGCGCAGAAGGGGGGGGGGTATTTATTTCTGCCAGGGTTTTCTTCCCTGTATGATGCCATCCATGGATGGATGATGGGACGGACGGATGGATGGACGGACGGATCACGTGATGAAAAAAGCTTCATTAAAAACGACCACGACGTCCTTATGTAATATGTAATGTAATGTCTAAAAGAGAGTAGGAAACCGAAATGGAAAAAGCTTAGCTTCTTCGTCTTCAGATTGTCTCTTGACAGGGTAGACATTAAACTGGCCAAGGGTCTTAGATGCAACCAGTGCCAAAAGTACTACCGAGATTTTTCCCCCCAGTCTGCCTTTTGCCCCATCATTTTTTCATCTTGTGATGTCTAGACACGTTTTGTGATACCAGGCACATGTTTTTGTCGTAACCTACCATGTTTTACACTCATAACCTCACGTAACGTTCCAAGTAACATGTTTTGTACCCCCTTATGAACGCTTCCGCGTCTTCATTCCTTACCGTCTAAGGTGTTGTTTCGGTGACATCTCGAGTTCTAGTTTTGCTGAGGGAACTGCGAAGTCTCGATGGAGATGGTGATCCTCTTCGTTCTTTACTGATGCAATACGACGACGATCTGCATAAAGTCGGAAATCGGTACCAAGCGTTTTATCTGTGAGTTTCTCTTCGAACTTGCTTTCTGCACCTGTTTGTTTGCCCTCCAAAGCTGTACATGAAATTGGTTATATATGTAGTAGGCGCCACTCTGATTCTCAGTGCCTCTTCCAAGATATGAACGAAGGAAGTTCTAAGGGTTGCTAGCATCACTATTTCGTGTTCAATAACGCATTGAGAGCTGCATGCCTTTCTGTTTTTTTTCCAATTGCAGTTTCGACGAGGACAGGGTGTGTCGGTAGATGAACGTTTCTGCGTCTTGGTCGGCACTGGCTAAGGTGTCATTTCGGCTGAATAACTCCAAGCCTGGACTTGAATTTTGCAGTGAAGCTCCACCGTCATGTACAAAATCCCGCACTTCTGCTCCGCTTGAAGAGTAGCTTTTTCATTTACCGACGAACAGTTTCATATGCCATCCATCCCATTCTTTGGATCGTATATGTCATGGTCTGAACTGATCGGTAATAAGTCCCCGTCTGATTTTTGTAGGTTTCAGATTGCAGATTTACCAGATGGTCTTGGCTTTCGCTTTTACATGCGTCTCATAGACGCTTCTCAAGATGTTGGAAGGTTGGATACTTGCTGTAGAAAGTGCATCCTGCAGTAGACAAAGCAATACAAAGATATATTCAAGTAATATGTAGCAAATGTTGCCAGTTCTTGAGAATTCAACCAAACTTAGCAGGAAGACTTTCCCAATGCTGTGGCAAGCCAACTGCATTCCAGGGGTTTGATGCTAATGTAGGAGATCCGTAAGAGGAGGAACACCATCACCTAATTTTTTTTCTCAAGCAACTAATGAATTACCAGTGGGTTGCTAATTTAGAATGGTCTTACCTGGTTTTCAGGTGCTGATAGTTGCTTGAGAGACTTTCAATGGCGACTGGACTCTCTTGTGCACTAAATATCTGCAAGAAAACAATACAAATTTGCTCCCCTAGTTCAGTGGAGGATAGGACTTCTTTGGTCATCAACAGGCAGCAATGTATGCTTCTCTCCAAGAAGCTATTAGAGACTCAGAAAATACTGGAAAGAATGGAGCATAAGCTGTCTGATGAAGGAATTACTAGTTCAGAATCTCAAAATGTGCATCAAGTAGCTCAGGAACTTGTCCATGTGCTAAAGAGAGCTCAGAAGATAGTAGTCAAGGACTGCTTCTGCAATGACCAATGGATGGTATCAGCCCTCAGGCAAGGTGGAGACTGGAAGGAAACCTTTGGTGAAATTCTATATGACCTATTCTGGTACAGGTTGTTACTGAGTACCATCTTCCAGAAGTGGACATTTCAAGGCCACTTGACTCCTCCAAGTTGGCTTTTGCAACCAGCAAATTGTGACAGGAAGCTGATTGAAGCAGATGACAACATGCTATTGACAGCTGCAAGGCAGGATCAGGAGGAACTCAAGGTTCTCCTGAATGACTTGAAGGGGAACCATGCTTGTGATGGGAAACGTTGTACTGGAAAAGATATAAATATGCAATGTCTTGCAACACAATTGCTGAACAAGTTGGAGTTCCAGGATAAGTTCCAAGCTTGGCCAGCAATGGAAAAGATTAAATACCATGAATGGCTGCATGAAGTCGACAACAAGTTGAGTCAATGGCCTCTTGTCCTGTTGGTACCTATGCAGGATCTACACGAAGGTATTCTGTTAGGTGAGGGTTCCTATGGGAGAGTACATGAAACAATTTGGCTCGGAGAGACATATGCCATGAAGACATCTAGACATGGGCATATGGAGGTTTTAAAGCAAGAAATTGCAGCTGTTGCAGGTCTGCACCACCCTCACATTATGAGTCTTCTTTTCTGTGCTGAAGAGGAAATGAAGTGCTTATACGTAATGAAACGTATGGATATGTCACTGGCCCAAATGTTGGAGGACAGAAAACTGTCCCAAATGTCCCCAATCCGACAAGTTGACCTCATGCTGCAGATAGCAGAAGGAATGAATTACCTTCACAGCATGGACCTAGTGCATCGTGATCTGAAGCCAGGTAACATTCTTGTGAAATGTGATAAGCCTGGTACTGAAAGTTCAATTCTAGCTCCAGAGCCATTCTGGATTGCCAAAATCTGTGACTTTGGCAACACAAAAGCAAAAATGGAAAGTGCTGTATACAATGAGCGGACAATAAACATTGGCACAACCATGTTTATGGCACCTGAGTTGTATGCACTGGAGCTTGGTGAGGAGGAGCCTGAGATATTCCACCCCAAGAAAACAGATGTGTATAGTTTTGGACTTCTGTGCCTTGCGGTGCTGATTGGGGAGCCTACTCCCTTTCCCTATACAGAGTTAATCCCTTCAAAGACCTTCAAAGATGGGGTGCGAGAGGGGAAGAGACCAAAGTTGCCACCAAATTGCCGCCCAGTTGACTTGTGCTCTCTTATCCAACAATGTTGGGATGGGAACCCTGACAAGCGGCCCGATTTCCATCACATTTGCACAAGACTGAGGTATATCAAAGGCTTACAGCTTCTTACAGGTATGATAATCTCCCAACCGCACACTGTACACATAAAAAAAAGTATTATTGGTGACTGTTACTCACATAATGATTCCCACACAAATACAGAGTATGAAGGCTCAATGATGGACTCTTCCGAGCTGTTATAACTGCATGTTGGGTTACATTTTGCACAACAATTGATTCAGTTTTATTTTACAGAGCTTGCCTTCCAGGTTAATTACACTGGGGTGCCTTCCCAATTTCCCAAAAAAATTTCTATGACTGGTCAATTGCAGTGGTCCATCCACACAAAAGTCTGGAACACTTGTCCAATGTCTGCAGATGGACTTGGAGAAATACTACCAGTTTTCCCACATGTCCTTACACTAATTTTAGAATAGATTCATAGACATGATGAATTTTAGTCTGTGGAAACTTTAGGACTGGCAATATGGGGGATGCTCAACACATGAGAAGAGAACAGACCATCCTCTACATCCTCTTAGTCTAGGGTATTGCTTTATAGGTCTTGCTGATCTGGGGACAACTGGTACCTTGTAGTCAGTTCCAATTGCATCTTTACCTATGAGTTCCACATCCAAGTACCTATGGGTCCTGCATGTTTCGCCTTCTTTTCATACTTATGGGAAAACCTTATATGAAAATTTATTGAGGGACAAGAACTATTTTTGCATTCCTTTGAGGATTGAAGAGGAACTAGTAGAAGAGCAGGGCACATCTGGGTCACAAGCTGCTGTTCCTACCAGGACCATGGGTGATAGCTTTGTCCTTAGAAATCATTCTTACTTGTCTATACTTATTACTATTGTGTGATATTGTGTTTGGATGCAATTATTGGAAATCTTAACCCCTGTCCACTTTTGGTGATGTGTGATTGCAGGGGAAGGGATGTTTACACCAGATGATAATGTTATAGTGAATCCAAGGCAAGCATACACTTGCTTCTTTTTTAATCTGTCTAAATATCCAAAAATTTAGTGTCAAAGAGCTCAGACATAGAGGCCTTGTCAAGATACAAGAGGATGCTATGCACTCATAATTGTCTTTACTGAAGCTTGTTGATCACCTTGTCACATTGTAATTGTTGTGATTTTGATTTGCATTAACAGCATGGAACCACCTTCTACCAGCGAGGGCATATCTGGGTTACCAGCTCCTATTCCTTCCATGACTATCGGTAATAGCTTTGTCCCTTGAAAGCATTCTGACTTGTCTCTGCTTATCTGTTTGTATAGTGTGAATTTGTGTTTCACTGCAATTGTTGGAAATCTCAACCCTGTCCACTTTTGGTGATTTGTAATTCCAGTGGGAGGAGGGTTACCATGGACTGATACTGTGGTAGTAACCCAAATGCAAAAATCCCGAAGGCAAGCATCCAACTTATTTTTGGAACTATGTCTTAGCCATAACATGTACAGTATCAGAGAGCTTGAAAGTGTGGGACTTATCCATGTGTTAGAATGTTCTGCTGAGTTCTGAAACTTTAATTCCCCATGCATGCACTTGGGCAATTATCTAGTAGTAAAAACGCGATCATGTTTTGCTCTTGTTCTTTAGGGCAATTATTAGGCAGAATTCTGCTCTGTTTTGAGCACTACCTTGGGGGCCATTACGGTCATAGGGCCCCTGTTTGGGGAGGGAAGATTACACTTATGGCCTCTTGACAGCTGGATTTTACTAATTTGTACTGGTATTAACAGGTTTTTATGGAAATGGTAAGGTTCCCCATTTTGGGTGCTATGGTTGTAAGCTCCTACCCCTCAGGGCTACCACCCCTTGGCCCTTGGGTATAGGAAACTTACCACTATAATACTCAATGGGGAGCATTACCCTATACATAGCAAGTCAAGTTACAGTGAATGCTGGGCATTTATAGTTGTTCTTGCTGAAGCTTGTTGGTTAGCTTGTCACTTTTGTAACTAGTTGTATTTGTGATTTGCAATGTCAGGATGCGCAGATGGGCGACTATAGGAGAAACACAGAGCAGACCTGGGTTACTAGCTGTCATTGAAAAGTCGCAGACAGAGTAGACCTGGGTTACTAGCCTATCATTGAAAAATGCGGCTGAGGAAGTCTGGGTGGGCAAGAATGGACAGCTTAGGGGCAGAGGGATGGGGTAGGAGCAATTTTCTATAGAAATTTGAAATTTCTAGGGTGGCTATACACAGAAGAATAATTCAGCCTAGCTGACTAAGATCTCCAAAAAGAAACCTTCGACAACAAATGGGCAGTAGATTGAAGAACTGTCTATATTGACAAAAACTATTTTTCAGGAGAACTTGTAGACCACATCACATTTTTCAATACCTCATGCTGAATACTAGTAATATAGATCTAATTGGACATATGGCTATATGTGCTAAATTTTTACAACATTTATGCTATAGCAAAATGGAATTTCCATGGACAAATGTCTTTCAGGTTTGCCCTTTGTTGCGAACATATTTCACGAAGGATCATGACATGTATTCAAAAATTAAAAAACCCTAAACCATTTGTTTTCCACCGATTTTCACAGTTAAGGGGCAATCACAGGCCAATTCATCAACATCAAAACACTCCTACTCCACTCCTTAACATTGTCATGGATGGAGGTTATGAGTTTGTTGAAACTAAGCACATATTTGTCATTGGAACCCATTTTCCTCTGTTTCCAAATTGAATCTAATCACACCAGCTAAACATAAGTGTAGGGTAAAGCTTGAGGGAGGAAACTTCACCAAATTAGAATGTGCACCATAACAAAGATTAAGGTGAGTCCAAGGTTTCTTTCAGCATTGAATGAGGTTGTGAGTGACTCCTCACAGCATGAAGATCTTCAACCTCAAACACACAAAGAAAATTGTTCCAGAGCAGGGATCCAGCAACCTTAACAGCATTCGAGCGCACGAAGTGTCACATGTCTGCATGCACAAGAAAAAAAAAACCCCTGTAAGGGTTTTCCATACCACTTATTGCATGCAAATCTTAAAGAAATTTGTTCCCAAGGAGGCATACAACAATTTTATTTCAGAATTGAGCACACAGAGTGTCACATGTTGCATGCACAAGAACCCTGTGAAAGTTTTCCATAACACTTATTGCATAGAAATCTAAAAGAAACTTGTTCCAGAGGAGGGGGTATCCAACAATTTTATCAGAAATTGCGGAACGTACATACTCACATGCACAAGAGAAACAAACCCTGTAGAGTTTTCGATAACACTTATTGCATCATACAAATCTCCATACAAAAAACACATCTCTTAAGCATGCAAATCAGTCAAGTCATGAAAATGTGCAAATATTGTTCAAACTCTGGTTGTAATGGATCATAATACGTATCCAGATAGTCACATTTTTTGTTGTGAAAATGGTGTCAATCTTCTACATGATGATAATGATCCTGGAAGTGTTGTGATTGTGATCTCAAGTCTGTGTGATCTGCTACTCCAATCCAAGTTTTTGCCTGCAATGCCAACAACAGGTTTAAAGATGCATTCAAGTCATTTCAAAATTGTCCACTTGCATTCGCTCTTACTTTGATTACTTATGCATATGATTTATACATTGTAAAAAATTAAAAAAGAATAAATTAGATAAATTATTATTCTTAAACATCTACAATGACAACGAGTGTT
>Ga0209208_10010524_pt1 | contig 11985 bp, 12 predicted proteins | sample S1TSphfallax_3_FD_187694 | JGI IMG/M metagenome (GOLD analysis project Ga0209208, IMG submission 187694) | Host-associated microbial communities from peat moss isolated from Minnesota, USA - S1T2_Fd - Sphagnum fallax MG (SPAdes) (version 2) | ecosystem: Host-associated > Plants > Peat moss >...
AAAAAACCAAAATATTTCAAGATATTATTATAACTCTGTAAACTAATCTCAAGTTTCAACAAAAGCCAAAATATATATCATCTTTCAAAAATCCTTGTATAAAAATTAGACCTATTATTATTATTACCTAGGGGTCAAAAACCCGTAAGCTATACTATACTCTATAATGAATCTAAAAAGCACAATATCATTGCCTTGGTAGGCAAGGCCAATAAATAAACTTTGAAGGACTTTGGGGGACTTTTTTTTTGGGGATGTGGAGGCAGGGTTGAGGTACATGTAAATCTAATGGCATTCCGAAGGACATGGGTATAAAAGTGAAAACCCGTGTCAAAATGTTCCCACTCTTTGGAATCTGGAACCAGTGGTCCCACTCAATCTGGAACCCAGTGGTCCCAGTGGGTAATGCAAGACGCTAAATACACCCCCCTTACCTCGAGCACTATCCAAACCCCTTTCTGGCCGCCCTGACAATGCAGCCCTGTGGAGAACTGTGTGGTTTTTTGTCGCAGGGTTTGACTTCTTGAAGTTATTGAAACAGAAAAGGAAGCACAATACACACACTTCTCTTCCGAGAGTGCCAAAATCTATGCCAGTAGTTTAGTTACCATGTTCTAAAACCTTGGAGATTCAGAATTCGATTCTACTCAGCCGATGCAAAATCCATAAATATCTAAAATAGATTGTAAATTTAAAGAACATTGCTAAGTTCTTTTTGTTAATAAAAAAAAACCATGCTGCGTGGTTTTATGGAAAACAATGCAGAGACAAAAAAAAAACCAGGTTCAAGAAGAAGACAAGCGAAACAAGTACCAGACAGCTCGATGGGGGAAAACAGAACTCGATGAAACCAGCGCCAGACAGACCTCTATGGGGATACAGAGCTCGATGAAACAAGTGCCACACCGAGATTGATGTGGCACAGAGCTCAATGAAACAAGTGCCAGACAGAGCTTGATGGGGGTACATAGCGTCTCATGTGGGTAATGGTAGGGCATATGTATACCCTTGACCAGCAAATGTCAAATAACTGGTTTTGACTCTTAACCAGTGGTTCTCAGAAGTAGTAGAACCAGTTTCGACCCTTACCTGTGGTTCTGCAAAATCGAAGCACTGTGTCAAAGAACCTAACCCTAAATTGTGAATTCTTTGCCTGTCCTTCATAATGCCCACTGATTCTTTGAGAATTTTCAAAAACCTGAAAACTCGAGGTTCATTGATTCCGAAATTTTTCAAAAACCCAGAATAAAAGGTTCTTTGATTTTGAAATTTTTCAAAACCCCAGAACTGGAGGTTTCTTTCATTCTGAAAGCTTTTAATTACTGGAGCTGAAGGATTAGCAAAATCAAAAGAACCACTCACAAATTGGTAAAAACATAGTCAGGAAAACACAAACATACCATAACTTTCAAGGAAAACACTTCCAAACACCAGGATGAATCCTTACTAAATTTGGGTCACACCCATGAGAACAACATTGAGAACATACAAGGTGGATAACAATGGACAACCACTCGAAGGACAAGCAATCACCTTAATCAAATTTGAGAGCAAACAACTCAAACAGAGGGAGGATCAGAGCAAAGTTATCCAAGGCCTCTCAAGCTCATGTCACTTAAACATACTAAACTCCTACATCTTTGATTGCTCTTAGGACCTGGAAACTATCATCTCAACCGACTCTTGGGGGAAAAAAACTGATTAAAGTATTCCAAAAATGTGTTGCAGTTACTGTTCTTCTTGTAAACAGAGATGTGAGTAAACAACTTTTGACATCTCCCAGATATGCTCTGTGTCCCCTCCCTAGTCATCTGAATTTGCAATTAGCTCTTGTGCTTTCTTCTATAGCACTCTTCTCACATCCCTGGTTGCTGATAACTAACACCACATGTATGGTGCGGGAAGCAGCAGCAATGTCAGCCAGCAAGAAACCTAGACCTCTCATGCCTGTAAGAAGCCAGAGTATCACAACCAACCGATTCACAACAGCACCCTTGAGAAGTAGCCTTGGAAGCACAGTGCGTTTCAATCTTCCCAGTGAAAAAGAACTGGATCTGGAAAATGAAACCAAGGTGGAATTGGAACCTGTCAAGAATCCTCTACAGGAGACTTATTCTAAAGAACCTGAACATCGAAGAGCTCTCTTCAGGAAAATGAAGGACACTGAATATTTGACAGGCACTCAATACTGGTAGTCTCATTAAGCACCAAGGGTACAGCATGAAATTGTAAAGGAGACCTGGTGCACATGAGTTTGAGGGTCTTCAACTTGGGCAATGCAAAGGATTTACAGCTGGAGAACTGAGAATTTATACCCTTAAATGATTTGATATCAAGTGCAAAAAGGCATGTACCTCTTACTTTTCAAGTGCAAAAAGAAAGTATCTCTTGCTTTTCATTGCACATGGACAAGATGTACAACATCTTATACATCTTGTACAAGTTTATAGATGGTCTAAAACCAGACTTCAATGCTCCAAAATCCCCAAGTCTGTAAACTGGGGTGTTTTGTACAGGACAGAATGTCTATAAATTTAGGCACCAAGATCCAGGATCATAACATACATTAGTCTCTTTGAGGATCCAAGTTTCCTAAGAAATATCCAGTTCAATGTACACTGCTAGATGTGAGTTTCAGCCATTACCAAGTATTTACCATTCTTCCCACACCAGTCATAGAAAGGAGTGGGAGATGATGCCTGGAGTGCAAAATCAGGTGCACCCACTGAGTCTCAGATAAGAATCAAATTGAGCATTGAGTGGTCCCTATGTTCAACTCTACACAAAGAATAGGTAAAAGGAAGAAAATGGATCTTCATGGGCAGGGGTGGCAACTGCTTTTACCTGTAACACATCACAACAAACAGAATACTCACCATGAGCCTGAAGAATATCAGAGTAAAAACTAATTGCTGCCATTCCAAAATAGACTCAGGTTGTCCCATTTTGCTCATTGTTCTCTATATGCAAACATGGGGAGTGAGAAGACAGAATGTAGGGCAGATACATTAGACACTATCTGCAGCAGAAACATACTGTTGACAACCTGTAAGCACTCTTAATCTTGTTCTTTTTTCATTTTATTTTTTCTTGTGTGAAAGCATTTTCTCTCTGTAAGGCAATGGCCTTTGTAAGCCTACAATGTGCTAGGCAACTAAAACAAACACAACATCAATTCCCACCACACAGCCCCACTGGAAGAAGAGAAACAAGACTCAGAGAGGCTTGCTCTATTTCTCCAACAAGAAGCATTTTATGAAGGGCTAAACAAAGTCCCAGGTGAAATTTATTACTTACCAGTGTACATGTAGACCCATGTTACACTGCTGACCTGTTCCTGGACATTTCAATGTCAACAGAAACCACATGGTTTTTAGATAGAGATGAAGCTTCTACTTTGAACCTGTAAAAACAATCCTCAAAGACATCAGGCTGTAAGGGTGCCAATAGGATGAACCAACAAAGAGTCATCAGAAGAGTGCTACTGAAAAGAGAAACATCCCCATTAAGAGAGAAAATTTGGAAAGCAAGACACCAACCATGTATTCAACCTACAAAAGTATTCCATAGAGATGTAAACACTTCTACAATTTCTTTCACCTAGGCAGCAAATATTTAGATGCTCTGAAAGAAAAACAAAAAGGAAAACAAACACAATATGCCCTAACAATAACTTGAAAGAACAAGAATCCTTGGCTCCTGAATTTTGTACAATCAACAGTTTAAAACCAAAGGCTGCAGTGTGGTGATTGACTATACCTCTTCAACCAAGACTTGGTGTTGTGAAAAAGATGGGGGGTGAAAAAACTCAAATAATGCTGCCATTGCGCAAGCTTTACACCAATCCGCAATGGCATCCAACAAGATACCCAGGTGTTGATCTGGTAACATCTGCACTAGAGGGGTTCCAAAGTGATCGAAGCTTTTGTGAACACTGTGAGCAAAAATTGGGCTTCTTGATTTGGACCCCATGTAGTTGGAACAATTGTGTACCCCTTTGGATCAGGCTCAAGCACCATTTCACAAGACATTTCCCTTGAATTAACATAGTCTGTCCCTGATACTGCTTCATGCATATAGATATTTCGAGCTGATCTTTTGCCCTTGGTTTTAATAATGCGCATGCCAATAAAAAAGCGTGAGGTTTCCCCTACAGATTGATAATTGCCAAAGCTGGTCCTGCACCGTGAGGAGACATGCACACCCTGTACCAATATACCTCACACTTGTTAATAACACTCAATATGATCAACTATAGTTCTGAAGAAGTAACAAATCATGGAAAACACTGTCCACAAGCTTTACAAAACCGATGACCTGAGAAAAGGAGAGAGAGCATACCTGAGTAAGGGTGACAAACACATGAATAGGAATACGGGCATCTGGACCAACAGCCTTGAGATGGAATTGTGGGTTTAAGTGCCAGGTGTCAAAGTCCTGGCACCCACCGGCAGTTGGACCCCGCCACTGACCACGAACAGAGTAACGCATCTCTGGTGGATAAATTCGGCACACATAAAGGGATCGGAAGTGAAGTTGGAAGTCTTGCCATGACATCCAGAATACACCATCTGCAGCCTGGTAACAATAATAGGAATCAGTCAGGAGACATCTCAGGAGGGCCAGTTGAGATGTGGTTGCAAAATTGGTTGAGCACCAACATGAAATGAAGCCTTCAGCAATTCTACTGAGTTCTACTAAGTAACCCTACTGAGTTCACAAAGCTGATGAGTTCAAGGGACATCCACATTGAGTAACATGCCATATGTGCCTTTAGTAATAGTACCTGAGGTGTATACTTCAGCTTGTGCTTCATCCGCTCAGTCCACTCTGGAGACAAATCTGACCAAGGGCCATTCCACTCAACCTCATTGGCCCACGGGTTGCGAATTTGAACAAGCTTGTGTCCATCTACCTCCCGGACCTGGAATAAGAGGAATGAAGGTCAGTACACACCTCATAGACAGTCCACATACACACCTATAAAGATAATAATTCAATGGTTACATAAACAGAATGAAGAGGAGGGAACACAACAAGTCTTGTGGAGCAATACAAGGTCTGCAATGGCAGAAGTGGATACAAACAAACTATTCTAACCTGCAACAAGGAGTATCCATGGCCTTGCACAATTCCACTTGATGAAACATGCACATCAGAGCCTGAAGGACTGCCAGCCCCAAGCAAAAACCCTTCCTGCTTGAATCTCTGCAGCTGGAACCATAGACGCCCACTCACAAGATCCAGCTGTGAGGATTCGTGAAACATGTCAATCTCTTCTCCTGCACCTCCTGTCAAGTCAACAAGTGCATCCTGTACAACACCCCCTTCCAAAGCCTCATAGGAACCATGCAGTTTCGCATAAGCTTTCTCCAAGATTGAAACCCATAGCTCATTCCCCTTGCGACTGGTTGCAAAAGCCGGCTTACCCTGGCCTTCACAAGGAATCCAATCATCCACAACCACTGGAACCCACTCTCCCTGCAATACAAATTTTATTTGGATAAGAGAATAGGTTCAGATATTTGTAAATATTTACTAGAGTCCACCATTTAGTGACTGCAAATTTTCTCACGATCTTGAAGGTCAGACAAATTTAATTTTTACAACATGACTTGATCACCTCAGAATGAAACAGGAAGAAATGTATAATGATGCATGAAAATTATTTTTGAAACTAACTTCTCAAGTTAGAACCCAAGTTACATTTGCATTACCAGCTGGAGATCTCAACCACGGATTGATGATTGACATACTGGTTTTCAACCATGTTGGTCTTTATTGTTTGTAGGTTCTTCTCTTGCAGAGGACCAACATTGAATTCAAGAACAAATAAGAGCTTAAAAGGTGTTTACTTGAATACAAAAACGGACAGTGTAGATCCCTTCCTCATTGAATTCAGGAGTAACCATGATATCTGATATGCGTGATGCCTCTGTTAGAACAGCAACTGCACTCAGAAACCAGCAATCCCCTAGCCGACCCTGTCATGACAAAAACCAAAAAACAGTGAGAAGAATCCACAGGATACCATATAGCCATGGCACCTAGAATCCATCCAACAAGGACCATAGGATGGCAGGTATGGTGGACAGAAACATGACATCAATCTTTCATAACAGTGCTCCAGAGCTTTTTTCAGTTAGGAACAAACCTGACAGACATCTGAGGGATTTGCAGGGCCTGCAAACAAGTGCGGTCGCAAATCAAGGCCCTGTTCCCTAGCCACCTCTTCTGGGCGCAACCAGCTGTTCACAACCTGCAATCCACAGAATGTGTCGAAACATGAATCCAACAGTTTAAACCAGCAGAAAAAACTGAAATGCTGTGGCATACTGCCTTAGATAAGAAGTGTACCTGAAGCTTTGCAGGGGGATGATCAGGATCCACAAATAGAGATGCATTTGTTGGTGGAAACTCTTGATCTGTAAAACGTGTTTCTCCTCTTGCTGCCAATGCTTCTTTTACAGCCAACTCAACAGCCTGCATCCGCTGAGTCACCTCCTCTTGAGTTTCTATTTTTGGACGCCGAAGCTTCCTGGAAATATAGTCCATGTCCAGTGTAACATTATCCTTTTCAAGTGCCTTTCTCTTCCCTCCAGGAGCAGGTTGCTCATCCCAAAATATTTCATCTCGGTCATGTAAGCTTAGGTCAGGGTCATATCTCCAATCTTCAAACTGTGACCAAAAAGGAAGCCACAATGGAAAGAAGACAAGAACATATTAGCATCTACCTCTCAAAAAAGTCTATTGCATGGAGCCCACCTAGAAGAATCACTGAATGAAAACCTAAGATACTACCAATGTTGGCAAGACCTAACACTAACCATAACACAGGAATACCTAAGCTCACAACACATAAGGCCACCAACATTTACCCTCATTGGAGTTTCCATCGGAGATCCTTCACAATCATAGTCTGGAACATCAACATCATGGTAGTCTTCAGCACTGCACTTGTTGTGCACCATCATGATTTCCTCTTCAGACAGGCAGCGACTCCACATAAAAACGTCCATGGCATGCATTCTTGACTCTGCTCCTTCACTGTCTGACCGTCCAAAGGCATCAAGGTCCATAGGAGGCCTGATGCCAACCCATAATTCCATTCCTTCCTGCCAGATACCACCCTCTGCAGGTAATGGCAAGTCAAGTCTCAAATCTCCATCAAACACACCATCTAAGAATGCTGCTGCCTCTCCTGTATCAGCATCAACAGTAACAGCAACTGTGTGCCATCTGCAATAGCATTCCAAACAGCCTTTATCAGCTCTGAAACAAAGGTGTAGGAAAAAAATTTAACCTGGGTAGTACAGTGAAGAAAGAGCTAGTGACAAAGAACATGCAAGCCTTAAAGTACCCTCACCTTCCATCTGCAATACAAGTAGTCCCAATAAACCATTCTCTGTTGAACATTGTCTGGCCTGCACCCTTTACTACCAGGCGAAGTCCAACTTGGCCTGCTTCTAAACCTTGCTCAGCACCTGCAATTAAGAATTCCCAGCACTTCTGTTGGTGTGCTTCTGAACCCAAGACACAAACTGGTCCAGAATCTGCCTGAACCATAACTGCTGCAGAGAATGTCACTTTTTGGCTGCCACAGACAGCTGGATCAATGGGCCCACAAGGGCGCCCAACCCATCGAGGTTCATCATCAATGACACACACTGTGCCTTGCACTCCAGTCTGCAACCACACCAAATCACTGTCACCACCTATGGGCATCCACTTGCTAACTCTTCAATATCATTTTAATGTAAACAATGCAACTTTGTATTTTATGAACCTGCTGAGCACGTTGAGCCCTTTGAGCTATCAATATACGACGAGCCAGGCTTGAAACTTGATCCCCAGCACAGCTCTCATCAAGCAGAGCATCCCCTCCCATTGCCCGCATGGCTGCAGCCATCGCTGCAGCTTCCTTGGTGCCAACATCAGGAACAGCAGAGATAACAGAGGCCTCAGTTTCATGACGCCGCCTTTCCTCTTTTTCCAGTAGTGCCTTTCGCCTCTCCTTCCCCTTTCCTTCCTCCTCACGACGTTGTTGCATTAGTTCTTCTTCTGATTCCTTCTCCTGCATGTAACTGCATATGATCAAGAATGCATTTTGATATAATTAGTAACAGAAGAGCTACTACAACCTCCCAGATAAACGAGTCACATCATGGCCAAAATAACTCTTGCTCTGATTTGCATAAATCATCACAAAGTAGACCAGAAGTAACAGCCAACTCAATATCTTCTGCAAATGCCATCAGAACTTATCTTCAGCACAAAACCATTCAAGACATTTAATTTAACGCCTAAGTGCCAACATTGCAGACTGAAGTTGAACTGTATGTTGTCACTAATACTGAAACACCCATTCAAATAAAGATAGTCACAGTTTAATCCACCCAGTGCACATCCTGGAACTCTATAAAAACCAAAGTTTTGTGCACATAGAGGAATAGTTTCAAAAGCTTAAGTGGAACCAGGTTAAGGATTAATCATAGCTAGCCTCATCCCAAATTTGACTTGAGACAAAGACGACTCTATTCCAACAGAATCACACCACGACTGTGACTGCACCTACAAGCAAAATGAGTCTCAATGATTTGTCTATCATGATAACCACAGAGCTTGGAACTTACTTCTCTTGCACCAGCTCAAATCGTTTCCTATCCTCTGGCGTCCATTTTTTTATCTTCTTAGCACTAAGATTTGAGAATCCAATACTATCGAGAAACAGCCGAAGTCTGACATCATCCTGTAACAGAAAAAAAACTTCAGAGATACCTTCGCATTGTCAAACAGCTGTGCAGATAAATGTATCAAGGTTTGAAGCCAACAACTATTTTGAAAGCAGCTATTCATACCTGCACTCTCTCCGCCCTTGTGGCATGACCAAGGACCAAGAGGAGATAGCCACCAAACTTATCCCACATATAAACCCACTCTGTGTCAATTGCCTCCTCTAAGGCTAATATTCGTGCATGAGCACACAACTTCCTTCTATAGCCCATGTCAGCTGTGGAGTCAAAACGGGACACAAAAGCTGAGCGTGAGGGCCACCAACAAAGACCCGCTGCTTGTTCCTCATTCCTAAGACGTTCTCGGAGCTTCAGTACATCTGCACGAGGTAGAACAAAGTTCCCTGCCCTGTCGCGTGTGATAGCTGCATCACCCACAAGGAGAGCTGCTGAACTTGCAGACCTCTGAGGTGCAGAATAGGTCCCAGACATGGCATTCCTAGTCTGCAAACATTCGATTACACATCAACATTAAAAGAATCCTATGGATCATGTTCTACTGAAAACACAACCCATAATCTATACAAGTGCTATGACCTAGCACAAAGCAACCACTTGCAAAAGGTCCATATACATCTCTTCTCTGTGACTCCATGAAAGAGTGCACACACATGGAATGCCCATACACGTGGCACACAAAATTACAAACAACACTGAAACGAGCGTTTGCCACACAAACATCCTTCCTGTTTCATAACTTGCCTTTGTAGAAGAACGAGTGATGGCTTGGACAATGGTTTCCTTCCTCAAAAAGTTAAGTGCATCCTCTGTCATCTGCATCCAGAGAACCATTAAAATTACACAGCATGGACACTCACTTGCATAGTCCATTTAAGTTTACCAACATCTTCAATGGCACATACAACATTAGTCACAGAAACGGGATCACTTCAATTGTTTCCACCACTACAAAGCTGCATAGTGTTCTTACTTTTGACCAAAGATTTGCATATGCAAGGACCCAACTCTGGACAACACTAATTTACACTCATACCTTCAGAGTTAGCTGTGGCCGTGAGATAGCAAAGCCATAGGCCACTACTAGACTAATGGCCGACACTGCTGCCCCAGCAAAGGGAGGGTAAATCTCCAAGCTGGCAACCACTCCCCACCCTGCAGTGGCTAGAGCTATCCCATAGAGAACCAGAAAGGAACCACTGGAAATTATACCACAATGAGATGTCAATGGATGACTAAGTGGGCCACTTGGTCAGGGACTCAAACAAAAAAGTATGATAGATTCCACAGACAAAGAGAATAAATGTGTAAATATTGACGATGAAAAAAAAGTCAATTGTGTGTTACTTCCCATGCTTTTTTATATTTCATGCTTACAGTGCACTTGTAAGTATATGCTACTATCAGGAAGCTCTATGACCCAGCACTACTATTCAACAGGAGGCCATGACCTTGCCTGACATTCTTGGCAGAATCAGCATGGGCATCGTAAACATAGACAGGTAGGACTCGAGGAGAATACACCACCACTGCAGGTGACAAGAGGACCTGTCAACAATCCACACAAGCACAAAAGTTATAGCATATCATAATGGTGTCCTCACAATGTTCCATCAAAAGGGTTCCTTGTCATGACACCACATTTGTTCTGGTGGCATCAAACTATCTTGCATTCACAAGGCTGGGGAAATGGTGAGATGGAAAATTGAACACTACCTGCTACCTATCTATCAGCATTGTTTTTCACCACAAAAATTAGCACAGGTCCTATCACTGTCACATGTCCACTATTAGGACAAGACTTACTGTGAGGGACCGACCAGCCAGCAGGGCTAAAAAGGCAAAGTATCCAACTGAAGCTCCCACAAATGGTTCACCTGCAACAGCGACTCAAAGGAAGGCAATATGTAATCTTTGCAGACTGCCCTGAATACATGAAGAAAGTAATTACACCCTAGTGATCAAAGGTGCTGTGAAAAAAAGCTGTCTCCAGAACAAGGTGACCAATTTCAATCTTGTCTAGCTGCAGTCAACTCTCACCAGCTCACTGCTTTCAGGAGCCAACAGCCTCATGTATCATTGTTCAGCAATACGACATGTTGAGACATGAAACTCAAAGAGTACCTCATAAGCAGGACCCTAGAAGGGAAGAGAATTATTCACACCTGCCAATAGGCCAACAAGGAATGCAGCCAATGCAAGAACAAATGCTGCCAAGCAGACCAAAAACACCTCGATACGAGTCAAGTAGAAGTTGTGAGAGGCCCAGTGATGGATAACTCCAATTGCAAGCACAACTAGTAGCAAAAAGAGCAGAAAGGCAACTCCCACCTGCCAACAATGCAGACATATGTTGCTTTTTTTCAGCTGGCTACACAACTTCACTTGTTGAGATCTATACAACTACACATACATGACAATAAAAATGAAGTTAACAGCATCACACTTACCATCCATGGATTGATGGTGGCAATAACTGTAGAGATTGCACCCAGCAAAAGAACAAGCCCAAAGACAACAAACAGCTTGAGACCTCTTGTAAGTTGCCACCCATCATCCTTCCTGGCAGTTCAAGCATCCTACCTATCATCAGCACAAAGATATCCTCCGAATAGAAAGTCACAACCAATTTAACAGGCCAAGCACAAAGCCTGACAATTGACAAGAACACAATCTGGTAGATGCCTGAATGTAAGCAAGAAAGAAATATGATAAAAACTCACCATTTATAGAGACCACAAGCGAGTGAGAAAAAAGCTGGAATACAGACTAGTGGCAACAAAGCAGCCAGAAAATCCACCTCAACAGGCATTTTGCCAATACGACTTTGAACAACTCCCACATAGGATCCACCACAGAAGGTTATCAATACCACTGCAAACACCAAAAATGAGCTTCTTAGATAGGAGAGTAAATATCTGTATTGGAGTCATTGTCATTTTATCACAGAAACCCAATTGTACTTCTAGATTCCATACTACGTGAAGAAAAAATTCTTCAGAGTGGAGAGACCTAGTCCCATTATGAGTTGGATGGCCAGTTGCTCTCTCCAAACATGGTCTCTAAATTTCGTGCAGAAACAAGACAAGCTAGACTCCATTTAACAGGAGTCATCTGTAGAGATGCTTGATGGATTACCAATAAAAACAGCAATACATGCTGCTGAAGACAGAGACAAGCGGTACGTGGCAAACCAAGAGACCGCAGGTAATACTCCTGAAAGGATGAGTGCAAA
>Ga0209208_10010525_pt1 | contig 11985 bp, 7 predicted proteins | sample S1TSphfallax_3_FD_187694 | JGI IMG/M metagenome (GOLD analysis project Ga0209208, IMG submission 187694) | Host-associated microbial communities from peat moss isolated from Minnesota, USA - S1T2_Fd - Sphagnum fallax MG (SPAdes) (version 2) | ecosystem: Host-associated > Plants > Peat moss >...
AATCAATGGGTTATGGTCCTGAACAGGTTGATATTCCAACTCTTGTGGAAAATGTGGTGGCCATCTTCCGTCCTGCAGTTTTTTCCATGGCAATGCATGTCACTGGCCTTTGCAAGGGTGCCATGCATACAGGCATATCTGCAGCCTCTTTCTGCCCAAGGGGATATATTTGTGAGGGAAGTAGTCGCCAGGAATTACCTTGTGGCAGTGTTGTGGTCTTCCATACTTTTAAGGCTGCCAGAGGTTGTTTGGAGTCGACCATGCCAATTCCCCTTATTCATGGTGGTGTTCAGCAGGCTTCAAAGAAGCTGTCAATCAAGAGCATTAAACCGAAGAAAGAGAAGATGGTGAGTGACCACATCTGAAAGCTCAAATACTTTCAAGAACCACTCAAGTCATTCAATTAGCAGCAATGATTTGATGCAGGGAACTGTTGTAGTGTGGTGGAAGTAGAGATGTAGCCCTGACTCATGTACTATGAATTGGGTGTGCAGAATTTGTGAGGTGCAAATGTGGAAGCTTTTTGGAAGATTTTGGATGTTCTGGAGAAACCATATGCAGCATGAGACTGCACTCTTTTGATGAGTTAGAACAGTATAAACCATTCATTTGTGTCTTTGCTCCGAATGTCATTCTTAGATAAAGTCTTGTTGCTCTACATTAGCCTACCTAATAGGGGACAGACATATGAGATGTGAAATGTTTCATGACAATCACCAGCTTGTATGCCAGGTGAAAATTGGTTGTCTTAGCGGGATTTGAACATTAAAAATTATCTTTTTTTAATGAAAGAATGTTCTGGATTGTATGATTGAATATTATCTGATGGGGTACTTGTTCATGAATAGTACAAACAAGTTCAATGTGGAATACTACCTGACTCCCAGTTCTTTTGCAAAACAATTGTGGAAGTTACTTATCTGAACTTTGTGAGTGGTGATAATACATATTTGCAAACCGAATTTCCATTTCCAGAAATGAAGAAATTGGAAATTGAATGACAAGATTGGGAAACTACTGAAACTCCATAATATTATTGCAAAGAGTTTGCATTTTTTTAACTCGATAATTCTAGCCAATCAACTGGAATGGAGAAATAGACATTCAACAATTGTTAATGCATGGTTTTGAAAAAACATTTGACATTATGCTACCAACTCCTCATGCACAGTATTCTCTGTTCCAAGGTCAGGAAAGTTCATGAATTTTCCCATATTTCCAAGCTCGCACATACATATAAAAGTCTACATCAAGTTCAACTGCACATTCTTTGATAGCAGATTTTGTACAGTTTTGGGGCTCATCCAATAATATGTATTAGAGTTATTTGTAGAACCAACCTGTCTATGGGCTGTAGTTTGACCCTCTAATCCTTGTTTAATCCCAAAATAGAGTGATGTTTCATGAAACTGGATATTAGTGCAAAATAGAGTGTCGTGTCATGTAACTGGGTATTAGTTTAGAAGAGTTGCAGGATTTTTTTTGTGATTTTGAATGAAGAATACAACCTACCAGTCAAGGCAAGTACTAAACTGGAGGTCAAACTTTTCTGAGTACCAATTTAGGCGAGAAAACTAGTTTGATCCCCTGTTTCTTTTTCCTGTATTACTGATTTCATCCAAACTTTTCTCATATCTCAATTTTCAGCACCGAAACTGGGGCCCAGGATCCCCAGTTCGGGGCACTTTATAGATAAGTCAATTGTGTGATAACTCTACTGTGCATGATTTTTGGAGCTCACTTGTGGCCTTGGGTGAACCAGCACCCCCCACGGTGGTACTGTGGTAAAAACTAGAAACACCAAAGTCCATTTAAATTTCTTCTAAATATTAGAAATAGCCTATGATTAGACTAAAGCAGGGTCTCTCAGTCCAAATCTAAACATTTTTGGGGCTTGATATGGTGAAGAGGCCTCACTCAAACAGGTTAAGGTACCGGTGTGTGTGCTAGTTCACCCAGCATTGAGTTTTCATCAAATTTTGACCTGAAAAATATGATTTCAACCAATACAAAGGATTTTTTCATGGGGAAAATGACTCAAATTCGCCAGATTTCAAAGAAAATAATTCGAAATCAGCCAGATTTTGATGATAAGTTCCAGTAAGTATCCGAAAACATAGAAGGATTCTGTTTTGTTCTAGTATATAGCCAAATTTGGCTAAATTATTTTCTTGATTATTGCCACTTTGACTCCAAACCCTGGGTTCACCCTTGAGGTCACGTGTCGAGTGAAGGAAGGGTAGGAGGACCACCTGTACACCATGCCAGATACACTTTCAAACAGCGAATTGTTTACTAACAGACAAAAAAAGCACTCGACAGTAAATGAAATGACTCAGCACAGAAACTGGGAAAAAGGCTACACCAAAACTCCCCAAAGCCACTCTAGAACACACATAAACACCCTGACATGATGAGCCTTCCAAAGTACCATTGACAAACTTTAGAGCATCTTCTAACCCCACTCCAAAAAAGACAAGTGGATACACCTTTCCTTCCACACACCAAACCTGGAAATGCTTCAAGCAATCATTGGTCTAGTATCTCTCGAGTTCAAACTAATTTCTAGCAAGGTGTTTCTTTACTGCAACTGTGAGCACCCACCAGCAGCACCATCCACTGGATGCCCCTTATTAATACTCAGTTATAGATGAACCTTAACTGAGTTAATATTTGGTTTCACCTTGGTAACCCATTCTGTAAGAAATACTAAGGTCTCATATATAGGTTAGATAGGTAGCAAAATAGGTAACTACTAGGTAAGTAGATGGTTTGTACATAGGTAAGGGCTGTTTGTACTACCTACCTACTAACAACCTGCTTGGTGGTTGTGAGTATGTAAGTAGTAAGAAAAAGCAACTGAGCTAACTACCATGGTTACCTCGGGAGCTGGGACCCAACAGAAAATTGTTTCCTGACCACTTACCATCCATCCATCCATCCTTCATGATGGACGGATGGGGTTCATTGATAAATCTAAAGATAGAGCCTCCCCCCTTTACTTAAAAGAAACAGCAGATTCTGCCGTGTTGAGAAATGGAAAAATGAGAAAGACAAATGTAGAAAGGCTTATTTTTAGAAAGAAAAAAAGGTGCCTCTGAAACTTGCAAAAGGTACTCTAACAACGTAGCCTGTAACTTCCATCAGCCCTGCAATTTGGGAATGTCCCCCAACCCATGGGTTCTAAACCAACTCATGGGTTTATCTATGTGTTAGGTTCATGATAAGAGGCAAACTCTTATCATGAACCTAAACATACATAAATCAGCTGTAGGAGGGATCTTACACATAAAATCATGTGTAAGATCCCCATATCTCTCTCTCTCTCTCTCTCTTAATGAGTAGGGATAGGAAAGCTTCTCTTTTCTAGGAGGAATATTCACAAATATAAATTGCCATCCAAATACATTAGGAAATTCCTCTTAGTGCTTTATGTTATTTAACATATGTTCCTACAAATTCACCTTTTTGTCTAGCAAAGATGTTCGAGCAATCTCTCGTTTTTGCAAATGAGTCAAATCAAGATGGAAACTATTGTCAATAATTTTGGAGCTTCATCAACAAGCATTTAGTGAACCTCGAAACTCAAACTTAGGATTCAAAGACATACCTTCGAACCTTTTTAGTACAATTCAAGTATGAATGCACACCCTTGAGGTTCCAATCGAAAAGCTTGGGTTCAATCTTGTGAACATTCACAAAATTTTGAATGTAATAAAATCTTAGAAATTATGAACAAAACAAAAGCCAACTTAGTATGACTTCATGCATTTTCATGGATCAACATGCATTCCAACTATGCCCCCCTTTTGACCTCAATTGTTCATCGAGATGGATCTTTAGTATTCTATCATACATTGCAACATACTAAATCTTGTAAATTGGATGCATCATCCAACATACTTACTAACTAATTTATGTTAGTTAATTTACTCCAAAAAAATTAAATCAATACCCATATAATCTTTTTAATTGGAAAACAACAAGGTTTAAGTTTAAAGGATAGATGATTTTTTCATGCATTCTTTAAACACTTATCTTGAATACACTTGTAGCAAACATCATACATAATATAACTCTGTCAAACATAAAAAAATTAATGTCTTATTCCAACTTGATAAATTCATCAAATGATGGATGTTATATGGGTTAAGTTTTTTGTCTTCGTGCCACATGTTTGCCTATTTCGACAACAAAATCTCTCACCAACATCTTTGCATGCACATTGAAGTACATATGTAAGATAACATATGGGTTTCTTTTTGTTCCATGCAAACAACATACATAAAAAAATATGTGTAGAACATGCAAAATCATGAAAACTTTATGCCCAACATTTGTGGATGTTTAATTGGTTCATGTAACATTGCACAATTGGTCCACAATGTCAATTCCATGCATGTGGTTTGGATATTGTATCATAATCAACAATGGAAAGAAAGTTATTTTCCCCCCACTTTATTTAAGTTCTCATTTTTTTAATTTAGTCAATTAGGTAGTGGCTCTACAAAGAACAAAAACAAAAAAAACAAAAAAGGGACAAAAAAGTATCGACTTTGTCAGTACCATGTTGAGGTTGCAATTTGACTAGTGGCATGCATGCAATAGTACAAACTTCAAAGACTTTTGCATGTTTTTTTACCTTAATAGAGATGTTATGGGCACTTTGATGCAATCCATTCTTTTCTTGTCACCATAAATGTCACTCAAAATATCCCAAAACAATAGAACCCAATTGAGTCAAATAATTGTTATATAATATTCACTAGAGGCATTGTTGAGATATTCAAAACCATTACATGGGCTTTTCATGAATTTATTGATTTCACCTTAATAGGTGACAAATATGGATTTGCATGTATTTTACAAATAGATTTGGAATATATGTATGTGCCAAATGGGAAAAGATGATTTTTTAAAACTTTCAAACCTTTGATCACTTATGGTCACAAGATCATTGGTAGTGTTCAATAATTTGTTTTATAAAAGCATATTTGATTCAAGGAACATAGGTTTTTTTCAATAGAAGTGGCTAAGGTTATAGAAAGTGAAAACTTGTAGTAAAAAACACAACAAGAACTCTTGTGTTTTCCCACTCCCATGCAATGCAACTATTTGTCCATTTTGACAAAAAAATTTACCACATTTGGTTGTCATATAGTAATAAGTGATATTATATATTACTCAATTGTTGGCAAGGTCCATAGTCATAATTTTGATTTTTATTATTCATTATAATTTAAATTATCATCCCTTTTTGCTATTCTTAATAATTTTAAATTGTCGACATGGAAATTCGGGCAATCTTGTGCTCCCTTGCTGAAGTAATAAGATGGTTTAGTCATTATTTTCACAATTTTTCACTTGTCAACATGTGTACATAAGTTGAACCATCCATTTTTAACAAGTTGAACGTCTTGTTCAAAAATTTCACCTTGTGCTTATAACAATGTAAATCACCTCCATCATCTTACAATTCAACATTATATATATATATATATGAGACCATATAGGGTAAAAGAATAATTAGAAAATGGTACATTAGAGTCATGAGTTGCCATATTTGTTACAAACTCACACACAAATTTACATGTTTTACACAAACTCTTGTGGAATTGATTTAAAGCCAATGGATTTTGCACACACGAATCATTTGCAACAAAAAGTTTGCACGAAACTTTTTACCTTCAAAGTTTCACATACCTTACTTATTTGCTTATCTTGATCAATACATACACACCACACAACTTATTGATAGCTAAAACTCCATTGTGGAAATTGTGTAGGGGCTTTAAATCAAAGTACCAAACTTTGTCAAAAAAAATTACGAAACAAGTGGATGAACTCACACTTGATGTGCTCGATGTATGCATACGTGCATGCCTATCTTAAACTAGTTTGCAAGGACAAAAACAAAAACAAAAGGCATCACAACCTTGTGGGAATTGAAGTTTGAAGAACACAATTTCCAAATTGAAGAATTGCAAATCAAAGGAGAGCAATGAAACTTTACATTTGACATTGTGGATTTGTATTGTGGTGAAAGTTTATGTGCACATTCAAGGTGATTATAAAAGTTGCAAAGTTCTTGAAAAGTTACAATGGACAATTAGAGGGGTGAAAAATACAAGTGGTCGTACTCATAATCATTAGTGCAATTTCATGAATATAGAGGTAGGGTTTAGGGTTAATAGGTTTGGTGATATGAGTTTAAGTAATTTGTTTTGTGAAAATGTTAAATAAGTAGGGTTGTGATAGTAGGTTAAATAGTGATTTTAGTAATGATTAGGTACCCCTATATGTGAATGTACCATTAGATGCCCAATTTTTTCAAGAGTTCATCTTACTTTTTTCTTATGTTTCATTTCAATTCATTATGGCATTGAACTTAGAAAGTTGCATATTCTTCCCATCCTTGCACTAAAATGAAAAATGAATGTCAAATGAATGTAATAGCCTTTGATAACAAAAAATTATGCAATTGATTAACAATAAATGTGCAACTTACGAAATGTAGGCATTCATGTTTGAAATTTTTATAATGATAAATTATCCTAAAATGATAATATCTGAATTTGCATAAATAATAATTTTTGATGTAATTATAGTTCTTAAATAATGGTGGTGATTTTTGAAAAATTATGGGGGCAAAATCATCACATATCTTTTGAACAATCAATTAATATTGAATGTTCCATGTCTTAATGGGATATTCCAAGAAATTTTTATATTCATCACAAAATTATGATATGTACATTTTTCATAAAAATCAACATTTCTACAAATAATATAATCAATGTCAAAGCTACCAAATTATTACAATACATGAAAAAAATTCAAGCATGAACCATAGTTGTATTCTAAGATTTTGACATACAATAAGGTTTCCATATTCAAAAGGATTATGAAAAATACCAATTGATTCCTTGTATAAGTAATTAGAATAACCCACTCCTAGAATCATGGTAAAACCTTAATTCTTGTGGGTTTTTTCATACCATTACAAATGTTTTGTTTTTAGATGAAATCATGGTCACGGAGTCCAAATTTTATATTTTAATTGGGGGTTCAATATGGTCATGATGAGGCCTCACCCACGAAGTTGAAAATATCAATGTAGATGTTGGTTCATCTTGGTCAAGCTATGTTAGGGGTTATTTGGTCAATTAAGCAATAGAGCAATACATAACTTATGCTAACATCATACTTCAATTGGAAAGGTTGACCAAAGTTGAATAAGGTGCATATTCCTCCCATCCTTACACTATAATGAAAAATGATGTGTCAATACGATATGGTGGCTTTGTGATAACAATAAATTTCAAATTGAATATATATAAAAGTTAAAAAATGGAATCAATAGTGATTTGTATAATAACTAATTATCATGAATTTACAATATTTCAATTTGGAAAGGTTGGCCAATTACAATATTCTTGAAATGATAACAAATAAAGTAGGTTGGCCTATGATAGCAATTTAAAACTTTGGGGCCCTTCTTAGCATGAATCAAAGTAGATTTAAACATTCAATCAACATTATGTATGTTTTAAGAACACATTCCAACAAATTGTTTTATATTTTTTGGAGCCCATATGAATAAGTTATGAATATTTGAAGTTGAAGCAATATAGGCTACCCCATAAGTGATGCATAGGACCCCTTGTAGCCAACTACAACCAGCCACGTGCATGCATTAAAAAATTGATATTAAATTTAAACATTTGAACATTCTTAACTCTTTATAATGACACGAGATCACATATCTTATGCCAATTTTCCTACATCATTAAAGAAAAGGCCACAATCAATCATTTGAAGGCGTGAACACAGTTCCCAGTAGTGCACACCCATGAGCACTTATCACTAGACTATTATCTCTTTCAATACACATAAATTTCTTTTTGAAAGTGTTTCCTTTCCTGAAAAACTATTTATGACAATATTTTATGACCATCATCATTCCTTTAAGTGGTCTCCCCAAATGTATCTAGGATTCTCTTGGGGAAATCATTGGAAAAATGTTCCATAAGACATGGTATTACATTTCTTGATGATTTAAAAGTTCATCCTATAATAATAAATAGTAATTGTATGGGTTGTGATACATGAAGTAAAAAAGCCCCTTAGAAAACATTTTATATTGATAATGTGGAATTCCCTTTTTTTTGTTGAAATGGTGACTTTTTTGTTATATATCCTTTTCGATGTTTAAGGGGAAAAAATCCATAAAACAAAGAGTTGAAAGATAAATTGATTATATATATAGTAGATAAGATGCCCATGGTTTTTGGGGGTTTTACAACTAGTCACAATTCTTTCATTATCATGGGAGGAAGTTTTTTGAGAAAAAAAAAAGGGGGGGAACCTTCATTCAACTTGGGCTCCAAGTTGTTTTGCACTACCAATGACAATGAAATGATGAAAAAATGAGTTGACTTTGTGCAAATTAAGTTCCATTTTGAATGAAAATATTAAATGAAATTGCATGCAACCTAAATTGAATTGAATTTGAATTGATTCAATTAAATTCCAATTCTTAAATTCGATTCAAATTCCATTTGATTGAGTTCATGAAATCCAAAAAGAAAAATGATATGCAAATTAATGCAAAAGGTATTGAAAATCTATTCATCATTTCCATCGTTCATAACTATGGCGTTGAAAAAAAAAAAACAGCTTTTAAAATACACCTTCCCATGTTTAAAAAATAAATTGACATGGAATTGTTTAACTTGAATGCCATATCAAACATTACACAAAAGCCCTTATATTTGAACTACCATATATCATCATTTGAATTTGGGTAGATTATATATATATAATAAATTGATTCTTGGGTAGCATTGGGAAATTTTATTAAAATTTCATTCATTTTATTTTTTAATCATCATAATTTGTTTAAAATTAATGAGTGTAAATAATAGAAAATAAATGTTGAAGTTTAGTTTGTAAGCAAGAATGTACATTTATAATGGGGAAAAAGTTGGGTATGTAGGCCTACTTGTTAGGGCAAGAAAGAGGTTTGGAAAGGGAGGATAGGTTGGTAAGTATGTAGATATCATTCCAATCATAGAAAAGGGGAGGGATATTATGCTTATACAAATAGAAATATTATAAGTGTAAAATCCCTTTTATTCTTAAATATCATGAATAAAACATAAAAACAAACATTGGCCAAATATCACAAATGATGTCAAGTTCTTGGGTCAATTTTCTAATTGAAAATGGGCAAATATCATGTTCAGCACTATCAATTTTCACTTGGATGAAAACCAACCTTTAAGATCTAGATAAGGTATCGAGGATCTTGTTTTTTTATACTTGGATAGGGTATTAGTTGTTTTTTTTAATCTAATTTTCAAGGCCAAGGTCTAGGGGTTAAAGTCTATAGTAGGGAACCCCACATAAGGATTGAACCCATGACCTTTCAAACATTTGGAAATGCCTTTATCATTCAACCATGTGCCCATGTGTGAAAATACATGTTCTAGTTTTTTTATTTAAAATTTACACATGCCAATATGTGGTATGTGTAAACTTTAAAGTAAAAAGTTATTTAAATTGTTGTCCCACATAAAAACATGTGGTCTAATAATGGAACTTGAACTATTGTAACACCATTAAACGATTTTGGGTTCAAACTTGGACTTTTTCAAGACTTCTAGTGTTAAGAATTGGGCGAATACTCATGGTTCTTTCACAAAAGAGAATTGTTTTGTATAAGAATTGATCCCAATTTTGTTTTCATCTTTTAATATCTAAATTAGGTATTCAAAATTGAAAATATTTGTTATACAAGAATGTGGCTAGTTTTCACATTTTGTAATAATAACTAAAATCAGATGACCTTAAAAAGGTGAGAATTGCCCAACATTAGTAACAACTCTCCCCCTCATATGGCTTGTTATTATATGTTGAGGTCCATGGAAATGTTCACCTCTTACATTAAGATGGATAAAGCCCTAAAGTGCAAGACATTCCCAAAATGATGGATTATACTTAATTATATTATTTCATGTTAGGCCCTTTAATTTGGGAATCACCCACCTTGGGGCTTTACCCATACAAAAATTGGTCCGTGGGATTTTTGAACCCTACCTTTGCCCCCCATGACCCTCTTTTTACCATTTCATCCTAAGCCCCTCGTAAATTGAAACACCCCCCCATGGGGATTTTATCCTACACAAATTAGTCCATGGAATTTCCCAAGTGTAGTTTTTCATGTCAAGTTGAAGCATGGAAATTTGATCATGCAATTTCTAATTAGTGGGGTTTTAAATTGACAAGGGCCATTGACCATTGGGTTTTGTTGATATTAATTGTACAAGTGATGTGATTGGTTGTTGTGTGGGGGAAGGCCTTGTTATAAGGGCACTACACCTTGGAGTTTAAGCTCCATTGTGATTCCCAACATGTGATGTGTTATCACTAGGGCTTTCTCCTATATGCAAAATGTTGTGTGCAAGTATCATGTGATAGGTATGCTAGGCTATATACATTTTCTAGTCAGGATAAAGGCTTGGAAGTTGCCAAAATTTGGACTAGGGAACCATCCTTTCAATTTTGGACCTTAACCTAATAGGATTTATTTTAATTTTGGAAGTTTTGGACAACATGATTTTTTTGCATTTTTGGGTGAATAATGTAAGTTTTGTTGTTTCCAATCAACCTAGATTTTTGACATGTGATGTTGATAGTTATTAGTGTTAAGAAACTTCACCATAAAGCCACTCAACTTAATGAGTTCCTAAAAAGGTCCCTTTTCAACTCTTTTGTGTTTTGGGAGTTTGAAGAAGACATGAAAAATGGCCAAGAAAGATTGTTGAATCATTGAGTAAAGAGGAGGAGCTTGGGAGGTAGCATGGGCCAATTATGGAAGAAAGAAGAAAGGAACATACATGAGGCAAGGTGTGAAAGAAGAGAAGGGAGAAGGAGGCAAGGAGAGAAAGGACACTTTTGAGGGTTGTTTTGGTCTTGCTAGAAGAGGCAAACATAGTAATGCAATAAAGTAGGAAATTGGTTTGATTTTGGATAAAGGTTCTTGAGTGGATTGACAAATTGGGTAGACTATGCTATCTAAAAATTTGGAAAACAACAATGGGTGCATTCATGGTTGGGGTACCCCCTAGGAACCATAGGAATGAATATATAAGATTATTTTCATTATTTATCAAAAACATAATTTACACATCAGAAATTTAATTGAAAAAACATTACAATTCAAAAGAAGATATTTCATACAGTGGTGGTAATTTTTTACATGCATACATTGGCATGCATCAATATTTTGTTTTAAATCCATAATGTAAAATAATTCTTTTATTTTCAACTTAGTATTTTGTTTTGGCGTTTTTTTCCTACATGTGTGACCTGCACATGGGGCTACAAATTCCAAGCCCAATGAATACAAACAATCAACCAAATGTAAGAAAAACAAATCTTTTTACATGTAGCCCTACATTATGTGACTTTCAAAATTATCACATGGTGTGCAATTTAATCATATGCATCCAATAAACATTGCCAAAAATATATGTAAGTTTATTTTAATCCAAATAAAAAATTTGAAGTCAATTACACTATTTAATACATTATTTTCAATTATTTTTACAAAATATTGTAGTTAATTCAATCCAATTTCTATTTAAAAGACTCAAAAAGACATATTTTGTTTGGTACATCATAGTGTAACACCCCCTCCCCCACCCCCAAACTATTTAATGTTCTTGTAGTGTAAAACTTAGTTAGTCAATGGATGCACCTACTACTTCAACTAGTTGGAAAAATGCCTATCACTAAATGCTCAATTTTGAAATATTTTGTCTAGTATTTTTGACACATCAAAACCAAAAAAACAATTTGTGTTTATTTATGGGTGTGGATGGAAGACTATATATATATGAACACATTTATGTGTAGTTATTTTGGTGATGGGATGTGACTTCACTATATACAAAAAATTCATTGCAACTAAAACAAATT
>Ga0209208_10010526_pt1 | contig 11983 bp, 7 predicted proteins | sample S1TSphfallax_3_FD_187694 | JGI IMG/M metagenome (GOLD analysis project Ga0209208, IMG submission 187694) | Host-associated microbial communities from peat moss isolated from Minnesota, USA - S1T2_Fd - Sphagnum fallax MG (SPAdes) (version 2) | ecosystem: Host-associated > Plants > Peat moss >...
AAAATTGATTCATTAGTTGATTGTTATTAGTAATGTTTAACAACGCAAAGCCCAAATAAATATTTCTCCCTCCTTTTTTTTTTGTTTACCAATGTCATTATGATGGTGTGATCTCCGTCCTCTTCCTTCCAACTTGTTGCTTTGTAATTTTGGATATATTTTGTCATCTATGATTGACCATTACCACAACACACATTGGATGGATTCATAAGTTGCTCAAAACAAATTGCATCTTAGAAATTACTTCAAACAACATGTGAGATATTGTGATTCATATTAATTAGTTGTGGCGAACCCAAAGTTCAATTTTTTTTCTTTTTTGATGGATATCATCAATTGTCCCATCACAAAAAACATCAATCAAGCTTTGGACAGTCCTAGGATAGATACTTATATCATGGTACCTTGGTTGGTTAGGCATTAATTAATTATTTTTGGGAATTGTCAAAAATTCTGAAAATGTGTGCTTGCCATGCCAAAAATTGGTCCAAATAAATGAATATCTCAAATATAATATTTTCATTGTTTATTTGCAATAGTAGTAAGTAGTTTAATTACTTTGTTTTTGAAATAAAAAGGCTAATGAAATTAGATAGATTATGCTATGCCTTATAAGCTTTGAAGCTTCATACTACGGAGTCTTTACACTATCGTAAAGAGAATTAGTACGTTTTATCAACATAATGACGAAAATTGACTATAGCATTTAAGGGTTTGGTCAAGTTATTTAACTTGATTGAAAATAATTGTCAATATGATGATATGTTGTTTTCTATCGATAAAATTTCTTATTAAAAAAATATATAATAATAATAAAATCCAGTTATGTCTATGAAGGTTGTTGCGCCCTTCGACCTCATGACATTGATGAGGGCGACCTTGAGAGGCCAAAGGCCGCATCAAAGCACACAAACTTCCATTTCATCATTAGAAAACGTAAAAATGTTCCCAAGAAATAAGAAAATAGGCTAAAATAGGGGGTTTGGGGCTGAGCCATATGTCTTTTAGCTGAAGGTTTGAAAAAGCGAAAAGGACCAATTTATATGACTTATGAGGTTCGAAAAATAACTCTTTTTCTCTTACACAATACACATTACCTTAGGTCTATAAACTAACTTAGTATAATGTTGAAATGTAATTTTCTTTTGCTGAACATAATTAACAAAAATTAATTAATTATTAGGCACCTTATTGCCGAACCAGCCAAGGTACTATAGTATATCAGTCTCTTCCTTTTGGGCTGTTTATATAGGTTACAAGAATAGAACTTAAGGCAAAGGAAGGGGATAAAGTGAGGTGCTATTGGGAACTTGGGGAACATGGTAAAACCCTTGTGAGAACACATAGACAACCAAAAATCCAAAAATTCCAATACCACCCCAACCCTCCCCAAAAGGAAAAAAATTAGTTCTCTTGGGTGCATGTTGGCTCACCTCATTAGTTGCCAAGAATTTGTATGTTTACCTCTATTTTTTACCATTTTTGGCTTCGGCTAATAAGTACCCACACTCTTAGGAAGGGGTATTAATTCAAGCAAAAGAATGGCTACAACCATTGAGATGGCGGACATGCAATAAAGAAGGTTCAACTTTTTTCCTTGGGGGCTGGAGGGGGTTTGGGCATAGAATTTTTTTATAAAAACATTTGTGTTCCCATCATGTTTTCACATGTTCTCAATGGTGTTTCCCAAGTTCTCGATGTGTTCCCCATTATGTTCCCAATAGCACAAGACTTTTATCCCATAGGGTTTGCCCAAAGTTTTCCACTTTTCCCCTACATAGGTGGGCCAAATGGGAACATTAAATCTTCACATAGAAATTTATATTTTGAAGAGTTTTCAAAAAAATTGTTTGGTTTGTTTGTTTTTTTTATTTTGGTGATGGCCAATCAAAAGGGTTCACACTAAAAAATAATAATAAAATAAAAAACTAATAAAAACTTGGGAGGCACCCCATCTAATAAATAGAAGTAACAACAGAAGTAATAGGTACCCTAGTTATAATGGGTGAAAATGAAAATGGTGACAAACCATTTTAGAAATAGAAATTTCATGTAGCCAATGAGAAGGCATTGGGGGCTTGGTTTTTTTCTCTTGGATTTAGGGGGAGAGGGGAGAGGCGAGGATTTTGTGTTTTTTTAATATTCCCATTGTCTTCCCATCAACCTTCATAAGGTGTTCCCATCAAAGTTCTCAAAATGTGATAAAATAGGGTTTAGGGGATAGATTACAAGGTGGAACTTGGTTTTGTTACTTCCACAACCAAGTCATATAAAGTGGGCCAGACTGAACCAACACATGCTCTATTGTTTGGGAAAGCCCATTTTCATTTTGTCATATGGGATATTGCCAAATTGTGAAGACATTACCAACTTGCATGTAGCCTTGTAGGTATCACCACTATAATTTATTTTTTTATTTTTTTAAAAAAAATTTGTGATGTAGCCACATTGGTGATCATTAGCCAAATTTGGCTATAGGTCAAAGAGGAAGGTAAACTCTAATGACAATTATTCATCAAAACTAGTTTAAGTAAGATGATTATAGAGTGTCATGGTGTTTTGTCCAACCAAATTCTAGTTTGGAATTTGTTTAGCCCATTCCCAAGTAAAGAGGCATGAAAAAATGTCTTTTTTGGATTTGTGTTTTTTTAAGTTCTTTTTCTAACACTGTATTCACAAGAAAATTTCAATATCTTCCACCCATTTACATTTCTATTTCTTTTCTTTTCAATTGAATTTGAATCTATTCAATTCTATTCAATTCATGGTGCATGCAATGGAAGTGGGGTATGGTATAAAACAATATTGTAACAAAGTCCTAAATCAATACATTTTATGATCACTCATGCATATCTTATTATTATTTTTTCCCAAGGTGTGCAATAATTTTATTATTCATATGACTGAACTTAATGTAACCGTGCATTATGTAAATTAGTTGAAGTTATTGGATTCATGATCACATATTGCATCATAAAACAAATGTCCAATTTATTGAGTTTTTTGGAGCTTATAGACATTGTCTATATTCTTATTAGAGTTATTGTATAAAATCTAATATGCAAAGGGCTTAGGAAAAGGAAATCATTTGAAACTATGTTAAATTGTCCCTTGTTATAATCATTTGAAATTATGTTAAATAATCCTTTGTTATGATTACAACCCATGTTTCTAAATCAAGAATTAATAACTTCAACATGTGAGCAAATTTGAAATAGAAATAAGTTGCAAATATTTTTTCATGGGCAACATTGCTTATTTTTAAAATAATCATTTTTTTTCCTTACATGAAAGGTTCCCTTGATAAGGTGCAATATAGTGGTTGTTGGCTGAAAATTATAAGTTAATTAATTCAAAAATAAGCTTATGTAAGATATGTATAAATTTTAATATTAGAATTTTTTTATAAAAAAAATAGCATGTGCATTAAAGATTTAAGATATTAGTTATTAGCAGGTTCAATTATTGTGAAATAATGTTTTGATTAATTGTAGAAGGTGATCATAGGGTCAATAAGTTAGTTTAAATTTGGGTTTAGAACATTTAAGTCAACATAAAGAAGAACATTTAAAATTTTAAGTTTGACATTTAAGGTTTTAGATTTTAGGATTATAGGGAGGCAATGAATTCTTCTCGCAATAATAACCTAATTTTTTAGTAAAAAAGGTTCAAGCACAAGCTTCTATGGTTTTTTTCTATGTCAAAGTGATCAAAGAGATTTTTGGATTAAGGAACACACAAGCAAACTTTTCCAGCTCCAAATTTTCTAAAATTGCAAACTAGTAGGTTCCAACATGTTGCCAAAACATAACAAGATTCAGCCAAATTTGGTTAAATTCCTCTTGTGGGCAATTGCCAACATGGCTACATCAGAATCCTATTGAAAGTTCAAAAACGTGGCTTGTGAGTTGATTTGAATACAAATCTATCCACATTTTATTTTTTAAAAGGTTGAATTTAGCCCTTGTTTAAAGTCTTCAATGCATCTAGTGAAAACATTAAAAATACATCATTCAAAAATACAAAAAATTCATCAATGAAAATGTCTTAATAAAAGGCTTTAGAAAAATATGCCACATTTAAAACTATATATTAATATTATAATGTATTGATAATTTCATGTCATGTTATATGTGAAATTTGCTTTTCAACCATTCAACACCTTCCTACAATTCTTGAGTCTCACTTTGCTTATTTCTTATGGATAGAGTTGTTGACATCCTCGAAAGAGATCACAAAGTTCCTTGTTTGTCTAAAAAAAAATTACATAAAACAATTTTGAGTGACCACCAAACAAATGATGATAATAATATTTAAAGAAGACATTTGCTAGGTAATTAAAAAACATGGAGTTGGGGAAGTGAGTAGGTGCATTAACAAGTCAAGTTGATATTTTACACAACAAAAGTCAAGAATATCCTACCCCCACTTACAATATGTTCAAAATAATTTATATTATTATTTTCCTTTTGATCATACAAAAGGATGTTAAATATATATATATATATCGGTAATCCTCCCCTCCTCATTACCTCCCCTCGTCTAGATGAATAAGCAAGTGACACATTGGACAATGCATTCCAGAAACCAGTTATATATGTATCGTACTACTTATGCTTTTTGCAATGCCGGGTGTTTTTCCTTTATTTATTTATCTATTTATTATTCAATGTTGATGATGAAGCAAATATATGCATATGTGTGTGTGTAGGGGTGGTCATGGGTGTCTTACAATTGGTACAACAAACCCAAGAAAAACAAAAAAATTGCATATGTATTTGGATCTATGGGGGGGGGAGGGTTTGGGTGGGTGTAGCTACATCACAAAATTGGGAATTTTTAATTAAAAAAACCCCAACAACACCTTGGAAACCCTAAAAATCTGAGGCTTGATGTTTTTGCCTAGATTTCTGTCTAGATGCTGAAGTTTGAATTCCCTAGAAGATTTGCAATCTAGGGAAAGTCAAGCACTGCAAGATTTTCTATTGTTGGCCTTGCCTACTACTACCAAGGCAAGGATATATTGTGTTTACATTCATTATAGAGTATAGTAGCTTAAGGCATTTTGGCCTCCTAGGGTCTAGATTGCAACTTAACCTATATTTTGTCTCAAAGTCTTGCTCTAAGTCAGAGCATCCCCTATTTGGGCCTCTACCCCTAGTTACCACATACAACAACATAGAGTGACAATTATTTTTCCATACCTTCCCCTCAATATAAAAAATTGGCCAGTGTAAAGTTAGAGGTTTCTCAATTTTTAAAATTTCTGTGTGTATTTTGAGGGATCTTCTTCCCCAGCCAAAGAACCCTAGGGCATTATGCCGGGGGGGGGGAGGAGCTCTCTCAATTTATATGTTCCCATGTTCTCATGGAAATATTTCGTTTTTACGAAATGACAAAGAAGGGGGAAATAAAAAAAAGAGTGTTGTTTACGTAAGGGGAGGGGAAGTTCCAGTACTCGTGTGTTCTCTAGAGATTCAGCAACACCCTCGGGCTCACACCCTCAAGTGGCCCCTTCCCTCGGGAGAATGCACTTGTACGGGAACCTCCTCCTCTGCCTGCAACGTAAATGCTAGATTTCATCTACCGTACTCTGTACAGCCCATTTTGGTTGCTGCATTTGGATATGCTAGTGTGCTTTTGTGACACAACACAAGATTCTTTGAACTTTTTTGGAACAAGTTCTTTCTTTTGTGGTTCAACGTAAGTAGCTTGGTTGGTGGTAGTAGGGTAACCACCAAGAGCACCTGCACAGGTGCTCAGTATGTGACCCTGCACATTACAATCAGATGAAAGAAAGTCGTCAAAATGTGTTGGTTTAGCTCAGGAAATTAGTTCTTTCTCCTGCATATTTGATCAGTATGCTTGCTGAGGCTTGTAAAAGCCGCAGCAAATGCTGTCTGTGCACCTGCTAGAGAAGAGTGTAATAAACTAATTTCTGCTCCCTGTTTTTGATTGGCCAATCATAATGATTCATCCAGGTGGTTTGCTATTAGTGGTTCCTTGCCTGTTTGCAGTCCCCCCTTTGAGTTTTATGGGTGAGGTTGCAAAAAAGTAAATTATCACTAAACTTGGAAGTCAGAATTTTTTTTGCATGGTCACATAGTGAGCACTGGAGTGGATACTCTAAGTAACAATTGAGGAGCACGGCAGCATGAAATAAGCGCCCACTTGGGACAAACCCAAGGGGCACTTATTTTGGGAACGCCCCCACTCCAAGGGTGTTATCCTCCTATGTCAAAAGGATCGGCATTATTTTTTTCCATTTTTTTCTTATGATACTTGGCGTGTATCTAGCAGGAATCTGACACCGAAATATCTCACATGTTGTTGAAGAAAGCAATCTCATCTTTGAAATTCAAAAGACACCATTCCACTTGAGAACATGCACTACAGATAAACTCTAACAGTTCTGGCCGTGCTTTGAGTACGGTTGCTGTCACCCTTTTTCTTTTTTCCTTTTGAGAACATTCGTATCAATGCATCAATTGTTTGAAGGCCTCCATAATGTTTCAATAGTTTAATTTTTTGACATTGTACCACATATATATCATTGAATAAGGTACACACTCCCCTTGTCTAGTCACACTGCTAGCATTATGATTGTGACCAAACACATATCAATGTTTTAATTGTGCCATAGTACTTCCTCAAGGTGTTATGTTAGTAGTTAGTACCAAACCAAAATTGAACCAAAGATTTGGCAACATCAAGTTTCTTAATTAAAAAAAAAAAAGCTTTGTGTACCTAGTTGGTAGCCTAATAGCTTTCTAGTACAGCCAATTCAACCAATTTCGCACAAGAAGCAATCCCAAATGTCTCTATATACACCTCTCAATGTTGGCTCAGGGTCCTTCTAGGTTTTTTCGTCCATCTCCTTGCACAACTTGTTTCATGCTATTGGTGATGGGTTTAGGTCTTAGGTTTCGTGTTTTCTCCTTTTAGGGCTCCCCATTGTGTGTTTCACACCTTTGAGTGTGGTCTTTTGTTTGGACTTCAATCTTTTCTTTTTTCTTCCTTAGCTCCCTTGACACCCTTGATGGGTGTTTTTTCTTTATTTATTTCTCAATGCCTTGTGCTTAGATGCTTTTGTACATTGTCTTGTCCTAACATGCTAAAATGAAGTGAAGCTCGTCGACTATTTAAGCTTGTTGCAGTTTAAATAAGGATACTATCATAGTGACATATTAAAACCATCACTATATAAGGGTTGTGTAAAAATATTAATTTTCAAGACCTTTTTGTGTGAGAAGATCTTTTGCAAGAAAATAATAAAATATATTTTCACCATGTAAATTTTTTTCTTTGGTGGAATGATTATCATGAATTATATTTTTGAGTTTCCTTTCATCATCATTTTTGCATGAAAAGCAAGTTGTGAGATCAAAAATTAATTAATGAAAGGTTGTGCAAGAGCCAAAAAATTATCTCCCATTTCTCCAAAAAAGTTATGTGAAAAAATTATATTAATTTCATTTTTCAAAAAGTCTGGGGTTTTACTTCTCATTATAGTATTCACTCCTATGTTAGTTGTGTTTCTTGAGTGCTAGCTCAACATGGGAAAATAGTTGGGTTGCATTACAAATTGCATCCTCGGTAACAATATGGAGTTTAACAATTTTGAACCTTTGCACTTGGGCACTATGGGCACATTACTTGTAGTCCATGTTGTTGACAAGCTTCTTTGTGATGGATTGCTACAACGTGTTTGGCTTTGTGCAACAAAGGTGACCTTGCTTGCTTGAATTCACATTCCCAAATACCCTAGGAATGTAAGAAATTTGCATTATTCAACCCACCAAAAAAAATCAATAAAACATGTTCTATGTCAATAAAATACAATAGATTGAAAACTAGTTGAGAAAAGGTGGAAACAAAACTTATCATTTGAAATAGGTTGCATAGGTTGCATTACATTTTAGATGTGTTGAAAATTTAGCAACTTTATTATTCTTGCCATTAACATCAATATTTCAATGATTTTGACTTGGCTCATTATGGCTACTACAACAAAAAAATTCAAAATTATCATGAGTTCATTCCACAATGTTGTGGAATTTTTTTTTGAACTAATACCTAATTATCCTAGTTATTGAATGTGTATATTTCATGCTCCAAATGTTGGGTTTAACACAAGGTTAATTTGAATGCAAAATTCATCCTTTTTTTGAGATGCAACTTCCCTTTATGGAGGGAAATGAATCTCACCAATTCATAGATTTGATCTTTCACAAATTGTTAGCACCTTTGCCATTTTTGTACTTGTTAAAAAAAATCTCACATTATTGATGAACATCAAGGTTGAATCTTCCATCATGTTTGTTCAAAATTCATTCATAGATGTGTCATTCATTGATAAACAAACACCTTTGAACACATATCTCTCATGAGGATGATATGTTATAGCATGTACAGCTCAAATTAATTTCATCAACACCTTTTGGTACCTGGTGTATTTTTTTCAACTTTGATATAAATGTGAAAGAGATTTGCTGAAAAAAATATGCTTTAAATTTTTTAGTTCTATTTTTTTTTCAATACAAAATAATGAGAATTTTCCACCCCAATTTTTTTTCTAAATCATACTTCTTGCTATCATGCTCCAAAACTAAGCTTTTGAAACCTTTTCATCTTACCACAACATTTGTAATTGCTAAAAATGTCTCCTAGGCTGATAATGAAATAATAACAATCCATTGATCATTATTTCAATCTAGTTGTCATGGAAAAATCAATGGAATGCTATGGTCATCAAACCTAGGATCAACACAACAATGCCACATCCATATAGTAAAATAGGAATTTGTTTGTTTATTTTATTTCTTTGTATGTGACCATATATATAGATTATGATGTTGTTGAAATGTCAATCATATCCATAACACAATTTAGTCAAATTGGCTATAAACAAGATATAAATGTTTTAAAAATTAAACACCTTTTAATCTTTTTGCTAAGAGTTAAAACCCATTAATGAAACTTGGTGATTTTTCAAAATATTTTTAAAATTTAATTTTGGTGGATAGAAAAGAAATAAAACACATAATCTTAACCATTTTTGAAAAATAAATTCACCAACTATCTAAATTTAGGCCAAAAAAACCCATGGTGACCGTGTTATAACTTTCCCAAACCATGAGCCCTCGTATTATGGTTCTAGTATACAAAGTTCTCAATGAGGGGTTGTACACACTTGTAATTTTATAATTTCAAACCAATAAAACAAAAGTTATCGAGTTTTAAATGATTTTGGTTTCTAAAATTTGATTATAAGAATTTAGTGGTTTTTTTCACAATTGGATTCCATAAGAACTATGAAGTTAAACTCACTTTGAATTTAGGAATCATTACACATGGGTAAACTTATAAAAAGATTTAATATACTTGGGCCAATGACACAAAGGCCCATTAAAAGATGAAAACATTAACTCCCAATTGCCATGCAAAAATCACTATTCTAAACTTGACAATGTTAATGTGGGGTCTTGTTACACACAAGTCTTTAAACACCATTGAAATCATTAGAGAACATAAATTTTTTGTTTTATATACAATCTCAATATGCATTCCTTTGGAAAAATGACAAAGGTTTTATTAATATTACAAAACTAACACATTATGAATAATTAAGCATAAAGGAATGAGCAAAAATATGAATGTAAACTACATAGAAATATAAAAAACAAAAACTGAAACACTTAACAAGGCTCATGAAAACATAAATGAACAATGAGCCATTACAAATAATATATGTTAATAAAGTCTCTTGTTTGTGAGATGAAAAGCACCGAATGGATTATAGTGTTTTATATTATTTTCTTAAAGGTTAAACTCGTTGAATTACAGCTTGTGTATTGATTACATCTTTGAATAAGCGATTCCCAACAATTGTCAAATGATTTCATATTTAGATCATGAAAAAATTGTTGGAAGGTGTTCACAATGAGAAAAAAAACAAGATATATTACTCATTGCATAGCCATCAATAACCATTAACCACTATTTCAAAAACTTTGAAGTTTTATTTTTCAAATCATTTTAATATAAAAAACAATGAAACTATTGGTATAGTTATTGAGGAAAACACATAGATTCAATGTATCTTGTAATGGGCAAACCCACCTATCATCAAACATTATATATTCAAATTGTTAAACAATCTTTGAAACAATCTAAAAGATAAAAAGATTGAAATAAAATATGCTACCCATTACACAAGCACCACAAACTAGTAACAATCTAGTAACAACATAAGTTCTCAAAAAATTAAAGTTAGCGTGTCTCGTAAAACATAAGTATTTGAAATATTATATTATAATAATGTAAATAATAAAATAAAGTTCAATTTTCAAAAAAATAATGCATTTTAATCTATGTTTTAATGTAAACTTCTTTTTTAACTTACTGAATGGTTATAATGTAAGAAGTAAGATAAACTTAATTTTTCATGTTTTTAAATAGTTATAATTTAAGTAATAAAACATAATAGACTATTTAATACTTGAAACAATGTCCTTAAATTGTCAATTCTTTCAATGACTATTTATTAAAATGATGTAACCCTACCAAATTTTATTAATGAAGGCACCACATTATATGGAGAAAGAGTTGTGCCTCCACTTGAGATAGAAGATGCTTGGATATTTTGAAATGGGATGGAAACTTGTTGGCAAAGGGAAATGATCAAGACAAAAAGCGAATAATTCTTGAGGCCTTTCATTCCCTTAGTTGCATTGGCATAATCACATAAGAAAACAATTGAAACCCTCAATTGTTAAAAAGAAAAGGGAATTGATTTGTTGAATGTTGATCACAATAATTCCTTTCATTTGCATGTGATACCTCTAAAGCAACAAATCCAAGTGTAAAACATGATTAAAGAAGTAAGTTTTCGCATCTTAGATCAACTATGACAACATCAACTAAGATGTTGAAGCCTATCTTCAAAAAGAACAATGTGAACTTGTCAATGAGAAAAATCAAGTGTGATTAAAGGAAACATATGCACTTATTTTCATCCCATGTAAAAGCCAAATTCACAAACAATGGTTGCAAAGGTGTCATACCACATAATGCATCCCTACATGCTTGCTATAATGAAAATATCACAAAAAGTGAACATGGACATTGGATTAATGTCTTGTGTACATGCACTAAAAAAAGCTTTTGATTGAAGCATGAGAAAGTTTTAATCAAATTTGAAACATTGCATTCTTACAACAAAAGGCGTCCATGTATACCAAGTGATTTCATTACATTTTTAGTGAATTTATTGGTTGTAATGAATGGGACCTACTAGGGAAATAGTGAATTCATTGGTCTAGTGAAGAAGGACTAGTGAAATGCACCCACATTTTGTAATATTGATTGCCAAAAAAAATGTACAAAACATTGGGAGAATAGGTCAAGTTATGTATGGATCAATAAGTTGTGTATGTGAATTGAAGAAGGCCCACAATTGAAAGATGAAAGAATCCTAATCAAGTATAGGGAAGGCATCCATTAATAGGTTGTGTTTGAAACACATCACAAGAAATGAACATGAGCAATTGGATTAATGGGTTGTCTATGAACAACACGTCACAAGAAATGAACATGAGCAATTGGATTAATGGGTTGTCTATAAACAACACATCACAAGAAATGAACATGAGCAATTGGATTAATGGGTTGTGTATGAACACATCACAAGAAATGAGCATGAGCAATTGGATTAATGGGTTGTGTACACACACAATAAAGAAAGTTTAGGATTGAAGGACGGGAGAGTTTTAGTCAAGTTTGAAGTGTTGTGAATTTTTTTTTTGTAAAAACCAATCAAAACATTGAGAGGAGAGGTGGAGTTGTGTATCGATCAATCAATGAGTTGCATACATAGACTATGAAAGGCCAGTGATTAAAGGATGAAAGAGTCCTAGAATCAAGTTCAAGGCATTATGGAAATTCATTTTTAGCACAAAAACCAACAACCAAAACATTGGGA
>Ga0209208_10010527_pt1 | contig 11983 bp, 6 predicted proteins | sample S1TSphfallax_3_FD_187694 | JGI IMG/M metagenome (GOLD analysis project Ga0209208, IMG submission 187694) | Host-associated microbial communities from peat moss isolated from Minnesota, USA - S1T2_Fd - Sphagnum fallax MG (SPAdes) (version 2) | ecosystem: Host-associated > Plants > Peat moss >...
ATTGAAAAAATTTGGGAATACTTAATTTTTTTTTTCAAATAATATCTTTGAAATCAATTAATTATTCTGCAAACATGTGCTGAAATTGCAGTTGTAGTACAATATTTACATATACCAAGCCCCAAACTTGAAAATGAGACCTGAAAAGTGAGAGACCACTGATAGCAAAGCACGTGGACAAATCAGATAATCTAGCCAATCAACGGCACTGGGAGACTATCCCATAAGGACCAATCAAACAATCTAAGCTTATTCACAACAAGACTTAAATTTTGCACTAGCAAAAGCCACTGCAAAATTTAGTGCAAATATGTTCTCCCAAACCATTTAAAAAACCAAACTGGCAAGTTCACTTTTTTACATCCAAAACACACTCTTACAATTTGTGGGTGGGGATGCTCTTGCACTGGTCTTATGATTTTGGGTCTGATCCAGAAAGAAGTCACATTCTCCATAGCCAGGGTTGGCCAATTTGTTCACTTTGAGGACTTGTTATTATTATGGCACAAACTTGTTTCCTGACAAGGTTGTGATTTTTTTTCCCTGTTAAAAAGATTGAATGAATCCAGGTAAAAATCTCATATGAACAAAGTTGTTTACTGTCTGTCCTGAGGCCCTGCTCTCGGATGCTGTCTGAAAGAAGAAGAAGAAGAAGAAGAAGAAATGGGGTGAAGTCCTTCAACAAAAACAAATTGACTGCTCACAAGCACGAATTGTTTTTACATATGGAAGACAGATAACTGGAAATGGAAACCAAAACTGCAAAGTCTATCTATCAACATGAACTCTGCTAACTCTGGCAACTAGCTAGAACTTCTGTCTTCAGTTCCTTTAGTAATGGGGAGAGAGTTAGGTGTCAGCTATTCCCTCACTCACTCTCACCCTCCTACTGTCAGAGAAAGCATTACTATGACATGCATATTTCTTCCTTTAGAAAGTTTCCAAATTCTGCAGAGATAGAGGAGTTGGGGGAATTTCATTTGTGGGTCAGTAGCAAATAATGGCAGGTAGCCATTAATTCTCCAGCCTGCCCAGTGCCCTCTTTGGAACAGAGTGAAGCAGCAGCTACCACAGCACACCATGCAGAATGGATGGATGGATGGATGGATTGGTCTGTGGACATGAAATACTTTTCATTGCATTCCTGTCTCATAACTATCCAAGATTGGTGAACTATGTATTAACTACTACCCATCTACATTCATGTACATACTTAGTAACCACCAAGTGTCTCACCTACTTAGGGTAGATAGGCTGGTAAGCAAACAATTAAGAACTCAAACGATGTCAAATCCTCACACATTGTTCCTCTAATTCTCAAGTTCAAAGAACATTTTGGCCTTCCACCTAGCACTTCCAATGCCATGCAAACCTCTCAATTCAATAAAGGAATGGGGAAGATATGGGGTGTTTGGTGTAAGAGGGTTCAATGTTTGATGATGGGTGAATTAAAATTGTTTAGGATCTCAAACTTAAGATCTTTTGGCTAGAATTGGAGTTGCACCTAGAATTGGCCTCAAGACTTAGTTTATCTAGGTTTTAGTTCTAAATTTAATTAATCATGTTTAGTTGATTTTTAAATTTCATTTTGGCAATTTTGGCAATTTTTCTTGTAAACCAAGATGTTGATACACAATTATATATGTATGTGAAAAATCATCACCAGCACAAAAATATGTTTTTTTGAACTATTCAATTTTTTTCATTTAAATTTGTTCCATGTAAATGCCATTTGCAAAAAATAGCCTTAAAACAAATCCTAGAATCCTTTTTTTCTCGAACCCCAATCATGAATGGACTTCACTATGTTATACTATAAACATTGAAAGGGGTAGGTGATAGGTTAAAAACACTAGTAAAAAATCCTCATTTCATGAAAATAAAGTTGACTTGGATGAATTTTTATGGTTATTGAAGATGTCTATAATGTGGCAAAATATAACATCAAAATTGTTTATATATTGATAAGGCAAGCTTTGAAATTAACAAATACATGTCCATTCAAAAAAATTGAACTTGAAACATATGTAATCATAATCATCCATGCAAGATCTAGTCCTAAAAAAATAGAATTCAACAATTCAACCTTAAAATGAAAAACCACTACAATAAAAAAAGATGGAATTGAAATTTTTGCAATTCCCAAACTTGCTTTTGACATATCACATTTCATCCATCAAACCTACAAACTTCAATTGCACAAGGTGCATTGGTTCACATAATTGATCATTTTATCTTGTAACATCAAGAACATCAAAGTTCCTAAGCTTAGACAAACCAATCTAAAAACGCCACTAATTTTTTGTTTCTTATTCAATGATGACCAAAAGGATTAAACTCTTTTTATGCACCTCTTTTGAACTACCTTTTGAACATATGACCTTCAATATTTGTCACAAAACATCACTTTTCATTTGACGTTTTGCATATTTTCATTCTAAGCACAACTTCTTACTTTTCTTTCAACATAATTGTTGCCATCAAATGCATTTTGGAATCCTAAATGTAGTCCATAAACAACCACCATCCCCCTAGATTTGATGTTAATCTCTAAATGTTCCTTTTTTGAAACCATATAATCAACAAAATACAACACCCATTGACTTGAAATTCAATTGTGCATTCCTTCACAATGCTTGCAACACTTACGTTTCATTATTCCAATTCATCTCCTTGAAAGCCCAATAGTTAGAAGTTCATACTCTCCTATGACCTAAAACTTTTGGGATTCACATCATTCAAACTTTTTGATTTTGGTAGTAGTTGTCAAGACCTATTAACTCAAGGACCTAGACTTTAATATCATTTCCTCAAGCCATTGTTATTAAAAAATAGATAATGATTTTTACATCTAGAACTTTGTTATTTGTAGGTCCATGTTCACCTAATGCAATGAAATCAAAAGGTAACCACATTTCAACAAATAATTAAATAGAAACATCATGCTAATGAAAGCATCAAAACTTTTTAGTTTTTTTGTTGAATTCTTAAACTTGAAATTGTTTGTATCAACATTCACAACAATTCCACTGTTTGCACCTCCACATCAACATTGGCACCATATCACTGCATGAACACCACACATTACTAGATAAAAATCCTTTAGTGCCACAATCCAACATTATAATCCTTATTGTCTTGCATGCCAAACCCATAAATTAGTAAAATTTAACAGTTTCACCAAGACATTTACCAAGCATTTCTAATCCATTCCTCACACACAAAAATTGATTTCATCCTTACCAATGATGTCAACTCCAAAAGCTGAAAATTGGTATCAAACACAATAAACAAGTCTACACTTTAAAATTGTTCTCCTTCACATGACACATCATCTTCTAGAATTCTTCAAAATCCTTCCTTTCCTTTTGTTGAACAATAGCCATTCATCAAATTTACACATCATTTTCAATCACACCATAACCATATGAAAGCTTAGGATAAATAACCTACCAAGTTGAAGGAATACAAGTAGAATATTTGCCATCCTCAAAGTAAGGCCATGATTTTTAAGGTTTTATGTTAAAAATGCATACTAGATCATAAGGGTTTCTTTCTAGTTCAACATATATCTTGAACATGTGCTTCATATATTTTGTTAATCATACCTTACAATAAACCTTGGTTATAACAAGGTCGATTCTTGAAGTTTGCCTTACACTCACATTTAAACTTTGATTCACACAAACACCCAAACATGGGATTTGCATGCAATTGCATAAAACAATAAAATGTGATACATAATATTGTCATATATTATTGTATGATATAATGTAATAAATGCTAGAATTTAAAGTTTATATACACATCTATTGTCTCTGTTCAATCATGTGTAGGTCTTTACCATTTTGTTTTTCGTCTTTTGAACATTGAAAGCATTCATTTCTTTTCTGGGGAAAAATTACCAATGGGTGACACTAGGGTAGAATCACCCATCATTGAACACATGCCTATCATCAAACACTTTTCAATGTTTTCTTCATTTTTAAACTAAATTGAGCGATGTTGGTGTCATTGGATGTGCAAATAAGAGGGTTACAAATGTTCTTTGAGTATCGAAAGTAAAGGACCAATGCAAGAAACACATGAAGAGGATGAGTGAAAGTTTGCTTCAATTTTTTTGAAAAAATAATTCTAGACCCTTTTTTAGTTCTTCCTCATATCTTCCTCATTTTTAGTCCAGTTTGAATGATTTAAAACTTATGGGTGCACAACTAAGGCTTTACAAAACTCCTTTGTATTCCATAAGCAAAAGATGCAACAATAAAAAATTTTAAGTTTAAAATCCTAATTTGTTTTAATTCACTCATCACCAAACACTAAACCCCTTACACCAAACACCTTATCTTTCCCCCCATTCCTTTGCTGAATTGAGCAATTTTTGCAGTGTTGGAAGCACTTGGTGGAAGCTTACAAATGTTCTTTGAGCTTCAGAAGCAGAGGAACAATGCGTGCGTGAGGAGTTGACGTCCTTTGACTTCTTAAGTGTTCGTTTACTGGCCTATCTGCCCTAATTCCCTTTTTTTTTTCCATACAAGCGTCTGAGAATTTCGCCCAAATGTTTTTTTGTTTTGGGGAAGGTGTCCTCACATTTCTATCTACTGGCTAGTGCTTTAATTAAAAATGTGGTGAATTAAGTCGAAATCTGTGTGGGGATGCTCGCCACTATGCCTGCAGACTACATTGCAAAATTGAAAAAAGAATAGAGAAAAGAATAGAGAAAATTGTCATTATTTCTTTGGGGGCAAGGGCTTGGGTGGGGGGATTAAGAAAGCAAGATCTCAATGATTTGGCAATAATAATGTTGAGAGCATTTCGTATGTAAAAAGGAGTTCAAAAACATTTCAAGTGTGCTAGTAGGCCAGGGGAATTCATCATTGGATCAGGAAGTCTGATTCATTAAATTGTTTATTCCCATTAGCATTTAAGCATAATAACTTCCTGACAGAAGTGAATGCCAAAGGATCTATTGGGGAATTTGGCATGATGGCCTATGGCCAAACTACATGATTAGTAAAACCCAACTACATTTTAGGAAAGATTAGTTGAGTTTATTAGAAAATGTTCCCTAAATGTCACAAAATTTAACTTAACTTTGATGTACTAGTAGGGTAAACCGGCCCATCACCGATCGCTTGCCTATGACCGAACATTTTGGCAGATCTTTCTCAAATTCTTCTCCATTTTGTTGAGTGATTTAAAATGTTGTAGGAGCGCCTTCTCAAGCTTTGAAAAAGAGCAATAAAGAAAATATGTCATTTTCTAATTGCAAAACATGTAGTTTTCTTCATTTTAAACAATTTAAAGTGCTATAAGAGTGTCACCTCAAGTTTTACAAATCATCTTTGAACTCTAATAGCAACATAGCAACATACAATACAAGGAATTCTTTGGATGATTGGGAATCGGTGGCCTTGGTAATGTTCAGTAGTTTATTTTTTTTGAGTTTTTGACCCCCTTTCCTTTGGGGGCCCATGGCTTTCTCAATTTTTGTTTTAATGTGCCAAATGCACCAATAGGAGGTGTTTAAATTTTGTTTGGACACCAGAAACAAGGGAGCCCTCCTCTTGGATCCAACCTGCCCTGAGGGCTTAAGTGTTCGGTCATCGGCTGGTTTAACCTAGTAGCAATTACTAGGTGACAGTTCAACTCCTTTGGTACGCTAGGTCCAAGCCTTAAGTAACTTGTAAGGAGTGCCAAAACAAAAATAAGTCTTTAAAATACTTAGTCAAGTACTCTAGTTTTTTTTACCTGTTTTGACAGTTTTTAAAAAAATATTTCCGCCATTAAGGCTAAACCTACTGTAGGATCATTGCCACTCATGCTAAATCTCTTGTGTGATGATCGCCACCTGTGTCACATTAAAAAAAAAATGGCAAAAAAATGGCCAAAAAAAAAAAAAAAAAAAAAACTAGGTATAGTGGTCAACAATAAGAAGAAATGGATTGTGATGAACCCCATTTGAAGTTGAATGAAAAAATGTAGCCCATCTAGTGGATAGAACTACCAACTAGTGCATTGGTGGCTATTAGTTCACTTTGGCCACCATCACCAATAACCATGAGGTGAGCTTTTTATCTGTGTATGTATGAAACTAGAAACAAGGACCTAGGGGTGTGTCTGTGTGTCTTTTTTACAAACCAAAATTTCCCCCCTAGAACCATGTGTTAACCTTAGGTGTGTTTGAAAGAGAAAAAAAAGGACTTAGGGACCCTAAAACCATGTGTGACTTTGTGTGTGTGTGTGAATATTTTCCCCTAAAACCATGTGTTATATTTGTGTGTGTGTGTGTGTCCTTTAGAATTTAGAAAATAAGGACCTTCTTTCCCTTAGAAACCAAAAAAACAAAAACCTTCTTTCCCTTAATCCCCTATGTAATCGCCATATTTCTTTCTAAAAACTTTGTGTGGAAACCAAAATCAAGGAACCTTTAAACAAGGTACGATCATGTGGGTATGTCTCCCTTGGAAAGCTTTCTATGGATGTGTACCTTTAGAAACTAAATTGTAATCTTATAACCTCTTTCTAGGTGTGTGTGTGTGTTCTTCAAAAATCGATGTTCTAAAACCTTTGAATGAATGGAAACCAAAACAAAAAACCCCAAAGTGTGTGTTATTACAACACCATTTATATTTTTTTGTTCCAACATTGATCATCTATTTGTTCTTTAATTCAAAGCTATTATAACACCATGCAAACATGCAAAAGAATGCAACAAGGTTAGCCCAAACCTTCCATCCTTATGGCTGAGGAACAAAAAGTTGCCTTGATAAAAAAAGATGCCCCGAGTGGGGCAACAACACCAAATTTTAAAATTAATGCAAAAATAATTTAGGAGCACAAAGCTTTAGAAAAAGGGGTGGCTCATGAAGCTATAGGCAATCATGATGTTTCCAATCTTACTTCATGTGAAAATTGGAACATGCAAATAAAAAATAGTATTTCAATTTTAATTAAAATTTGTTCTTATACATCAAATTCACAACCCAAATTGGGTTTGAACCCATGTATGTAATATAAAGTACACTTTGTTGGATTGTATTTGTTGTGTTTCAATGTCATTTTAACCTCACCTTTTTTTTTTAGGTTGTCACATATGTGAGAGAAAAAGGGTGGGTTTGTTTTTATTTTCCTTTGCAATACCTACATAGTTTTGAAATTGAAGATTTTTAATTGTTTACATCATTAGTCCATTCAAATTTCGAATCTACCAATGGGGGAAAAAAGGCTAATGTTTTATATGAAGCTTGTGATAAAAAAATCCTTCAAACAACCTCAACAATATTATTCTTGGAAGCCCTTCCCCTTTTTCAAATTGGGAAGAAGGGCATTGAATGGGTTAATTATGGCTCTAAATGGTCTTGTAAATTAGTGAACGCATTAATGTTTATGCCACAAAATGGTTATTAACTCCCCACCTAAAAAAGGTGCATCAATTCATTGTTGAAAAGAAAGGTAATCCGAATGCCCTTCAATTCAAAAAGGGGGCATTTCACATCAAAACCACACAACAATGAATGTTCATATTTTAAATGATACTAGATTTATTCTACAACAAAATGAGTAGAAGGGAACTATTTGTGCACAAAAAAAAGTTGTAATGGAGTGGGATTGATTTGAAAATGTTGCAAAAGAGCAATAGGTTAAGTAAAAATCACCTTTGGTCAAACTTTAGGCATTTCAACGTGGGGCATGGGCTGCATCCCTCAAGATGCCTTTTGAATCCTTTTCAAATATTGAAAAGGATGAAGTTTTTGTTGACATCATTTTTCAATGCAAATTATTCTATGTCAAAAAGGCTAAGGTTGCACAAAATGTTACTTTCAGGAGTGAAAGTTCAACAAGTCCATTCAAGTAAAAAATATGCAAACAATATTCAATTTTCATACATCAAAGATGATTCATGAATGATATGTGTTTTCAAATCCTTCTATTAGTTTAGGTTCAATTGAAAATTCCAAGATTGAAATTAATTCTTATTGATTTGTATTGTGTTTAGGTTGTGTGAAATCATGAAGGATCAATTTGTGGCAGATGTAATTCATCTCACCATAGAACATCGCCAAATGTACACACACCATCACACAACAAAGGTGGCAAAGGTGGTAATAACAACTTATTACCAAGTTCATGGTTTTAATGATGATGGTCTTTGAGTTCAACAAATATATATTTTTACCATTTTTATAATTCTTTAAACATTTTTTGGACACATTAATGTTTATTAATACATTCTCCATTTTGGCATTCTCCATGAAATTTTTTGGCACTTGTCAAATAATGTTTCATAAGCCTTATTTAAAACTATTTTTTTGAACCATATTTTTAGAATCAATAATTGCATTCTCAATGTTAAATTGCAACACCTACATTAAATTCACAAAGTTCACATTCAATTTTTCCTCCTCAAATGCAATACTTACATTGGGGTCACAAAATTTATATGGATTAAAGGTATCAAATTACAATACTCACATATAGTCTATAGAACACACATTGGATTTTTCCTCCTCAAATGTAATGCCTACATTGGGGTCACAAAACTTATATGGATTAAAGGTATCAAATTACAATACTCACATATAGTCTATAGAACACACATTGGATTTTTCCTCCTCAAATGTAATACCTACATTGGGGTCACAGAACTTATATGGATTAAAGGTATCAAATTACAATACTCACGTATAGTCCATAGAACACACATTGGATTTTTCCTCTTCAAATGTAATTCCTGCATTGGGGTCACAAAACCTATATGGATTGCAAGCATCAAACAATATTTGCATAAAGTTCATAAAACATACATTGAATTTTTTTTCATCAAATGCAATATATGCTTAGGGGTCACATAGGATTTTTATATTACTTGCATAAAAACTAAACAAGTATGATTAATGCAAAGTGGAAATCAATTTAATTGGGGACTTGGAGTAGTAGATGACATTTTTCCTAGGACCCATTTTCATGTATTGCATTGTAAAACTTATTTAAAATGCATTCATGTTTTATTTTTGTGGATGTTAGTATTGCAATTCTTATCAAAATATTCAAAATGCATTCACATACCATCACTACTACAAAAGTGGGGTGCAATTTACTAGCCTAAATAAGTATGGGACCTTAGAAGTGAAATAACTTCATTGCATTTTACTAATTTCACCCTAGTGAAAATTATTTCATTATAATATCACTATTAAGACATCATTACTAACTAACATAATTCACTATTATAATTTATTATAGTAAATAGGTTTATTTCTATGTTTATTTAAATATTCTATCTATGCTACTTTATGATATACCTTATATTATTTTAAATTACTTTAGTTATTTTAACATATTTTTAATGTTATTATAGGCTATTATAAATTATTGTACCCTAAACTATTGTATGTTATTTTACCTTAAGGTATCTTAACTATTTATTATAAGCTTTTAAGTTATTCTAAATTAAATTAATATATGTTATGTTAAATTATACTTTAAGTTATTCAAGGTCATTCCACTTTATGTTATTATAAATTATTTTATCATAAGTATAATAACTTAAAATAATCTAAAATAAAATATAACAACCTAAAGTAAAAAATCATTTTAAATACCCTACAATATAATAACTACTAATAACCTATGGTATTATAACATAAAATATTCAATAATAATTTATAATACAATAATCACCAATAGCCATTAATATAATAGGCACCAATAACCATGAATATAATAACATTAAAACCCACCAATATCCACAACAGAATATTCACCAATAGCCATGAATATAATAACATTAAAACCCACCAATATCCACAACATAATATTCACCAATAACCATGAATATAATAACATTAAAAACCACCAATATCCACAATAGAATATTCACCAATAACCATGAATATAATAACATTAATAATCACCAATATCCACAATAAAATATTCACCAATAGCCATGAATATAGTAACATTAATAATCACCAATATCCACAATAAAATATTCACCAATAGCCATGAATATAGTAACATTAATAATCACCAATATCCACAATAAAATATTCACCAATAGCCATGAATATAGTAACATTAATCACCAATATCCACAATAAAATATTCACCAATAGCCATGAATATAGTAACATTAATAATCACCAATATCCATAATAAAATATTCACCAATAGTCACTAATATAATAATCATTAATAAGCACCAATATCCAATAACAAAATATCCACCAATAGTCATTAATATAATAACCACCAATAATTATTAATATAATACTAATTAATAAGCACCAATATCCAATAACAAAATATCCACCAATAGTCATTAATATAATACTAATTAATAACCACCAATATCCAATAACAAAATATCCACCAATAGTCATTAATATAATAACCACCGATAATTATTAATATAATACCAATTAATAATCACCAATATCCACCAATATAATAGCCACCAATAGCCATTAATAAACACCAATATCCACCAATATAATATCCATCAATAACCATTAATAAAATAGCCACTAATAGTCATTAATGAATAATCACCACTAATCATTTATAGAATAACCACCAATAGCCATTAATAGAATAACCATCAATAGTTGTTAATAAAATAACAACCAATAACCACTAATAACCAGTAATATAATAGCCACCAAAAGAATAACCACCAATAGGCGCCAATAGAATAACCACTAATAATTATTAATATAATAACCATTAATATGCATTAATAACCACCAACAAAATAGGTACCAATAAACATTAATAATTACCAATAGCCCCAATAAACGAACAACCAATAGCCATATATTATAATTGTTTAGGATTGTAAAAAATAATCTAAGGTGAAATAATTTATAATAGACAAAAGTAACTTAAGGTGAAATAGCCTATAATAACCTAAAATTGCCAATAATAACATAAGGTGAAATAACCTTCAATAGCTAAAAGTAATTTATAATAGCTACAAGTAGTCTAAACTTAAATAATTTATAATTGCCAAAAATAAAATAGAATAACCAAAATTAATTTAAAATAACCAAAAATAGCCTAGGGTGAAATAGCCAAAAATAGCCAAAAGTAATTGAAAATAACCATAAATGGCCGTAAATAATGTAGGGTGAAATAATTTAAATTAATGAAAAATAATCATATAATAATTGAAAGTAGCTTAACATAGGTAATATTATTATATTAACAAAAAATTTATCCATTTATTAAACATGTTTTTTTGTTCAAATGATTTTAAACTTTCAAAAGAAAAGTGTAATTATGTACATTATTGAATTTTTTTAAAAAATAAACTCGAATCATTTCATTTGAACAAAATTTCAATGAGATATGAAATTTCAAAGTTTATGTTTTTGTAATGTTTAAATGAAGTATTTGATAAATAGAATGTAATGTAACAAATTATCACAACAAGTGAGGCGGTTTGATGGTAAAGGCGTTTGCTTCCAATCCAAATGTCAAGGGATCAAACCTCATGAGTGGTGTTGTGTGTGGTCAACAATGGTGTGTTAACCGAATGTTCTCCTATCCAATTCCTAAAATAAGTGCCTAGGTTGATTATGTGGCCTACCTACCTACCTAGGTAAGTAGTGACACGTGTCAATAAGTCGTAGGTTTAAAAATTATGAAATTATCAATAACATTATATATTAAATAATTAAATTTTAATTGATTTGCATGCTAGTTAGTTAATTAACTAACAAGTGAATGGTTAGGTAAATTTATATTTCACTTAAGAGTAACCTTCTTTCACTAGGTACTAGTGAAACAATTCATTGTCCATAGCAATTGGTCCCCGTTCACTAGGGGGTTAAACAATTTCACTAGGTAAAAATCTCAAAATTCACTCAAAATATAGTGAGACCTAGAATGAACTAAGACGCATTTTGTAGTAATGCATTTTTGTGCATGCAAATATTACATTTTGGGGATGAAATTTCATTTTAAAGGGGGCTTCGAC
>Ga0209208_10010528_pt1 | contig 11983 bp, 14 predicted proteins | sample S1TSphfallax_3_FD_187694 | JGI IMG/M metagenome (GOLD analysis project Ga0209208, IMG submission 187694) | Host-associated microbial communities from peat moss isolated from Minnesota, USA - S1T2_Fd - Sphagnum fallax MG (SPAdes) (version 2) | ecosystem: Host-associated > Plants > Peat moss >...
CTAGCTCCAATCAAATCTCATCACTCATGTGGGAGGAATAAATTGAAGTCATTTGCTGGAGGTGGAACTGGTGGTTTTCTGATTCTTAAATATTAGCTACATCTGGTCAAATCTACCTCATCATCATCAACATGGGGGGGGATCTATCCGCAAGCAAGATGCAGAGATGCCCCACCGTTGCTGTTCGATCCAGATAAGAGCCAAAAAAAGAGCTCTCCATGAGTAACACTGAAGACTAAAAAGGGACATTTGTATAATCATAAAATCAAGCTGGACCATCATCAGTAGCAAAATCAAAGCTCCACCATCATCATCAGCACTATCAAAGTGTCATTGTCATCAGCAAAATTCCAAGCAGCATCATCATCTTCATCAACTAGTTTACAAAATGGTGGTGCATCTGCATAGGTTTGTTCTTTGTGAAGAGATCCTGGGGTCCAATCAAGGGTGTTAAGTACGCCACTATATATACTAGGCAGTTCCTTCTTTCACGGCAAACCCACTTACTCTTATGCCATCTCAGAGGTTGACCATCAAAACATGATATTGTTTAACAAGGGTTCTGAGGACTGGGTTGGCTTCATTTCACAAGAGGAAAATAGAAAGCAATTCCAATTTACAGGTGTGCAATTCTCAGTCTAGCCTCTACTCTTCAGAACCAAGCCTTTTCACCAAGTGTTATACTGGATACGTAGTGTAGAAAGCTAGGAACCGAAAGCGCAAAAGTTGTCTTCTGATCAAATTTTGGAGGGGCCTCTTGATGGGAAAAAAGATTGAAAACAAAAGACACTAAGAAGAGAAAGAGGCAACAACCCTAGAGGTTGAAATTTCATTGTTCTGTACTTGGAAAATGAACTCCAGACTTTGGAAAAGATCTCAGTTTCAACAGTCTTAATCTAAATCAACAAAAGTTTGGTTCTACATTCGAAGAACCTTGAAATTAATTTATCTCTGCGTCCCTGAATAGTGCATTTGTGAATAGTGCATTTTGTTGACATGCACAGAGCTGTAGGACTGATTTATGAATGTGCCCCGCACAAAATTTGTACATAGTTCTAGAAGGTGTGACTTGTGTGTAAGATAACAAATTTTCCTCAGGCATGGTCTGTTTTTCTTAACATCCTACTGTGCTATTTAGTACCGTCCTCTTGCCTACAGAAAGCAGCAATTGGAAGTGTCTAAGCATTTGATCACAAACTTTCAATTTCCACATGTTCCCTACATGATAAAATGTACAGGAACTCACTCTAGAAGATTGTGAAAGTGCCATGAGGACATGGATCCTCGTGGGGCTCAGGGATTTTTTATTTATTTTTGGGTATCACAGAAAAAAAAATTCTGCCTGTGCTTTACATCAGGTAATGCCTGAGGAGTGGAGTATTAACCTACACAAATTGTACAGGAATTTCCCACTAGAAGATTGTGAAAGTGCCATGAAGACATGGGGCTAGGTAGGAGAGAGAAAACCTTATTATTTAGGTTGACCAATCTCCGGTGTTGCAGCAAAGACCCCTTAGTCAGTCTTTCAATATCTCAGAGCTTCAATATGTACCTGAAAAGAGATAGGAAGCACTGTAGTCCAAAGTCAAAAGTTTTTACATGTCTCCCTCTGGCACTTTAGACCCATCAGCTGGTCTCATAGAAGAACACTGTAGAGTTGGAATCCCTGAACTTGCTCTCTGCTTTTGTTTACAGCAGGGAAGAAGCCATTCTGAATTTCCAGAAATTTCTCCATCAAAGTTCTCAGAGCCTGGCTAGATAGAGTTCAAGGAAGTGTAGTAGCTCCAAAATGCAGGAGATCATTACCATGTCAGTTGGGAACATAAGCCATAAAGTCACAGCTTCCTTGGTTGAACAACTAAGTGGCAACATGTTTGAAATCTACACAGATGACAATAGGTTTTTGTTGCTTCACATTACAGAAAATCCTAAGACCAAAGAAACCTCATGCCGAAAGAAAAGTGCAGATCAAGATCAAGTCTATAGAAGGATTAGCAACACATAGATTTGACATGTCTGGAATCTGTGCAAGCAAGGAATATGCAAAACACAAAAATGCCAATTCCTGCACCTCATCTTCAATCTTCCAATTGCGAGCTAAAAGATTCATGCCAGATTGTGACAAGATATGAAAATCCACCGCATCATGTGTTGAACCCTTCTTAATGTAACATTGTGCGTAACAGAATTGCTTGTGTCATTTCTGATATATGATTTTGTAAAACAAATGCTGTCCTTTCAACCTACATTAGAGGAAGACCACCATCATCTGCAGTTCATGCATACCAGCTTCATCTACATTGCCACTGAGACTGACAATCACAGCTCTGATGACACTTTGCATTTTGTTGGAGCTGTTGGAGCATGCTGGTCACAGCAAGCAAGCCATCTGAGGGTAAAAGGACAACTGGAGAAATACATGAACACATCCTTTGTTGATGTCTGTGGCCAACATTCTCTGAGCCAGATGAAGTGCCAGAACTCTTCTCTCTATTGCAGAATGTCAACTCTACTGTGATTTCTGGAACCAGATTGAACAATGTACAAAAGTGAACTGATGACTGACCAGAGATGATCTCAAGTGACTTGACATGAAGGGGAAGACCTGCACAAAGGAACTGTATAATGGAATTTTAATCAAATGGGAGATGGATGCTACAATGCTTTGTGATGATCTCACAACTTTGCAGCCTCTGGCATCACACATAAAACTGCCATGGCAAACAAGTTTAGCCACTTGGACATCAGTCCACACAGCTTGCATTTTGTCAGTAAAATCCATGTCTACTGCATAGTCCCAATCAATTATAGATGTGCAGCACATGGATTACAATGTAACTACTGGTGTTGGTGAAACAATATGCCCTCACTTTGATGAAAGAAGAGATGAACATATCTATGAAATTGCAGAGAAATCTACACAACAACAATTTGACAGTAACATGACAAAGAACACAAGAACAAGATGAAAGATGCAACATTCTGCCAACCAAACATGATTGAATACCTTCAGGACTATGGTTGCAAAACTCCAATCTTAACATGACCTCAATCTTGCATCCTCTAGAAGCTCATCATGATGTTATGGCTAGAACAATCATGTCAAAATCCTTTCAAGTTGCGAGAAAGGAGTAGATGCAAAGGAGTTGTGGATGCAAAATTGCAGCAGCGAGGAAGTTTTACCTTCAGGAACAGTGTCGGGACCAGGCCAGTCCATAGGCTTCATCAATGCCAGAAGTTCCCCTTCTGTTGCGTTATCAAAACTGGGGCTGCTCGACAGTTTTTGGTATTTCTTCTTCTTCTTCAGGGGGGACTCAGAAAGATCCCCGGGCAAGAAAAGAAACAAGTCTGTTGTGCCTTTCTGGATCCTGAATTCATGCAATACTTGCCCAATTACCCTGCTGCTCCAACTTCTGTTACTGCCCTCATCTGGCACATCCGCACTTTCTTCCCACCAGACTGACGAACATGAAGAAGCCCCCTAAAACACATCCTCCTTTGATGGAGTCCTATAGGATTAGTACTCATGCAACCCATCCGCAATCCTTGTCCCACAATCAATTGGAATTCTTCTCTTGTCGATCCTCTTCAATTGTACTGGTGATTTGCAAAAGCAATCAAGTGAATTTTTTCGCTTTTGAATCCTCTTCTCCTGTACTCATGATTTGCAGAAGCAATCCAAAAACAAGGAAGAGAGTTAACTGGTGCAAGAACAAAGCCACCCATCTGCAATTCAGAAGCCTAAATCCCACAAGAATCATAAGAGGAGAGATCTGAGGCAACAGTTATCAAAAGAGGCTGCATTGCTGTCATGGGGTCCCCTCTTGCAACTTGCGGTGCTCTCGCATTTTTAAGCTTGTAAATCAGTGGGGATTGCAGCTATAGGATCAATCGGTTAAGGTGGATACAGAAGCAAATCCTTCCTGCAAACAAAATTGCTGAACTGAATCTCCACACAAGTTATTACAAGCCAATTAAGAAAGATATATCAACCATGCATGGCAGCATTGCAGAAACATGAAGAATTGAAGAGAAAGGTGATGGAAAGACAGTTTGGGTGTTCTTTCCATGGATTCTCTGACCGCATTGCCTTACCAGGTATTGTGCATGGACCTTTCTCCTTGCCAGTACCAATCATCACAGCAACTTGTTTACTCCCTTTAGGTCTGTGCAAAGAAGTGGAAATGGAAGGAGAAAACTGGTCATATCCAATCCAAAGCCAGTACACAGACTGAAAGAGTAACAAGTGATGGAAGAGGTAACAGATGCAAACCTCAAACACAAATCCCCATATAATACTACCGAGGTATTGAAGTGAAGCTTGACCTGCAGATAAAGAATCATGGTAATGAAGGCTTTTGATAGTCAAGCTGGCCCTTATGACGGTTATCTTAGCCAGATACAAGAGAAGCCATCTGCATAACAAAACAAGAGATTCTCTCCTCTTTACATTTTCCATATTAATGCAGAAGCACGTTACATCTTGGTGCAGATCATGCTGCCAAATTATAGATTTGTTCAGGAGATAATGAGAGAAGAAAAAACTGAATTCCACCACAGAACTTTGTTGTACCATTACAGAACCCACGACAAGACCATGCCAGAACAAAGAAAGGAAAGACCCTGATGCAAACCAACTACAGGCTGTTGAAATTGAGGTATGCAAAAACAACAAAATTCGCCAAATCAAAAGACAGAAAGGGCATTTACGAAAACCAACCGGGAAATGAACATCAGCTGCTGAGAACAAAATCTGTTTCAAATGACAGAAAAACCAAACAAAGAAAGGGAGCAAGGTGAAAATGCTTCTTCACCATTCACAAATTGCAACCATATCTTGATCTAAGTAAACCCAGATGGGCAATTTTTTAAATGTACACAATGTACATCTTCAGTCCTCAGACTGGTTGAGTGACATTTTGTACAGTACATCCATAACTTTGTAAGGGCAACCATAGTTGCCTCCAGATCTACAACTCGATAACCTACAAAAGTTTAGAAGTGTGCCCTTTAGTTAAAATGAACACATGAAGGGAGAAATGTCAATCACATTTTACTTTGAAATATACAAGGCCCTTAAGGGGCAGGCAGTCTCCTCTTTATCTGTCGGAGTTTTTCAGATGTTGAAGGATCTTGAATACACCATTCTTTTGATCAAGCTTTCCTGGTTGCTCTATGTAGTCATTGATGGTTGAGTCCAAATTGAACAGTTGGAAGAAGTGCAGGTGAAAGAGAAGCACCTTTTTGTGGCAGTAACCACTTTTGGTGTAATATGCTAGCAAAAGTTGCTCATGATGCAGTCATGGTTTTGAAGATTGCCATGAAAGTTGTTGCTCTGATGCAGAGGCCAGTTCTTGAGACACAAGTACTTGCAATGTGGAATTTGTTGAGAGGATGTAGAAGACATATGAACAAGTTCACCAATATACATCAGTCAAGGTTTCTCATCTTCGCAGGAATTATCCAGTCCATGTCAGATGAGCTTTTTGAAGAGAAGGCAAGCATGGACATAATAAGAATCTTATCCCACTGTAGATATCTTCCAGCCTGTTGTAAGCCCTTGGAAGAAGCGCTCAGAAGACTTCAAAAAGCTGCTCAAAGGAGAAGAGGCTTGCTCTTTAACTTGAGGAGATCCAGAAATTGAAGACATGTCTTTGACTCCAAGAATTGGGTAGTTGCGCCTTATTCTCTCCACGGTCTTGTCTACAGGGTTGCCTGAAGGATCTGTAACATAAAAAACATTGATCGCTTTGTCACCTTGTGTGGATACATCAGCTCTGGTCACTGATAAACCATTCTCCAAGAAGATCCTTGTCATGTCTGACAAAAGCCCCACTCTGTCACCAGTGCAAAGCTCCAGCCTTAAGCCCTGCACACAGAGAGAAATAGCACACCATAAAAATTGTGAGACACCAAAATTGGCAACTACAACTCAAGTGAGAAGTTGCAAAAGAATCATCAAGATGTGAAATGTTCGCAGCAGTTCCCGTGGAAGACTTTGGAAATCAACTGCATCATCAAGTACTTGCCAACAAGATAAAAGCCAAAGAGATTTGATCATGGTTGCAAAATTCTTGGCAATTTCAACAATTCTTGTACACAATATGAAGGTACTCCAACAAAAGCATGAACACACTCTTTTTGTGTTAACTTCAATCTCTTTTTTATCTGTTTTCTTTAACAACCTCTGGCAAACGCATCCAAAAGAAAAACAAAGTGAATGATTAGACTCTGAAAAACTATGTGAACTAATTTGTACCTTACATGAAAGTGAATATTGCATTTCAGGGTTCAATTCACTTGATGCTAATGTTCACCCACAGATTCACTAGAGCAAAACTAACAATGGGAAAACACATGGATGATGCCTTGGCACTTCTGTTGACATATCTTTCATGATTCAGTAACAACATACCTTTGAGGACCTGCGCTCAATTGCTGCCTCCAAGCACTTCTTCACTTGTTCTTCAGCACCTGGACTCAGGGTTTGACCATCCATTTGGCGAATATGAAACTCCTGGAAATTGCAACAATTTCACCCTAAAAAACTGATATCGCATCATGGGCACTGCTTTTCCCTCAAAATGCTTCTAAGTTTTCATCACGAGTGAACTAGTTTGGAACAATACTTCATTTGCTTATCAAGATGAAGTCAGGGAGGTATTCACAGTTTATAATGTTGATCTGTGACCTATTTTGATACTTCGTTCTTTGTTGAGATATGCATCAATACTGCATTCTTTTATTCTCATAATTAACCATGGAAGAAGAAAAGTGGGAGCATCAAAAATACCTGGAGTGCCAATGGACCAAAAGGATCCACAGTTGCAGTTGCATGGAAGACATCATACTGCATATCAGTCAAGGTGCAGACAGTGTCAAAAAGAAGCTTTGGGCGGTCTTTACACTGGACATTTATGATGGAGTAACCCCTTTCACAGGAGCTTTGAACTGTGATTGTTGGCTTGTCCACTTTCCCACCCATGGACTTGGACCTCTCAAACTTCTCACTAGCTTCATAATCTTTGTCAGCAAACATGAGCTGGTGCAAACGTCTCTCAGGATGTGTGACACCCTCAGCAGCCACATTCGTTCGTGCAAGTCTTCTCTCATCATTGTCACCTTTCATTACAAGCCGGAGCCTCTCTTTGATGCCCGCCAGCTTCCTCACATTGCACAGGGGGCCTGAAGTATCCTCATCTGTAATGTAAACCATGCATGCACACCTTCGGTTGTGTGTCCAAACTTCTGCCGCATGAACTCTGCAATCCATGGAGGTGAGGACTGCAGAAACCTCAGAAAGAAGCCCAGGTCTATCTGTCCCTGTAAGTTCTATGATGGTGTGTTCTGCAATAGATTTTGCTCCCACAAACTTCCCTGCACATCCTGGAAACTCTGCTGACACTTTGCTCTTCCTTGTTACCAAAGCCTGAAACCCCCAAAAAAACAAGAAGCTCAATTAGAGTATGCATCTTTGCAACAGTCAAATCCAATCCTTCAAACTCTACAAGGAATTCACATATGAAAACTTGACTACCTTTTCAATGTTATCCAAGACATCTCCTTCCTGAATTTTGTTCCCTTGCTGGTTTGTAACATGGAACACTGCATGCAAAAAATCAGACATGTCACGTTGAAAATCAGTCACCAGAAGGGAAAAATCATGCAAGAAACACAAGAGGCAGATGTTAGTTCCAAACAAGAAAGCTGAATGATCAGAATATATCTGGTTTCAGAACTGTAAACTGAAAGAATTGCAAAACATAGGAAGATTTGTATTCTCACCATCCATGAACCATCCACCATCAGATGCAATGTATGCCTTTGAGATATTCAGGTCCAGATCTGTCAACACTTGAACAACTTCAAGCAGAATCCCATGCGTGTTTGCACTGTTCACCTGAATGATAGAATCAAGTGATTTGGTTACACCTCACATGGTGAACTATTTGATTCATCTAGGCCTTCAATAGTACACAACAAATCTCTGGATTGTCGCAAAAAATCTTGTACAGAGATAGTACCTTCACAAGTGTTGCATCCTCATTAGAGTCATTGTCGATTATTACCCTGCAAAAAGTGAGAAATGTGAGGTGTATTCCAAGACATGAAAAACATTGAAGGTGAATGTCAGATGCATTATCATGCACACTATCTTTTCTTGAAAAGTTTTTCTTGCTGTGAAGACGCAAGGAATGGCAAGGCAAGGAAGGAATGAAGAGACAGAGATGATAGAAAGCCACCAAACTGATTGTGATTTTGCATTCTTACCGAGGTGGGTTAATTCGTGAGCTCAATGTTTCATACTCTGGATCAAAGTAAGGCCAGCTTGAAACAGCCATGGGCCAGACAAACATATCTTGAACACCTACAAAAAAGCAACTTTGAGTGACTTCAAATGCGACATAGCCAACTCATAAGCTTGTCTCCAACATCTAATGTGGGCAGTTTCTCAAGAAATTTACAGTCCCTTGTGACTCCTCTGCAAGAAAGTACACTCATGGAGCAAAAGCAAGGACGGAAATCATGGCATAAAACAAAAGGTACAGTTAAGAAATAAGTTTATAACAAAATCTCCTTATGATATCTCCTTACAGGCCTCAGTGAACTACACAGAACCAAAAGCTTGAAATAACAAAAAAGAATGGTGGCAAGGAATATTAACAAAACTGGTCTTACATGAGAGGAATCGTGGGAAAAACAGTGAAGCACCTACACAACAAAACAAGACTTTCTGTTCTTTATGTCTGTATATTGATACACAACATCTGACTGTGAATCACACTATAGGTTTTTTTTATTGAAGAGATAAACAGAGAACTACCATGCCTGAATTTGACTGTCTCAAGGAGGCCAGCTATCACGACCACCACATCATTATTCTCACATAAGATTTGCAGCTAAATTGCACCAAACAAAGTGGCATCTTCTTCCTGAGTTGTAGTTACAAGCAGTGCAAATCATCAAGATTTTGGAAGCATATTGGTAGCATACTGAAGGCAGGAGTACATGTCAAAGAAAGAACACTAGAGTTTGTTCCAAAGCAAATAGATGAGACAAAGATCAGCCAACCAAGGTCCCCAAAGAAGCTGGGAGATCTACCTACCATTCAAATCAAACTTCACCTTGATTGACAGTTTACGACAACCTTGTGTAACACATGTATCTCTTAATAATTCTATACAATCATCCACACACAGCGAAGTTCCTACAGTGGTAACCTAGATGTCGACGAGGTACCCACGCAGCATAATAGACTTCAAAACATGACGAGATTTCTCCAGTGAGCAGCTCCAAGATAAAACCCCCCTTATGTTGTTCAATGAAGCTCCTGAGAGCCCATCACAACTTGTCTGTTCGTCACGAAGCTCCTCTCTCTCTCTCTCTCAAATAGACAAATCCCCAACAAAATTTACCGACAAGTTGTAGGTACCTTGTGTTCACGATTGGTTTGCACAGCGTCCAAAAGTGTTGCCCGACCCGCACCACAACAGCAACCAACGACAATTGCTTGCTGCAAGACTCTTTACAAAAATTCTCCTCCAAATTCTTCAACTACTATTACTGCTCACAAAAAAATCCCAAACCTCAATTCACTAAAATTCTAACAACCCAACCCCTACTCTTCACACCCAAACATCCACCCCGTCTTCTTCAGCTTCCTTTTGTTGTAGCAACACAAAACACACACAACTCGCAAATTCTCGAGTTCAAATAGAAGCAACTTTCAACCAAGAGAAAAAAAAAAAAAAAAAACACAAAGCCCACGCGAACACAACACACAACTCACACACAGGTTGAAAACTTTGTCTTTTCAAAATCCAAGTAAGGCTTTCAACAAAGAACCATTAGACACACGCACGCTTACAAATCTGCGCGACGTCACAAAAAGCAAAACGGGACTCTTGTTGACGCCGAAGAAACTCTTCCAGGATTCCCAGAAGCGAAAAAAGAGCCACCACGACGATTGCGGAAAATCGCCAAGAGATTCACTCGGACCGAAGAATCTAACGGACGGAGAAAGACCACGCCTTGAGCACCCAGATCAACCATATAACAAAGGTCTAAAAGAAGTGCAACAACTCACAAAGTCAATAAAAAAAAACTCTTGATTTTGATTGTTTAATGCACGACCCCAATAAAATTTCATACAATATTCGGACTCAAATGCATTGGCAGTGGAAATAGGACTCTCTTGATACTATTGCACACCGCCTGATTTTCATAGTTGCCCCGCACACCTTCACATTACAACCCAAAAATTAGGGGATTCTGTAAAGGGAGAGGGCCCCATTTGTTTGCCAAATTGGTTATGTATGTGTAGGGTAATGCCCCCTGAATGGGATGCATTTTCCGGATTGGAGTGAGCACACACAGTTGCTAGTATTGAGTGGTACCCTTGTTTGATGCAAATGTTTCAGGTACCTACAGAAAAGACAAACACGGACATTGGGAAAACATGGGAATTTGAGTAGTAGTAAATGGGGACAATTGGCGACCAGGATAATCATCATATGTATATTGACTCTTGAAGCCATCATTATTGCCCTCCAACATTATAACCCCTATATCCCTATATTTATCTGCTATTCATAGCTTTTCCAATTTCTTTATCAAAATCACCAAGCATTATGATTTGCAACAGATAACATTCATGAAATTATTGCCTCAAAGTTTTTCTTCTTTTCTTTACAAGCCTTAATGTGTCATTGTGTGAAAAAAATGAATTATTTGATAATAGTAACACACAACAATCATTTGGAACCTTTTATGTGATCTACTCTCACTATCTTCTTTCTCTTCTCACTTGCACCCTTTGTTGTTGGTGTTAGTGCCAACTATGGTGATGGCAAGTGGGTAGAAGCTTTCACTTGTAACTATTACATGCTTCCACAAAAAAAATATTAATAATACATCATATGTCATGCAATGGGAAACCAAAAAGGGTAAAGAGCATGTAACACAAGAGAGGTTGCTCCTACAAATGGTTTTGGAGTTCCTCATAGTTCTAGGAATCTTTGCAAACAACCATTTCATGTACAAACCTTAATAAAAGCCTATATTCATCATTTTATTTTTTTCATCAATTGAATGAACATGAAAGAAAATGTCAAAGATGAATGAACAAGCTAGTATTGAAATGTTTCATAGGTTGGGATGAGTAAGATGAGATATAAGCCAAGCTTTTGTTTAAAGTACAATTAGATAGGTAGGGACCTATTTTTTAACTTTTAGACCTGTGAAAATATTTGAAAATCCAACTTGAATTTCTTCCAAAAATAAAGATAGCCAAAATCCCTTTCTGTGTCTACATTTAGAACATATATTTTGTAATTTGGAATTATTATAAAATTAGGTCAAAAGAGTCCGAATGAATTGCATTTTTTTAATGTTCATTCCTACTTCCCTTTTTAACCTACTAGTTTGAACCCTGTGCCTAATGCACAGGTGTGTTATTTCAACAATGTTTGGTTCATTTTTTAGTTTTTTTTTTTACTTTTATCTTTTTTATTTATTTTTTTATGTGTTTTCTTTTTTATTATTATTTTATATAATAAAAATAAAGTCTTTCTTTTTCACTTTTGTATTTTTTTTTATTTGGATGCAAGTTTGAAGTTTGGAGAAAGAAGACACACCTCATTCTTTTTCAAGTAGGGTTTTTCTTCATTATTCTAAGTTTTATTTTTTCTTATTTTCTACTCTTTATTTGGTTTCTTCTTTTTTGTAATTTTTTTTTCTTTTAAAATTATTTTACTGTATTTCCCTTTCCTTGTTTTCATTCCTTTTTTATAGTTTTTGTGTTTTTGCTTTTTTTTTTGTTTATGTTTGTTTCATGTTTTAATTTTTTCTATTTTTATTTTGTCTATCTTCATTTTTTTCTCTATTTTTATGCGTTTTTTTTAATATTTCCTCTTTCAAAAAAATCTAGTTTTTCTAATATGTTTTATAATAAAATTAATTTTAAAAAAAATTTTGTATTTTT
>Ga0209208_10010529_pt1 | contig 11981 bp, 7 predicted proteins | sample S1TSphfallax_3_FD_187694 | JGI IMG/M metagenome (GOLD analysis project Ga0209208, IMG submission 187694) | Host-associated microbial communities from peat moss isolated from Minnesota, USA - S1T2_Fd - Sphagnum fallax MG (SPAdes) (version 2) | ecosystem: Host-associated > Plants > Peat moss >...
GTCGGTGTGTGTGTGTGTGTGTGTGTGCTTGTGTGTTTTTGTTTATTTGTTTGGTTTTGTTGTTTTGGCGAGGGGACGCGAGGGAGGCAGCCATGGCGGGGTGGGCGATGGGAATGAGAGGAGCGTGGGCGTGGTACCAATCCCGTTTGCTTCAGCAGCCTGTGCGCACGCAGATGGTAACATCTGGGATCTTGTGGGCCGCCGGAGACGCCATGGCACAGTCCGTCAGTCGGCTCACGGAGAAGCGTTCCGCCGCCAGAGACAACTCTACTACAACCATTGTATGTGCGCGCAGTCTCTCTGTTTGTGTGTGTGTCTCTCTCTCCGTCTGTGTGTCTCCCATCTGCTGTCGAAATCTGAACCACTACTACCAATCGCTCAACTTCTTGTTCTGAGCTCAATTCGGGGTTTTAAACCTTAACCAGAAAATTAGGGTTTAAAGCTTATGTCATTAGGGTTGTGTCTCCATTGTACCTTGATTTTTCTGCAGGCTGAAAATTCTTGCTTACCCTTAGTTTAGCATCATACTTGGGGAGTGTGGGAAATATGACCGTGGGGAGAAATGCACCTTCCTTGATTGCAAGGGATTAGCAAGAAAAAAAAATTGATTGTTGGGAGAATGGATAGTGCCCTGCCTTCTGTATGCACATTGACGTTAGTAGCTATGATGCATTTTCTTTTCCAATGCTTTCCCAAGTTTTAACATAGTAAACTTGAATTCATACCATGCTTGGAACACAGATAGTAAGTAAAACCATATGGGTTTTAGCAGCAAAACAAGGCTTGCAAATTGTGTACTTGGGTCACAAGTAGTGCTGTGGATTTTGTATCAAACTGTTCTGAAAGAATGCTCCAAATTGGGAGATGATTTGATTGGCAGGTTGTTGACAAGAAACCTGAGAAGACTGACTGGAGACTAGTTGCAACTGCAAGTTCCTTTGGTACTGGAGAAGAGTTGCAACTGCAAGTTCCTTTGGTATTGGATTTGTGGGGCCCATTGGGCATTTTTGGTATGCATCTTGCCATTTTGCAGAGAGTTTAAGACTTTAACATTCCATTTTAGCACACTATCATGCCTTCGGATGGATCAAAGTGTTCAAAACCCCAGATTGTGCCCAACTTTGCTATTTAGTGTTTCTTGAGGTTTTGAGTGTGAAATGCAGAGGTGACCATTCCAGCTTTTGCACTAAATTAGCATTTGGCAACCATATATACTTGCAAGGTACGAGGCACTTGAAAGTGCATGCATCAACAGATTAAAACTGAAGCCAAATTCACTTCGCTTTATCACCACAAAAGTGACAGCAGACACCTTTATTTTTGGGCCAGCCCATCTGCTGGCTTTCTTCACATACATGGGACTAGCATCAGGGAAGCCTTGGAATGAAGTGAAGAGTGATGTCAAGCGTGATTTCCTACCAAGCTATATGACAGAGGGGATTGGCTGGATGATTGTACAGGTCAGGGATCCCCATGCTTCAAAATTATTCAATTCCAGTGTTTATAGCTATTGCTTATTTTACTTTGTCATGATTCACTGAAGGCTGCTGCAAAGTATAGTATCAGCGTTCAGAAGTTTTTAGTTGAACTCATATGCATTTTCTGGTTTTCAAACTGGAAAGTTTAGATTTGCAAGAGCCTAAAGTTAGGCATGGCATGATTGTTGTTACCTTAATGAGTGCATTCCTGTGTTCAATTGGTTAGCACTGCTGAAGATAGCTTTAAAGCACCTGAAAATGCTAGGAATTTCCTGGATGGTTCCAAATGGAATGTGACATCTTGATGTGCTTTTTTGCTGATGCAGGTGGTAAATTTTCGGTTTGTGCCAGTAAGGCACCAACTTCTTTATGTCAACTGCTTTTGCTTGCTTGACAGTGCATTCCTTTCCTGGGTAAAGCACCAGGATGATGCCCCTTGGAAAAAGTACTTGACATCCCTAGTTTCCTCTAGTTCCCATGATAACAAAAATTGACAGCAGTTTGAATTACTGTCTTTTCCCCAATAGAGAGATTTCACTCTTCCTTTTTGGCTAGGTTTTCATTTTAAAGCTTGCTGCCTTCTTCCCATTAAGATTTGGGCTATCAGTTACATCTGCTTCAAAGTAACAAGCAGAGAGTTAACCTTTCATTGACCAAATCCTTGAATATGTTTTACAGTTGATGTACTCATTGAGCAAATTGCCATGTAATGGATTTTTTTCAAAATCTCTGAGAGGGTTGCCTAACCTGCATTATGTATCAGAGTAGCCAATAATTTTTGTGTACCATTTTTAGATTTCAACACTGATACAGTGATGATGGGGGCTTAAGTGTTGCACAACTCACATATCAAGGGTTGAGCTATGTAAGATTTCCGAACTCTTTGGCTGGAATTACAACCTAAGCTCTTGCACTGGAAAACCTTGTTTGGGATGGAGGAAAAGTTGGACATAACCCAACCTTAGAATTCTCAGCTAATATGAAGATGCAAGTGTATTTCTGATATGTTCAGGTTGCAGGAGGCCCAGCTGCTACAGTCTGGGTATGCCCCTCTATGCCTTAGGCTTAGATGCCTGCTTGCACAGGGACAAGCTAAAATGAAAGGAAGCTTATGCTCACAAGCTTGTTGCAGATTGAATGAGGATTTAGGGTTGGACTTCTTTGATTTGCTTGATGAAGTCAGAGGGGTGGTGGCAACTCCTTCCTGCTACTCATGATGAAGGTGACAATCTGACACTTCGTGTGATGACACTCATTCTTCTTTTAGTTTTGGTTTTTCGCTTGAATTGACACAGCAGTTACCTTCAAAGTCTTGCTGTGTAGTTTTGACATTTTGGATACCTGGATTGCTGAAGGATGTGGGCATATCCTGGTCTATTGTCAGTTTCAGAACCATGAAATGGCAGATTTAGATGGAATGCAATGTGGTGAGGCTGCCACTATATTGCTATGAAATCAACTCTATGGAGAAAATTCAACCCAGCATGTAGGCATGTGAAAAGCTGCTCTAGAGCTTGGAATCTGTAAGCCCACAGAAAGGTAGTCCTCATCAGTCCAGGACCAAGCCCAAATTGCTTGTTTATTTCAAGCACCAATCATAGTACAAACCAAAATATAAGACCCTTTGGATCATGTGCATTATTTGTGGACATCATTTGGGGTATCTATCATCATATTGGGGAGCAATGTTTAACATGAATTGCAACACAGACAACACTAAATTGGGTTTAACTTGGAGAAATTAGGTCTATATTTGCACCATAGACTTTCAGTTCAAATCTTCCAGCATGGGCTTGGATCATTTTTTGGTGTGATAATCCCTCCATAATAACTCTCTGATGTACTAATACATTCTTGTCTTGGTTATGCACTTGTGAGGGAAGTGAGAAGAGACACCATCTGCATGTCAGCATTGCCTAGGCAATGCAGTCCACTCAGATCACTCAGATGTAATATGCATTGGATGCCTCTAGGAGCAATGAGGGTATAAACTATGAAAGTTACCCTCAAGACAAATGAGATTGTGGATTGTCACAAATCACAGCTCATCAAAGAAAATTGATTGTTGCAACATCTCTGAATCCACAAGAAGCAAAACACCCTGAGTAGCTCCTACATCATGCACTGAGAATTGAGAGATCAATCATCTAATTTCGCTACTTTACTTGCTCTGCTCCATCTTGTGGACTGATCCATTATTTGAAGATGAAATCAGAAATTCAGAGGTGTACTGATGCAATCCAGCGTCACTTAAAATGAGCATTGCTGGGACCCCTGTGTTGATCCCTCTGACGTCTCCTCTCTTGCCCAAGAAGGTATGTCATGCTGCTCTCCACACCTGTCAACAGCTTTTTAATCTCCGAGTGTGAGGTAGGTTTTCCAGCTTGGTTCTCAGCATTGAGAAGTGCAACCTCTGCCCATGTGCTACCTGGAGGTTTAGTCAATTTTGACCTGCTTTGCAGATGCTTCTCTTTCATGAGCTCAGGTTGAGAGCACTCTGGATCGCAGGTCACAAAGCAGCGGTGTGGTTTTTGCTCAAAGCCATTCTTTACAAACTGTGAGCCAGATGCAGCATCTGGTCTTCTTTGTCTGCAGCAAAGAGCATATCAAGATAAGAAGCATGAAGCAAATGGACTCTTCATGGGCCACAGCAACAGTACAAGTGGTCAGGTTGGTCAGAGGAGGATGGATTGAGAGAACTTACAGATCCCAAGGGGGTGCTGTTGATGGTCTGGCAACGGCCACCTGTTTATGGAGGGCTGTGTTTTTACAATTGTGCCTCTGTTGATCACAGTGGCTTATCTGATCCTTGGAGCTTGGACACCGCTCCCGCAGCATTGCACAGCATGTTTGGTTACTAGTATGTGAAGCCATGTTGTGAGAAATTTGTGCACTGCCAATCAACCTTCGAACTTCTCTCTGTATCAACTCATATTCAAGTTTTAATGGCATGCCTCCTGTACTGAAAACATGGTTCCCACACTCAAGCTCTCTCTGCACTTTCCGCACCAGCTTAATGATACCTGCTGTCCCAATTTCTGGATCTACTCGCAAATACAGTTCTGCCCCAGAACACACAAACTGCTTCCTTAAATGTGACTGAAGAGCATCAAGATATTGGTATTACAAAGAGAAGTGTGGAGGAGCTTGCATTCTCTGTTTTGAGCTTGTTAAATCATTTGCCACTGGATCCAAAGGTGGGTTCAGTTTAATATACCAGACAAGCACCCAAGCATCCAGCCAAGGGCTGCTTTGCGTCTAAGTTCCTGGTTTTCGTTCTCTATGCGCTTTCTGGTCCTTTCATCTCGCTTCTTGCAACTTTGAAACACCTCTTCCTTTTTCTGTAGCTCCAATTCTAGGTCCTGCACAAGTTCTTGTAGCTCCTGTAACCCTAGGAAGATCACTTTATCATCCAGAGGCTAATCTGACAAGTAGACAGAAGATGGAAGTGATGGGTATCAATGTTTAAGGCTATGCCATACTAACCTTAACTTTTCTGTGCTCCTTCTTGTAACATCTCGCTTGCTCTTTGCCTTCATGCTGCAAAACCTGAAGTGCTTTATGGACCTCTTGATTCCTTTTTTCAGTTTCTTTTTCCTTCACAATATGCTCTGCTAGTGTGGCCCTGCAAGCATCGCACACTTCAATTTTCATCATTGCACAGCTGCAAGTGAGAAGCTTAAATGTGAGTACACCTCTTAAACTTGCAACCATGTCAATCAATCTGCTTGGCTTGTTATATGACAGCCAGAACACACTCAATTCCTGTTCAAGCTCTAAAAGCACAGATGGACAACTCAAGTGATTCTGTTTAGATTAGTACATGCAGCCATGTTGCAACTCATTCTGGAGATCTCGATTCACTTGTACAAGGGAAGCTTCACGCTCCTCACACTCAAGGCGTTGATGATCAAAAGCAGACTCCATGGAGTTGAGGTACTCCAAGAGCTCAGCACTCTTTTTCTCATATTCGTCAATAATGTCTTGCCTCAAATTTGCAACTTCAAGGCGCTCCCGATCCAAAGCTGCTGACTTGTCATGCACATCCTGCTGCAATTTGATAGCAGCTGAAATGAACCGCTTGGAGAAAGCACCAAATTTCAATATTTGTGCCTAGAATCCAGGTTTGAAGCAACATAATAATCTTCATTCTACTTAGTTGGAAAAACAATGACATAGTCCTGAAATATCCAGATCATGGGGATGTCTACAGGGTCTACTTCCTTGAGTCAGCACATTGTAGCTGCTCTGATCGCTGCAACTTGGTGGCCCAATTTTGGGATTTCCTGTGTTTACACTATTTTAGATAATGTGCACATGTGGTGAACTTTCGTAGTTGGATCACTAAAGATTCTGGGTAACAGTCAGTGTACAAGAAGCAAGGGAGTTTCCAACAGCAGCTAGAAGAAACCAGGTCCATAAATAGTGGCATAAACATGGCCTGCCTGATGGGGTAGGAAATTGGATCCGTCAAAGACACACCCATTCTGAAGATGATACAGTGCTGCCATACCGGCCTCTGCTTCTATTATCCTGTATCTGCATCATGCTCAATGAATTGCATGGATTGCCTCTCATCACCCTGCATCAAACCACAAGCTTTTGAAGGAACCCCAATTGAGATCATATCTTTCAACAATCATAAATATTGGGTGAGTATGAATAGATGACCTAATTGCTACTTTGGAACATTTGTATCTTGAAGGGCATGCAAGTCTGGACTTTCCACTCCAAGGTTTGTTGAGCCAGTACCAGAAACTTCAGCTGTTCTGAATGCTGTAGAACACCATTGACTAGTGATAGCAGATCATACTGGCCCGTATGTGGCTGCAAACTCTGCAATTGACTCTGCCTTATTCAGTTAACAGACCCATGAAAAGCTATTCACAGCTGACTTCTCTTGGGATGTTTATCAGAACACTTCAAACGATGACATTCAAGCCCTAGCACATCAAGGACATTGGAGTATGCTAATGACACACCACGTCAGATCAGGATTCCAGCAACAACTTCCTGGCACAAAAACTACCAGAATCCATTTGAGAAAGGGTCCCATTCTTTTGTAGCATTCATGGCTTTCTGGTCTTAAGAACTGGGATGCAAACATTGACACTTGACTATAGATGCACAAGCATATGGAGCTAACTCTTGAGTGAGAAATGGTGAGTGCAGCAATTACCTCAAATAGAAGGTGCAGGCTTTGTGATGAACATTGGCATGCAAAGATTCTTAAAAGAAATCATCCCTGCACAGAATGAGAAAGCATTTGTTATAATAAGATACAGCCCTTTGAGTTGCCAACAATGCAGGAACGTACACAAGCAGTTTAAACCTTCCAATCCCCTATTAAACAAAGAGGTCTGAAAGTTCTAGTAGGTATTCTTTGCTCCAATCAAATTTTTGAATGATGAAAATGCAACATCCTTGAAGGGCAGGATCATATTTCTCAACTGAACCCAAACATAAATGGACTTGCCAAAGTAAGACTCATGGAGGAAGACAAAGCTGGACATTTAGACCAAGATTTGATTCTCGTATCTGGTTGGAACATATCTGTTTTGCTTTTTCACTCTATAACATTTGCTCTCTGCACTGCATTCACTCCCACACATTCCACTTACATCTACATGTTTCAAAACCCTAGTTTTAAGTTTGAGGTTTGTACTGGAATTTGTTAGTTGTTATCAGCCTGAGCAATAAGTCTGTTTAATCCAACCCATTTCCAGATGGTGACAATCCATCCTGGCTGTTCAATAAGAAGTCATCCAATCTTCCCCTGCAGTACACAAATTCTAAACTGAAAACAATAGTCTTGTATATGTCTGTCTAGGGATTGCCTAACAAAAAACCACAAAAGAGCAAAAGCGATTGATCTTTGCATCCAGATCCACAACCCTACACACTCTACTAACTCACCTGCATACGATTGTCTGAGGAACATTGACAAACAACAAAATACTCCATGCATCTCTGAGATGCACAGTCTACATGCCCGAAAAATAGGATTGTGGATCACTCATCCTGCAACAACAAATAGAGCATACAAAGATTCAAGACACTGGTATCAAATAACAGGGTATGAAGATAAAAGCAGAAAAGAATAGAAAGGGAGGACAGTGCACTTTGTGTTCATCCCATTGTGGGCCTGTGAGGAAGGAAAAATCAACACAAAATAAAGTACAGAAGATGGAGATTTTCACTTACAAAATTGGTCCTTGAAGAATGGGAGAGACAAACTCAGGGCAGAGTATTTTCAGTTGAAAACTGAACACTTTTCAACTGAATGTCCAATGGATCCTTGGCCCACTTCACACTGTGGACAGGTGAGGTGACAAAGAAAACACACTATGAGCAGTCCCATACTACTAGGTACCTTAGTGCTGAAGATCTTCAGATTTGTCACAAATTGTCATTAGTCTAAACTCTGACCCAAATGTTGAAGTTGTGCAGTAAGTGACAAAAGACAACCTGGCAAAGCACAAGGGTTTGACATGGCCCAACATGATCCAAGGAATTCTAAGAAACATAGTCTTTAGATGCCTGGCTGAAAATAAAAACAAGTGCAATGTGTGATGACAAAAGGATGTACTAATGATCAATGACTGCACAATTGGCAGTTATAAATCAACTCCCAAGCATTCATGATGCACCTGCTCTGGAGGTCACAAGGTTTTCTTTTTCTTTGAATCAATTGGGCCCTAAAGTGAAGAATGCAGCCTTCATTCACTACAAAGGACTGCTTATCTGGGGCCCACAAATGAGTACCAACCAAAATACTAAGATTGGCAATTCTGCTAGATTTTGTTATGTCTTTCTCTTGCTCGTCTCTCACTTTTCACGACAGAGAATCGGAGCTGTGTAGACCTTGAGCCCACAAAGCCACAGTAATCAAACACCACAAAGAATCTGATCCTACTTCAATTCATTCTCTCGAGCTCTTTCTTGACTACAAAAAATACATTTTGCTCCAACAGCTAGACTCTGGAAGTACTCACATCAATGGACTCTCTCTCTCTCTCTCTCTCTCTCTCTCTCTCTCTCTCTCTCTCTCTCTCTCAGTATCTCTAACTCTTAATAGATGTTCAAGCAATTGCAGTGGCCTTTGAGGGCTTGATAAACTTGCGTTCATACAGCCCAGTAACCTGATCAGCCACAGTCCACATGATAGCTTGGCCTGGAGGAATTCGCATCAAGCGGGGCACCAACCCCTTCCACAATGCAAACAACCCTTCCTCAGTATAAATCCGACCCAAAGCATGCACCATCCCCTTGTAGCGGATCTCACTTGCACTTTGAGCCATCAACCTTGTCTTCACAACATCAAATGGGCCAGTGCAAACAGGACCAGCAAACCCTGCCAGAAACCCTGAGATCATTGATTGGTACGGCTGAAGAGTGACACCATCACCCTCATGTTTGTGCCAAAGAAGATTGTCGCACATGTTCTTGGCCGTGAACATAACAGCCTGATTGGTTCCATTTCGCATTACAGTAGGTGCAGCTCCTGCCCACAATCCAAGAACTCCTTCTTCCCGAATGATTGTAGTGGCACAATGTACAGGTCCTTTGTATTTCAAAAGCTCTCGACCTAATCCTTTCTGTTGTTGTAGTCGAATCTTCACAACCTGTTCTCAAAACCCTAGTAAGCAAAGCTGTTCCAACATAAGTATATACACATCCTAGCGTGCAGTTCTCATGCACGATTGCCATTTCACAAGCTACATAGAGATAGCCATTGATGTAGTATGGATGGACTTGCGACTGACTGGGGGTTTCGACCCTAAACTCTTCAACAAGGTTCAAAGGAGAACAGGAATGCCTACCTCAAAAGGAGTGACGATCACAAGCGCTTCCAGAACACCAGCGCCAAACCCCGCGACCATGCGGCCGGCGGCGCTAATCTTGCCAGTCTCAGGGTCTGTCAAGGCGGTTTGAAGGACGGCGTTGGAGCCCATGCGAAGGGTATACTTGAGAGTCAAGTGCGTTGCAAACGGGGTTAAGCCCTTCCATAATGCGCGCACTCCTTCTTTCTGCACAATTGTTGTGCCACAGTTCCAGATTCCCTTGTAATGCTTCTGATGGTCTAGTTGCAACCGCGTTTTGATCACGTCTATGGGTTGCAGACATCCAGCTTCCACCATTCCCCCTAACGACCCAGAAACTGCTTTCATGTAAGGCGGAATTGCCGCATCGTTTGGCCCTTGTTTTGAAGCCACAGCTGGAGAAGATGAAGATGCTGATAAAGAAGAAGAAGATGATGATGATGATGATGATGATGATGATGGAGATACTACAACTGTTTCTCCTACTGATGATGATACAGACCTTGGCAGCCGATGCTCCGACGCCATGCGAGTCAAGAGAGCACGGAATTTTCAAGCTTCTGAAACCTCGGCTCTTGTTGTTGCTCGCACGTACGCAAGTTCACCCGCCGACGACGACGATTGCAGCCAAAATTCGGAGCTTGCGAGAAAAAACCCAATTCAAGGATCACTTGCGTCAATTCAAGGGTGATGAGCCCAAGAAATCTTGCGGGGGGGGCGGTGCCAGGCTGAAGCAGCACCAACACTCGTAACTTCACATTCTTGAGTGAGGCAGAGGAAGGCGGCTACTGCAATGAACCAGCAGCACCCACCCGCGCACCGCGAAGGATGAATGATAAGTGGTCAGGAAACAGTTTTCTGTTGGATTCCAGTTCCCGAGCTAGATATCTAGCTAGCTAACCACGGTGGTTACCTCAGTTGGTAGGCTGTTATTAGTAAAAACAGCCCTTTACCTATGTATAAACCATCTAGTTACTTACTAGTTACCTATTTTCCTACCTATCTACCTATATATGAAACCTATTGGTTACCATGGTGAAACCGAGTATTAACTCGGTTGTGGATGAACCTCAACAGAATTCATAGTTGGTTTTGCCTTGGTAACCAATAGGTCTCGTATATAGGTAGATAGGTAGGAAAATAGGTAACTAGTAAGTAACTAGATGGTTTATACATAGGTAAAGGGCTGTTTTTACTACTTACCTACTAATAACAGCCTACCAACTGAGGTAACCACCGTAGTTAGCTAGCTAGCTAGCTCGGGAACTGGATTCCAACAGAAAACTGTTTCCTGACCACTTACCATCCATCCTTCGTGGTGGGTGTGCTGGTTCACTTCAGCTGCCGCCGAGTGAGGCCTTATTATTAGTGACCATATTCAACCCACAAAAATGTTAAATTTGGACTGGGCGACCTTGATTTTTAGTCTTAGGATTAGGATGCCTATTTACCATGGTTAAAAGCAACCTTAAAAAAACACTTCAGGAATTTTACCATGGTACCTACCAGATGGGTGCTGGTTCACCCAAGTCTTGGGAAGAGATAATGGAAAATTAAATTAAAATTTAATTTAATTTAATTTAATTTAATTTAATTTCTAGGGACATAAGGGTAAACCTGTCAAAATGCATTAAGACGTGTGAAATTAATCATCTAGGGCTGATGTTAATTTAGCAGGACCAAGGCTTGGGGGCCATTCCTTTAATAAAGGCTGTTGTCATCAGAGCAGCTTTCCATTATATTTTGCTAGTTGTGCTCACAATCATCTCATAGCTCTTCCTAGTTGTGCTCACAATCATCTCATAGCTCTTCCTAGTTGTGCTCACAATCATCTCATAGCTCTTCCTAGTTGTGCTCACAATCATCTCATAGCTCTTCCTAGTTGCTCACAATCATCTCATAGCTTTTCCTAGTTGTGCTCACAATCATCTCATAGCTTACTCTGTGACTCACCAGAAAAGAAAATTGACATCTGTTCTTCTTTTTCATGAGAACATGTGTTGGCAGAAATGCTCACATGATGATGAACTATATAACTTTTATATTTTCAACTGAAAACAACAGTAGCCTAATGAATGTCCTTGCACCAAGAAACAAGGCCCCATGCCCCATGTCAGTAGTAGTGCCTTTCCCTTAGGCTGCTGCTGTGATTACAACAACACTCCATGTGTGTTGTGATCATAGTAGCCTAATGGCTTTCTGTGTTGTGATCACAACAACCTAATGGAAAAGAGACAATAAGTAAGTGGGGGAGGCACCTTATGTTTACTCTGTAGAAGCAAGCAAGGGCACCCTTTACTTCTACTAGAAGGTGCCTAAAGGAAGTAAAAATTCTTTGTTTTCAAGTTAGTTCAAAACCTTGTCCCATTTCAAAAGAGTTCAGAAGTGGATAGATTGATTGTTTATTGATCTTGGAGCAACATATGAATGCATTTTGTTAATTAATAATCATTGAATTGTTTCTAGTAGGGTACATCATTTGTTGGAAAATCATATTAAATTGAAAAAAAAGTTGATGATAGAGCAATAAAACCCAAAACATTTCATAATTTGAAGGAATGAAATATGTTAACTTAGAATTTTGGTAATGAACTTTAAAGAGCCGTGCAACCCCCCAAAGGCATCTAGCTTAACAAGGAATGTTTGAAATCCCAACACATAGACCCTCATTTTTGCAATT
>Ga0209208_10010530_pt1 | contig 11980 bp, 9 predicted proteins | sample S1TSphfallax_3_FD_187694 | JGI IMG/M metagenome (GOLD analysis project Ga0209208, IMG submission 187694) | Host-associated microbial communities from peat moss isolated from Minnesota, USA - S1T2_Fd - Sphagnum fallax MG (SPAdes) (version 2) | ecosystem: Host-associated > Plants > Peat moss >...
ATGACCAGATTAAATTTTTTTATTTTTATAAAGTGATTTGTAGATGACCATATATTTTGAATTTCAAGGGAATTTTTTTGACTATTCCCTTTGTGGGGTTGTGGGGGGGGGTGGCGAGGGATTTCATGTGCAGCCCTAGATACTAGATGGGACAAATGCATGTACTTATAGTGTACTCTCAATGGAAGTGGAGAATATTACATAGAAAAATTCAGGTGTGAACACAAGATGTGCATGAAAGACAAAAAGAAAGCTGAAGAAGAACTAAACTCCAAGTTCCCTGGGTGGGTTTTTCTTAAAACAAAAAAGAAAAGGAGTTGAGGTTGTTGGTAGGTTTGGTTGGTTGGCTGAGCAAATTAGCTGCACGACCCACCCCTCCCAAAGAAAGGGGAAAGAAGAAAGAGTGTACACTAGTTAGTGTGCATGGATGGATATAAGGCATGACCACATTGCTTGCTGATTGTAGAGGAGAGGAGAGCTTTCCAATTAGGAGGGGGCCAAGAAGAATATATGCAGGTGGGGACTCATTTGGATGGTTGTACTACTCATTCATAATGGACAAGAGTATGAACAGATTCCACTTGACTTAGTAGACCTTTGAGTGTGCAACTTTTGCTGTAGTAAATCATAAAACTAGCTACGCTCTCTAGCTAGCCACTAGTAGTGCCCACACTTCATCTAGCCTCCACCTATAAATCCAACTTTTTATTTTGAAATTCACTTTTTGAAGAGTCCAAAAAAACATGACTAGAAAGGGGTTTCACATGATTGAATCTATCCTTGCCTTAGACTCCACAAAGGCCGAAACATGAACTAGGGAATTGTTGGGTCATCTACCTATGGGTGAGAGGAAAAAGAAAAAGAGGGTTTATAGAGAGAAGAAGAAGCACGTGTCATTCTTAACTAGAACTAGATTTGGGTAAAGTGCCCATAATTTCTTGTACAACAAACTTAGGTGCCACCAAACAACAACACCATATCAAAAGCCTCCATAGTCATGAGTCTTAGGTGAGGCCAAAAGATTAGGGCCCCCAAACACTCTATTGTTTCAACAACACTCAGAATATTAGGTTACTGTTCCGGAAAGGAACACAAAATAAAAAGTGTTGGAAAACAAGTTCCTTTCAGTGCGCATAACAACATCCCACACATACAATATGTGTACAATATGTACTAGTGTTGTGTGGGTTCCCTTTCAAGAGAACCTCTAGTGTTGTGTGGGTTCCCTTTCAAGAGAACCTCTAGTGTTGTGCGGGTTCCCTTTCAAGAGAACCTCTAGTGTTGTGTGGGTTTCCTTTCAAGAGAACCTCCAATCTTGGTTTTGATTTATAAATAAATAAAACTGGAGGTTCTTTGGATGCAGGTTTGAGCCTGATTCTTTTTATTCTTAAATCTTGCAGTTTTGATTTTGACACATTTTTTCAAATTCAAGAACCTTCAAACCCAACTCAAAACCAAGTCGAGATCCATGTACACTTTACACACTCCCCTATGCTAAATATTGTGTAGGTACAAAGATTTATAACCAATTAAAATCAAGATTTATATTGTTATGGAGTTCAACAACTTAAAAAAACTAATACTTGCTTTGAAGTTGAGCCTACTTATCAAATTTTCAAAAAGAAAAATCAACTTCCATACTTGAGAACCTGCCCCTCTTTTCAAACAAGTTTCTTTTCACAATTTCAATTTTGGATCCAAATGTAACAATAAATAAATAAATAAATAGTTCCATGATCCGGTTCTTATGCTGATTCTAACAAATAGGGTTTGAGTTTGGGTATGGGTCACAACAACCTGAACTTGAGCCCCAATTTGAACACGGGAAATTAGATGCCCTCATAACCATTGGTGTGTACGCAGCTCTAATCTCCTTGTCCATGCCTATGAAAATTGCAAAAATACTAAAATTTACAAAAATTAAAGCACAGGCAAGAAAGTGTATACCTATGTGAAAGGCTTAGAACTTAATTTAAATTATGAATTCTAAACACAATTGCGGGAAATTAGATTATTAAGAGCCCCTAGTCAAATTGGTTGTTATAAAACAAATAGCTGGCGTGCCCTTTTTCCTCATGTATAGAGTATTGTGAGGCCCCCACACTAGGAATATCCAGAATCAGTTTTTTCGCCCACAAATCATTATTGTGTCAGACCTGTTTCCTTAACAGACTCTAGACTAGCCCCACTAAATCATTGTGAAGCTATGTTACGTGTTGTTGTTGGCCATGGCCTTGCATGCCGAGGTTTGTGTTCAAGTGCAAATTTCTTTCTATGTTTTTACAAACACAAATTGAAACCCAACATGATCCCGTGAGGGGAAAAGGAAAAAAGGATCAAAATGTTCAATCAATTTGATTGCCAAAATGACGATTGTGTGAGAATTGTGAGAAAGTTCAAGGAAATTGTAGCCCAATGAAACTTGAGTGCAATTGAGAGCTTGTGCAAAAGCAATAGATAATTGATATGATGAAATATCAACATCAATTCTATTCAATTGAAAATATAACATAAACCATGGAAAGGTGAAAAGGGGGACAAACTCAATCCTAGAAGAGAGGGGGTGGAAAAAGGGACAACCCTAAGTCCAAGTGACTTTAGAGATAATAGTATTGGGGGTCCAAAGTTTTGAGGCTTTGATCCTCTTTTGGGGCTGGGAAAGGGGGCCCCCATGAGTGGGTCCTATGACCCAATTAATGAGCAAAGCAAGAGCAAAAGGCTTTTTAATTTGTTTCATTTCAAATTTTGCTTTTGTTGCTCATGTGGGGTACTTTAATTTGTACTTAAGGTTTGCTTGTTTGGCTAAAAGCATTACAAAAAGATAGGCTTCCTGAAATCCTTTGGGCCTTAGAAAGAAAGTGGCTACCTCAGCTAATTTTTTAGGTGAGAGCTTGTCCCTCAAAAATACCCAATTTTTTTCCCAAAAGTCCCCCTTCATTAATTGCAAGTGACATATTGGAGGTGATAAGTGATAGTTTGGTGGAAATTCACCTCCTAAAGACACAAACACTAGTAAGAACTAGGTGAGCAAGTCAGGAAAAGCTCAGTTCACATTGGAAAATTTAGTTATGGGTCATTTTGGTGTTGATTTCGATTAGTGAAAGGAATTTATAACACTAAACCATTTTGTGGGTACATAAAAAGGGGAAATCAGTTTGGAAATTAGAGGCTTTGAAAATTAGAGGCCTAATTTGTTAGCCCTAAACCAAAGCGATTTTATACCAAACATGAGATAGAACTTAGTCTCTTTTGCAACTAGAAAGTGCATCAACCATATTGAAAGCTTGTTGCAAGAGAACTAGATCAATCTATAGTGGCAATATAAGCTTTAGTGTGAAAGGGTTTGAGTTTTTGTTGGTGAACTTATAATTGGGGGAGGGGGTTCAGGGGGTGGGGGGCATGGGGGATGAAGGAAGGACATGTGGCCCGCAAAACCTTACTACAAGAAACACATTGCATGTTCCAGTCTAGGTCTGATCTAAAAGCTCTGAAAGCACTACACTTTTGGTTGCCTTTGAAAGTGCAAAATGGTTCAATGAAGAAGACCATTAGGTTTTATTAGAGCTTTGGAATTGAATTTGGTTTTTGAAATTTATCATATTTTTGTTTATGATGAAAAGCTTTATCTATTTGGAATGGGGGTGAATCAGAGCTTTTGAATTGCAGTTGAATAAAGATCAGTGTTGTGAGGGTATCCAGTTTGCAGGGTTAAATCTGGAGTTCAGGTTCTTATGACCCAAACCCAATTGGACACACTTTGTAGGAATTGGTGCAAGAATTGAGCCATGGAACTTGTGTTTTGCTACATCCAAAACCAGAATCATGAAAAGACATTCTTAAACATGGGGTCAGGATCTTTAAGTAGGACAGTGTTTTTTTTGGAAAGTTGATAAGTAGGTTAAATTTTATAGTTAAATATTAAATTTTATTAGTTATTTAATTCTGTATGTATAATATAGACCCATGTTTTAATTTGTTGTAAAATTTTGTATTTATTAAATCTTTAGCATCGAAGAATGTGTAAGATAGATAGGCCAGTGAGTGAACACTTAAGAACTCAAATGAGCGTGAATCCTCTCACATTTTTCTTCCAATTCTGAAGCTCAAAGAACATTTTTAGCCTAGTGCTCCCAACATTGCAAAAATCTCTCAATTTGGTAAAGAAATGGGCAAGCTATGGGATGTTTTGTGCAAGGAGGTTCAATGTTCAGTGATGAGTGATTTAAAACAAATTGGGATTTCGAGCTTAAGATCTTTGATTGTTGCATCTGTACCGTTGGAATCCAATGAAGTTTTATAAAGCTCTAGTTGACACACCCATCATGTTTAAATCGATCAAAATGGACTAAAAGTGAGGAAGATATGAGGCTGAAAAACTAGAGAGGAGTCTAAAGTTATTTTTTCCAACAAATTGAAGCAAAGTATGTATCACCCTCTTCCTATGTTTTCTTTGTTGCTTCTTTACCACTCAAAGAACATTTGTAACCCTTCATTTTGTGCATCCAATGCCACAAAAATCGCTCAATTGGTCTAATGAACTAGGAAAATATTGAAAAATGTTTGATAATAAGTACATGTTCAATGATAGGTGATTCTACTCTATATAAAACTGGACCCAGTTTTTTAATCAACCCCAAGGTTCTTGAATTTGGAAAAAATTGTGCTAAAACCAGAACCAAAGGGTTTTTAATTTGGCAACATCATGATCCTCAAACCCTCACTCAAAGAATCTCCAAATAAATTTTAAAGAGTCAAAATCTTGGATCAAATTTTCTGTCCAAAATGAAGAATTATACAACACTAGTGAAAGACTTACTCCAATATTTTTTTAGTGTAATCCGGAGCCAACTTACCAAGAGTATTTTTTTCTTTGGCTAGTTGCAAAGCATTTTTTTTGGCAATTGTTCAGATTTTGGAAACACCCCACATTTTTTTCTGTTTGTTCCCATGGTACTCATTGGGTATCATGGGAAAAGAACCAAAAACAAAACATCAGACCAAGTCTCTAAGGCACTTGGTCTCACACGGGCCCTTATTTCAATAAAGCCCGTGGCCTCAAGCTTTACCCCACTAAACCCTAGCCAAACCAGGTAACCACCCAACATTAGTTTGGACTAAAGTTAAGCCTAATCACAATTTTTTGAACAAAATGAGAAAACTAAACTTCAGGTTAAAATCAATGTACATTCCAGTTCCCAACATCAATGTTCAGAACTGGAATAGGAACCAGAACTTTATTTATATTTGTTCTAAATATTATATATATCAATACATTATTGAATAACACTTGGAGACATTTCCTAAGTGTATTTGGAGGGCAGATTATATTCATGAATAATCCTCTTAAAATAATATAAGAGGGATCTTATGCCTATAAGTAGGTGAAAGGTCTTGTCTTAGGTCGAAGCCCTCCTACTCTTAAGGAGTAGAGCCAAAGAAACCCTCCTCTCCTCAAGATGTACATATGCTCAAGTTCATAATAACCTTCATCTCGTGCTTTACAAAACGGTAAATGTCACAAAACAAATGCTCACAAATTTATTTATTTTCTAAAATTCATAAAATACGTTTTTTCAGCAAAAATTTGCCACTTTGAAAAATCAAAAATTTAAATTAAAATTAAATTCCTATAAGAAGAAACTCTGAGTGCCAAGGTAGGGTTAATTAGGGTTTATGGTCTATCAGGTAAATTAGGATTTAGGTGTTTTATTATATTTGCTGTAGGTTTAGGGTTTAGGGACTTAGATATTACGGTGAGCCATGATATGCATTATATGTGGGTTTTGTTTTAAGGGGTTCAAAGTGCATAATTTAAGTGTCTATTTGGGGTTGGGTAAAAAACTGACTGACCCTAAACCCTAAACCTAGGTACTAGGGTTTTTACATACATGTTTAAGTTTCTATAATCTAGGGTTGAAAATATTTAGCAGGTATTTTAGGGGTGAAATTAAGGTTTAGGATGAAAGGGTTTAATACAATTTAATCACTATTTGTAGGTACGCTGCATGAGATAGATGATTGGGGATTCCAAATTTGAGTGAAGGAAATAGGTAGCCCAAAATTTTGTCTTCAGCACAACAATTGAGCTAACTAACTACCATGGTGACTAGGGAACCCAAACCCAATGAAAAAGTGTGTCCTATCCAGTGTTGTCCAGTTATCAGTCTTTTTTCATATCAGGTTGTTAGGTTTTTTGTTAGGGTTTTATTTTTTCAAAACATCAGCACACAGGCTATCAATAGTTTAAAAATTCAAATTTTTCAAACTTCTTGCATGTTATCAATTTCCATGTCAAAGTAACCAATATCCTCATCTATCAATTAGGTTTGGGTTTGTTTTTTTAAAGGGCAATACACACATGCTATGCATATGGTTGGTTTTGCAAATACCCGCCTTGAGAACCACCTAATATCCCACCCAGGTAGATTTTTTACAGGATTTTGTTATCGGTTTCATGGGTTTTTTGGGGCTTATTAACCTAAATTGTGCCCATTTATGAACCAACCTTGATGGGATTTCTATGGAAGCTACATGAAAATGGAGACAAAGATCACAATTTGCTTACAACCTATTAGTAGCATTGAAAGAGTAGTGAAGAGCTATGGTTGAATAGATGATTGAGGTTTTCAAGCGATCCATTCAATTTGTATAAGCTATGGCCACCTTGGCATGATCTACCTAGATAGTAAAAATATTTTGAATATAATAATATTATTGTAATACATTTGTATTTGATATGATATTTTAAATTAAGTTTGGTCTAATCTCAAAATAATCTCAATTCAATTTCATTTGCACTTGATTAATATGTTCATGTCATATATTTGATATGTCTAGGTCATGTTCATTCTATTCATTCATCAAGTTTGTGGTCTAGATATAAAATCTCAACCAAATTGTAGATTCAAATGGATTTTCATGAAAATCAGTCTTAAGGCAAGGTGAATCTTCCATTCACATTTTTCATGTATTTTCATCCATATCCTCCCCACATGTGTGAGTTTGAATATTAATTAGTTACAATATAACATACGACATAATTGTTTAAACCAAATTTAATTTCAATTAAATAAGAGTTTTTACATACAATTAGCACAAAGTGTTACCTTATTCAATTTTCATTGTGTAAAATCACTAGAACCCCATGACTAGGGAAAAAAGCTTTGGATTAATCAAAGGTTATTTAATGTCAATTCAAGAATTTCATGATTGAAAGTAATGACTAATTAAATAAATCAAAATGATAAATGATAAATAATGCAATGTATTATTACATATTTTTGTATATGAAATAATGCATGATGCAAACATGCGTATCAAACAATATTTTTTCTTCAAATTTTCTAACAGTTGCAAAATTTCAATTAGTAAAGTTGAAGTGTGTTCTATGGTAGATTTTTTATAAAAACCCCATCAACTCTGGGAGGCTTCAACGTTTGCATTCCTTACTGGCCAATTTGGAATCTATAAAAGACTATTAATGGTTATAGTAGTGCCCTACCAAAAGTCTTGAAACATCAAGGCCATCAAATGCATGGTCACTAAACCCTAGCCCTCTAAGCTGCTAAATGTTTGGTTACCAACTTGTCTACCTTAATTGTTTTGAAATTTTTGGGCCTTTTCAATTAATGTAGATGAAATGGCCTTTTATATCACGTTGGCATTTAAAAACTCATGTAGGATTGAAGGTAGACTAGAAATGAGAATTGGAGTTAGTGCTTACATGAGCTCATGATAGGTTAGAGATATTTGCACTAGGGTAAATGTGACTGTTAGCTTAAGCAGATGGGATTGAAAAAAACAATTTTATCTCTTGAAATTATCCATATTTTTGTTCCTAATTGGGCGAATTGAAAATTGTTAATGCATGTTGTGAATTTCCACCTAGTACCTTACACTAGAGGGATTATGATTAACAACCTTTAACCTTTGAATATCCTTGGTTAATGCCCATAGTCGCTTTAATATGTTGAGTTTCACTAATGGTTACTTTAAACAATGATGCTACTAGTTAATTTCCCCAAATGCAATGAGTAAGATTTTCATTAGTTCTCTAGCCTTGTAAAGGAAGAAATGGACTTTGAAATGATTTTTTTTATTTCTTTGGAGCAATTACCATTTGTGGCTTAGTTGTTAACATGTTATTGAAAAGAGTTCAAAGAATGTTATAAATTTGTTCGCTACCATTCACAAATATAGTTGTATTGCAAACAATACAATTATTTGAATATGTGGGACACATAGTGACCTGAAAAGTCTTACACACTTAGAGTAGAATTTGGATGAACAAATTAACCCAAATCAAGGTTTTAATTTAGTGTTGGAAAGTTATTGATGAGGGCTATAGGAATGATCATATATTGGATGAGTTTTTTTATAATCATGGTGCTTTGAAATTTTGGACATGAAATATTCAAAAATAAAAAATCCAAGAATTCATAATTGTTAATTTTCCCCATTGGGATGCAATCCTTATGGAAACCTACTTCTAAGTACCTGGGACTCGTGCTACATACAACGGTCCAATTTGTGTTAATTCCATGATTAGTCTTGATTTTCTTTTTAGTTGCATTCACATTAAATTCCTCTTTCATTTTTTTGTGCATGACATAAGTCAAATGTCCATTAATGCAACATTATTTTCAATTTTTACCTTGAAGCCAGCAATTGAATTTGGTACGAAATAAATGGGTAGTATATTGAAGATTTAAAAAGTTTCTATCATGTGTTTGTATCAAGAATTGCCATCTCTATCATTTGGTAACCTTGCACCTTCATTATTATGTTATTGTTCTTATGATAACCATCATCCTAGAATCCACATGTCTTATGCAAATATGATAAGTCAACTAAGATATCCCTGCCTTAAAACTAACTTCAAAACAACTTCATTGCCCATTGAAAAGAATAAAGGATCAAGACTCTAGAAAATTCATGAATTTCATAAATTTTCAACTGTAATATGAACCTAATACAAACCCATCTTCCCATTATAGTGTTTAGTAATAAAACTATTGGAACCTGGACACAACACATGTTAGAATAGGTAATTACAATTTTTTGGGTGGCAACATCTCATGTGATACAAGGGAAATCAAAACTCCACAGAAGAAAGGGATATGACTTGATTAAGTTTTGTAGGCATGTCAATAATATTGAAAACATCAGCAGAAAAGAACATTTTTCAGAAAAACTATCACTTTGTTACATCTGCTTCAACCAATTGACATCCATGGAGATAACTACTCAAAATTGGCATTGTCACAACAACATTGGGTAAATGAAATGGAGGCTTTCACCTTTAAGCTTATTATAGCAGGCAAAAGCGTAACAAACACATTGTTTGTTAAACATTTTCTTAGTGTAGACTAAAATGCCTTCTCTAAAGCATAAAGAAGTATATAGACCCTATTACAAGATCATGTGAGCTACCTTTTCCTCTTGACAGAGTATTCACAGAACCCCAAGAATGCAATATAGGTTGCTTTACTGCCATAACGAAACTCATGACCTTTAGGTGGCCTCAAGCAATGAATGCTCTAAGAAGGCTTACAATGCCAACCATGATTCCATCAAACATGTCCATGTTTCGAAACTTATTCTTCATTCTGTCAACACCAATGAACAAACCTATCCCCCCCAAATTTTGAGCTGAACATAATTTGGAGGCAGATGAACATGTGTGTGCAACAAACATAACTTCTAGAAGTGGAAAAGGTAACTACTAGTAATCACTTGCTCCAATTTTAACAATAAGGGTATCAACTAAAGGTTGACCAATTAGAAGATCTCATGTGACACCTATTATGCTACCATTGTTGACATTCTCGTCATTAATATTAACATGACCATTGGAAGATTCTTGTTCGGCATTCGCTTGTTCATTGCTACCAGTTTGGATTTTCTTGAATTATGGGTTTGATTGCAAATTACGATCATTGGATGACAGATTAGCAGGCATGTCCGATGACTTTGCCTCTATTCATAGGATAATTAACAACATTTCAACACCCCCATTTGCAAGGAGAGTCTCCGCAAATACATCTGCCTTAGTTGTGTTAGGTTGAACTACCAATCTGTAAATCATATATAAGACACAAACAATCTGCACATACCCACAATGTTTAAACCACCCATGCACACTATTCAGTATATTGCTCCAAATTTCCCCTGTTTGAGTATTCAAAGAACTATAAGGAATTTGCAAATATATTATTAGATTTGCGATTTATTTTTGGTCATAATTATCACATGCGACTTGCTATAGTCCCTAGTCACCTTAGACAAGTCACATAACATTTTAGTCGCAAAAGACAATATGTGGCACCAAGTTGCAAAAATAGTCGCACAAAAGATGCGACTTACATGAACTTTTCATCTATCCAAACTAGCTTACGTGGCATTATCATTTTGCGACTAATTTTATGACTCAAAATGTAATTGGGTCAAACCTTAAACCCAAAATCAACATGCCTCATAAAGCCTAGAACCATTGACCTAAATTGTCGCAACTTTAGCTTTGGGCTCATGACCAAGGCAAAGGCTTGCAAGGTTGCAGGCCAATAGAGAAGCCCAGGAGTCACACCGCATGTTCTTGGGAGTGTAGGAAAGTGTGAAGGAATGAACCCTCACACTCCCAAAGGAGCTTCCACTTTGGGAGTTGGAGTCTCGATGGACTCCCGAATCTACAGAGAGCAATTGCAGGGGTCAAAACTCAATGGATTAAAAAAATTCTTATATCATTTAAAATATCTTGGAATTTAAATATCTAAAATGGGCTCGCATGACCCATTTGGGCATCTGAAACACAAGTTATGGCCAAAAGAAAGGTCGAGAATCAAATTGTCAATTTGACTCCTAACCACTAAAAGTCAGGAATCGCATCGATTTCCTTGCGTGCAGATGGTGTGTGACATATAATTGAAAATCTTTTGATGAGGGCTACAACTTTGCTTCAGACCTCATCTCAATTGGAGGTCTACACACAAAGTTATAGGGCCCCAAAGTCATGGGAGTCCCAATTTTGGAAATTTTGGGACTCCCATTTGGGAGTCCTGGGGTAAAATGTCATTTGGATGTGGGCCTTGTGGAGAGACACAAAATATACTATGAGAGAGAAGGTGGTGGCTTCCTCCAAGTCCAGGCCGTGGTGAGTCTTGTGAGTCCGAATTTGCCCGTGGCCCGTCCTAACACCAAAAGTGCTCCAACTATGGAATGACCAACTCGTTGTTTAGTTTGTGCAGGTCCATGTGAATGATTAAGTGCTTGTCATTCTTCCTAATCCCATCTTGGAATTCTAGCACCCCCCTCTACCCCCCAAAATGCTGCAAGCCAAGGAACATGTCCTCAATTCCTTGCTCTTCCGTTGTTTTCACTATATATTCACATTTGAGTCTATCAAAGAGCTTAGGAGCGTGTCATAAATAATCAAAGTTTTGAAATTTTGGACTTGACAATTCCTTTCAAAAACTACAACAAGGCCAACACTAGTAATAATTATTTATTTTTATGAAGAACCTTTGGTTTTGGTTCTAAAAAATAAATTAACATAATTGTGGTTTTAATTTCACAGATAAATGGAACTAAGTATTTGGCTTTACGTCCAATTCTTCATTAGATAATTATGGTTCTTGTTCTAAAAATCAAACCTATTTTTGGTTTGAATCCTATTAACTTGGACCAAAACTAATGGTTAATTATTAATTAACCTCCTATTAACTTCCAACCACAATTTTTCTTTTTAAAAAACATTTATTTTGGTTTTGATTCCGCACATGCATAAAATTAGGAACCTGATTTCAAGTTTGATTCCTTAAAAAAAATTTATCCAATTTCAATTCTAAAAATTAAACCAAATTGTGGTTTAATTTTTATTAATCAAAACCAATGGTTTCTACCTACCCAACATTGGTAATAACATCAATGTTTGGGGGTAAGGTTTAAAAGATTAACAATGTGTGAAAAAAAAAAAAAAAAAAAA
>Ga0209208_10010531_pt1 | contig 11980 bp, 9 predicted proteins | sample S1TSphfallax_3_FD_187694 | JGI IMG/M metagenome (GOLD analysis project Ga0209208, IMG submission 187694) | Host-associated microbial communities from peat moss isolated from Minnesota, USA - S1T2_Fd - Sphagnum fallax MG (SPAdes) (version 2) | ecosystem: Host-associated > Plants > Peat moss >...
TCATGGAGCTGAAGTTGGGATCTGTTCGCACAATTGTCGTCTCCTCACCAGAGATGGCAAAACAAGTGCTCAAGGTTCATGACTTGATATGTGCATCACGTCCTGAAACAATTGCAAGTAAGATCATGTTTGAACAACATGATATTGCATGGGCACCTTATGGGGATCATTTGCGACACATGCGAAAGCTTAGCACGTCGGAGCTTTTTAGTCTCAAAAGTCTCGAAGACTCTAAGAATGTCCGAAATGAGGAGTTATCATGGTTGGTGCATGGGATCTTTGAACATTGTAAGGTAAATGTATTGTTTCACAATTTCAATTTTTGTTTTTTTTTTCACTACATTTCAATTGTTGCATGAATACCAAAGCTAGAGAGAGGATCCAAATTGATCAACATTACAATTGAAATAGTTGGATGCATTGCCTTAAGTCTTAGTTTCAATCCTTCTTTTGGAACTACTATCTTCAAGTTTGGGCTTGACACTAGATTGATTGAATTCAAATGCATTCATGGAGTTTCAAAAATCTTATTAGGAGTTTGAACAATTTGCAGGTGGGAAACCCAGTGAACATGCAAACAAGCTTGTTTAGTACCTCCATGAATGTGATCTCACGCTTACTCTTCACGAAAAGATATTTCAACACAATGCATACTAATGAGGAATCTGAGGAGTTCATGGATCTTGCTACGAAGATCATGAATATAAGTGGTGTCTTCAACATTAGTGATTATGTCCCATTCCTAAAGCCATTTGATCTCCAAGCTATTCGACTTGAATGCATCCAAATAAATTTGAGGGTAGATCGATTTTTTCACAAAATTATACAAGACCATTTAAAAGAAAAAAAGAAGGCAAATGAATCAAAAGACTTTCTAGATGTCATGCTCTCTGATCCCGGTGTAGATGGTGTTAGTGACAGGCTTGATGAGATGACAATCAAGGGAGTTGCCATTGTAAGTTGTTCTATCTTTTTATAACTCATCTATAGATTTCCCAAATTATTGGTTTTCAATTTGGTTAATGGTTGTGTTCAATGATTTCAACAATTTGATTTGTGAGCTTCATTAATGAACACATCACTATGATGTTTGCATGATTTGTTTGTAGTAGGACTAGGTAATATTGCATGCATAACAAGTTCTTTTTGCTTGAATTCAACAACCCACTAATGACGTGCATTGGCTAATTGTGCCACAATTGTGTGTAGGACATTTTTGTTGCAGGGACTGACACAATTGCCACCACAGTGGAATGGGCCCTTGTGGAGCTCATAAGGCATCCAAATGTAATAAAAAAAGTTCAAGATGAATTGGATGATGTGGTTGGCCAAGAACGGGTTGTAGATGAAAATGATATTCCTCAATTGAAATACCTACAAGCTGTAGTGAAAGAAACATTTCGACTTCATGCTCCAGGTCCTTTATTGATACCACATGAAAACCAAGAAGCTTGTGAAATAGGAGGTTACCACATACCTGCCAAAACTCAGATTTTTGTGAATGTATGGGCCGTTCATCGACATCCATCTGCCTATGGAAATCCATTTCAATTCAATCCTGAAAGATTTGTTGAGAATCTGATTGATGTTAAAGGGGTAGATTTCCAATTGTTACCATTTGGCTCTGGACGGCGTATGTGTCCAGGTTTGAATTATGCTCTTTTGATGGTGCAAATTGAAATGGCCAAGCTTCTTCATAGCTTCACATGGACATTGCCAAAAGGACAGAATCCTCAAGATATGGATATGGCTGAGATATTTGGTGTCTCAATTCCAAAAAAGATTCCATTGCAAGTTGTGGCTAGTGCTAGGCTTCCCCTACACTTGTATGCATCTAAAAAACTTGATGCATTTATTTAAATTTATAGTTGTTGAGCCACAACATTAGTTTCACTAGATTACAATTGAACTCATCCTAACAGTAAGGTTAGCCTTTTTCTTCTAATTAGAGTTAAAACTCCATAACTGCTGAATTGTTGATGATACCATTTGTAGCATGACCTAATATATACTATTTTCTATTTTTTTGCATTTTTTGTTTGAAATATTTTGGGATACCTATTTATTTAGATAAGTAGTGAGATGCATAGATTTATCAAACATGGTATGAAGTCCATGCAAATTGTGTGAGTAATAGATGTTGGAGTATGGGTGGAATATTTTGGTAGATGATGTAGGCAAACATGACATTCCATTCCATGCAATACATTTAAATGATCACTTTTAGAACCAATTATTTTTATTATCACATACTTTATTTTCATATGTGATGGCAATGGCAAACAATGATTGCATGGGAATTGGGGGGGGGGGGGAGGGGGGGGAAGGTGGGGGTTTGCAACACACATGCCCATGATTTCATAGTCATCACACATGTCTTCCCAACACAAATTTCAAATAGCTCTATTTTTTGCATTTTTAGTACAACAATTTAGGTCACGTACATGTCAAACCAAAGAATTTCATGAAATGTGAAAGTTATATTTTTGAATTGAAATTAAAATCAATGCATATATTTTATTAAACATTTAATAAGGGTGTACATATGAATATGTCTTTATATACCTCAATGTCTTTTACTCAAATTCATGTTTATTATTTAATATTTTAGAATGAATTATTTGTTACTAATTTTTAAATTAGTAGTTAATATGTAATATAATTAATTACCATGAACTAATTAAGTAAACTAAATGGTAAACTATTCATATGAAATCATTAATCAAATTTGATTAATTAGTGTTTAATTAATTCAAATAATAATAATTAATTATCTAATAAAAATTTATTTAAAATCAGTAATTTATTAAAATAATTTAAGATAAAATACTTTGTTAATGTAGGTGAATAATTATTGAATTTTATTTGAATTCAGATCATCACTTATCAACATAATTAATCATCTAATATTTATTATGATAATTAATTATTTGATACTTATTTTGATAATTAATTATTTGCATCAATCAACTAACTAATTATTTAAATTATATTAATTAATTCATATAATAAATATGGATAATTAATTATCATATATTTAATTCAAATAATTAATTCCAACTAATTATGTCAAATGATTAATTAAAAAATTCAAATCAAACTTAAAACATGTGAGAATCATTTTTTGTAGTTACAACTCAATTGCAACTAGGGTGCCACTAAAATATTTAAGCCATATGCCTTGTTTTCAATATTTCATTTCACAAACTATATAAAGGAGGTGTCTCCTCTTGCATTATCACATTAAAATACATGTGCCATGTTGGGATGAGTTCATAAAAGCTTAACCCTAAAGGCAAAACATGTAACAAATTTAAAAACTTATGTGGTTACTATTTAGTTCACCTATTCTTCTAGTATTCTACTTTCCTACCTACCTACTTGCCTACCTAAATATGTAGGTCCTACTTTTCTACCTACTTAGATAGTAAGTAAGTAGTTAGGTAAATAGGTTGGTTGGAGCTACATCAATTTACCTACATATGGCTATGTATAGACCTACCTAAGTACATATATATATATATATATATATTCAAAATTCAATTAATATGAAACATGGCAACTTTTGATTGTGCCACGTGTCATAATCCAAGACCATTTAAAACGAATAATCATAGTGAACAATGGATATCAATATTTCAAACAAATCACGAAAAACCTTCATAGTGCCATGTGTTAAATTTTGATGGATGGATGAAAAATGACATTATGATTGTAGTCATAGGGGAATTGCATAGTAGTTGAAAATGAATTATTGTGACAAAGTTGTAATTGAGTTATAATGAATTACATCATATATATAGTGAGTTGCAACTCTTGCAACTCTTACAACTTGTCCAATAGCATTCACATTATATAAATATGGTGAATTGCAAGTGTCCGATGCAACTCAAAAATTGAGTTGCAAGGCTAGTTACAAAACACCCTTGTTTTTCATAATGCAAGTTCGTTTTTTTGTCAACCATTGACTCATTTGGATTTCTGCCATCATAAACAATTCGAATTGCATTTTAATTGGCCTAAGCACTGTTGGCCATGAATCCTTTGAAATTTGGATTGGGAACACCATTATTCACCTTGACCTTGTTTAAATTTCGCCACATTACACATTGAACCTCCATGTTTTCAAATTTCATATCACATATCGCAATCATCATCACTTTACAGTAGAAAGAATCATACACATGGCAAGCAAGTGTCGTCTAACCTTCAACACGCTTTACATGATCAAACATGATCCAAATGGTTTGGAGGTCACCCTTGAATTGCATCTGTTTGACTAAATCATAGCTATTACCATCTCCATGCATAAACATTTTGAACATAAACACTTTCTTTCCGATTTGTTGCCCTATAAAATAATTATCTTGAATAAAATAATAACCACTATTCGTTTTAAAAGCGAGAATGTTAGAAACGTACCTTCTATTCTTTGGCTAATGCTTAAAGGACACAATTAAATTCTAGATGTTGGGGGAAGATAACACCATGAACTTGTCCATCACTTGGTGCAATGTTTTGCCTTTCAAAACTTCCACTCGCCCTTTTCCATCCTTGTTCAACAGGTGTTCCAAAAGAAAGGTTTTACCTACAACCAACACAATGGTTCACATGGTAGCCCCTAATGTGTGAGACACCTCCTCCTTCACCAAGGATTTAACTTGATTGAAAACTTTAATAGAACAACCTTTTGCCACTAAATGATCATGTATACTTAAATGAATAGCTACTCGAGTCACATTCTCTTACTTGTGCACGATGTAATACATGCAAGTTGCACACAAATTAGCATAGAAAGGGGTGTTATTACACATTTTGCAAAATGGTGGACTATGAGCAAAACAACCTCCTTGAAGGTCATGAACAATGTCACCAATCCAAGTTGTTTCATTTCTACATTCGTTAAGAAGAAAGAAATTGCAACCATCATTTCGACATTGCAAATGGCCCAAGTAGCATGCTCTTTGAAAAGTAAGGTTGAAATCATTCTTGATGTTAGTCGTTTTAACCTTGCACCACGCATGGCCATCATGTTTCCTATAGATTCTTGCATCTTCCTATAATGACCATTGGGACTGACAATGGGGGGGTTCAAATAAAACATCATCATTAAATGTGGTTGGAATGCAATGAACATTCTCAATCTGAAAGTTATCATAGTTCAAATCTCTCAACTTGGAGTTAGCATGCACAACAAAGGACAATTCTTGAAAATAATCTACTACATTCAGCACAAAGGGAATGTCGTGAATGGAATATTGGGACTCATGTGTAGAAAAGAGGTCAATGGGTAGAGATAGGTTAAATGCATTCCATCTTCGTCAAAAGAATTGCATAAATATATGAACAAAGATTGAAAATTGACACATTTTGGGACAACCTCCTGCGTGATTTCCACAAAATGTGGGACAACATTTGCAACAGATGCCACAATTTTCAACTTTAAAACAATATTCTATGAGCTTTTCAAAAGATTTTCTACAACGATCCTAAACCTTCCAGCATTCACCCTCCATTCCAAATGGAAATCACCCAAGATTGGAACTTGATAAACGGATCTAATAAAATTGTTGTTAACATCATATGTTTGTCCTTGGAAACATGAACAATTCTTGAATGGAAACCAAACATAGCACAGAAACATTTTCTATGGCATGTGAGATTCTAAAATCATTAGTAGGAACAATGAACTCAATTTTACCTTTGGCATGAAAAATTGCCATTTTACTAGAAATCAAATAGACCAAAGAGTGAGGCAGGGACATTGTAAACAATAATATTCTACATGAAAACACATGACAAATAAAAAACAATGATGTTGGTTAAGAAAATATACACAAGATGTTAGCCTTATGAGAAATGTCAAATCAACAAAAAGAATGAGAGGAATTTTCAGTGGAAAACATACTTCAATTTTCACTAAAGATGGACGATACTTAGCTAATTTGGGAAAATGATGGGAAGTATGGCATAACACATAAAAGGTTGATGGAATTTATTGTTGTCAATTGATGGTACCAAATAAAGGAAAACATTTTTTTGTGTATAAGAAAAGTTCGAGAAATGATTATGTAAATGGACCTCATGTACACTTTATTATGTTTGCAACAAGGATACCAACAAAATCTATTACCCTATTATGGAGAAGGCCTGCCACACTCAATCAATTTGCTAACAAATCAACTAATGAAATCTAAAAAATACAAACAACCATTCACCTTGGAAAACACAATAGCATATCTTGTGAGTTGTCAATAACTTTCCATGCAATTTCAATTCGTTGTTGCTTCTTCCCAATATAATGAAATTAAGAAAGTAAATAGTAGGCGCAACAGTCCAATTTTCATTCAATATCCCACAATATGCGACATTCATAATCACAAGATGTTATATAATTTGGAATAATGGGGAAACTCAATAACATAATCTATATCTTTATAACATAGTCGTATTTTAGAAGAAGGATTATTTTCATCACACATAGAATGGCCTTTATTAAATAAGACATAATAGAAAATAAAATAAAATTGTTTATGATTAAGAAACCAACATGAAATCATTTTTCAATAATATCCATAGATTTTTCCAAGAATGTGTAGGAATGTGATTCATAAGAAAGGAAATTTGATTCCTACTTAATTGGGAGATGGTTCTTTAAAAGTTTTAAATTCAGAAAGAAGTAGGATAATATAAAAGATGGGTATCTATTGATGTTTGATTGGCATTGATTCTATCAATGATTTAACAAATGAATTTTAAACACATATCTATTTTTAAAAAAGATTAATCAAGAAAACACTTATTACGCATATAGTAAACTTCATATTAGGGAAAATTACTTCGGAAGAACTTATAAGGTCAAAATAAAAATGACCTAAATATTTATTTGTTAAGATAAAATAATCATATATATCAAGAGGCAAGTTTGGGATACATATTTAATATATTGAACTATACAAATTTAACCACATGGGATTGAAAACAAACATCATAATCCATAAAATTACGTTTTTAGTTCCAAGACCAAAAAAATGTAATTAATGAAAAAGGCAAGTTTTAAAAATTTAAAGGGTTGTAATGATTATTGATCGAATATTGTCTAGGAGATCTTACCTAATAATTCCATAAAATAAATGGAATTTTAGAAATATACACTGGATTTTCATATATAGTAGATTCTTATTCAAATGAATGGAACTAATTGAATATGAGTAGGTTAAGAATAAATATGTGAAAATGTTTACTAAATCATCCATAACAGCTTATTGACCAAATTAAAATTTGAAAATATACTAAATCTTTTACAAAGGGTTTATATATCTACTAGTTCAAATATGAAATGGTTTTTGAACAATAAAATAATGAAGGGTGAAAGTTTAAGAGAAATAGAGGACATGGATATTATTGAAATGAAGATTGCTAAACATTATACATACCTTCATACACCACACGAAATTTAAGATAGATGCATTAAATTAACTATTTAAAAATTAAGAAGTAAATAATTTAATCACAAATTACCTTAATCCAAATGTAATTATTTATAATAGTTATGTATTTGTAAAATAGACACACACACACACACACACACATATATATATAATGTATAGAAGATTGCATTTAGCAAAAATCAATACCCAACTTAAGTAGGATACATATTTGTAAACTAGAGACATTTAAAGGATACATATATCGAAATTAAAACCTCATTTACCAAATTATTTATGGTTCCTTTCATGAGGTCCCAAATTCTTTTTACAAAGGTATTATTGCAAATTGATAATAGTAGGAGGCAAAGTGGCAAACAAGTGATATGTATCCATTAGTGTGTTATAGATTGCAAGATCCTTAACCAAATTAAATATTGAAAAGTTGTTTAAGAAATTAATATTATACTAACTCACAAGTTCCAATTATATGGCATTAGGTATAAATTTAGACATTCGGTTTATTTGGAAAACAAAAAATTCCAAGATCTAAAATTTCAATTAAGGAATAAGTGGGCAAGGGATATCAAATCAATTACTTACTAAATGCAATTAAGAATAGGGACCTATACCTCCAAAAGTGGGTGGATTATAGATAAGTAGTTGTCGAATAGGCTCGCATAATTTTCATATTTGTACTAAGTAATCAACAACATTTGATTATGTTAGAGATGGTTGTGTTTTCTTTTCATTTTGTTGTAATTTTTCAAATGCAAGAGCCAACAGACCTTGAAGAAAACACAAGAAGCCCAAGGCATTGGAGACGAAAAAGAAGCTTCAAGTGGACAAATCCAAAGTAGAGGAAGAAACAAATGAAAATGTTGTTGCACCAAAAAACTGAACTCATTGATGACATGCAATGAAACTTATTTGCTAAGGACCGATTAGAGAGATCATTGTCCAATTGAGAGGAAGAGGTATGTTCTTGAATAGTTTCCAACCAAAATAAAATAAAATGCAATAGTGTTGAGTATTTGGTCTTTCCTTGTAGAAACTATTTGTTTGTAGAATTTTTTCCAAGCACTTGGCCACAGATTGAGCTACAAAAAATTGGAGCTCCACCTATAGTCGAGAACAAAAGGTGTGTTCTTCAGTAGTTTCTGGTTGAAAACAAATTATGCAAAGTGTTGACTATACAAACTTGTGAAAAATTTTAAATCTTTTACAGAACAACATTTCCATGTGATATAAATGGAAGATATTTCAAAAATGATTCTTGGAAACATATTGTATTTTGATTGATTTAGATTGTGGGGGGGAGCAAGCAAGTAAGCAAGCAAGCACAAGAGAACTTGGAGGTAAGCTTTCTGATTCTTTAATCTTTCTTTTGTTTTTATTTCCTTTCATGATTTGTTTCTAGCATTGTTTCTTGTTTCATATTTCATGTTTCATGTTTTCTTTTTACTCTTTTTCATGTTTGTTTCTTGTTTTATTCTTGTATGTACTTTAGATTTTTTTGCCAAGCTTTTGGTCATAGATGGAACTCCAAAAAATTGGAGTTCCACTTATGGCCAAGAGTATTTGGCTCTTGATGCTCCAAACGTGTCAAAGTTTGGAGCGGTGAAAGAAAATTTTTCTTAGCCTTCCCAAGATCACAACTAAGTTTTTGAGTGCCAAAAGCTTCTTGTTCTTGGTGGTTCAAAGCTCAACCATGGCTAAGTTTTGGAGGGCCAAGACCAAGAAGCTCTCAACGCTCCAAACTTTGACATTGAAGTTTAAAACGTTAAGAATTTTTTTTTTCAGTTCTCCAAAGTTTAGGTTTGAGTTACGGACCACCAAGAGTTTTAAGATCTTGGTTTTCCAAACTTCAACACCGAACTTTGGAGCAATGAGAGGATTTTCTACCCTTTACATTCAAATATTTTTAAGTTTGATGTCAAAGTTTGGAAATTTGGGAGGTTTTTTTCTCTTTATGCTCCAAAATTGATGTAGGTTTCAAAATTCAATGGCCAAGATTTGGATTTCCAAACATTTTTTGTTTTCAATCCTCCAAAGTTCAGTGCCAAACATTGGAAGGATGAGAGAATCAATTATCTTTCTTTTGTTTTTTTAGTTTTGTTTGATAGCAAAATCCTTTCGGTTGTGCAATCTTTGATGCCAAATATTGGTGGACTAGGAGAGTTTCAACTCTTGGAGCTCCAAGGTTCAGCACTAATGAATGATGCAACTCCAAGCATGGAGCTCCCATGAAAATGCTTACGAACTTGATCAATGTTCTTTTCTCTATTGCAAGATTTTGAGTTATTGTCTTTATTTTATTGTTGATTTGCATATTTGTATCTTGTTGTAGCCTCTCTATGCCATTCCATTGGATAGCTTGAAGGAGGAAGTGGGTTGGTTCATTCTTACCCTTTTTTTTTCATGCTCTAGTTTCCATAGCTTTTGACATCTTTTAGTTGTCACCTTCTAGATCAAATAAGATCTTTGAATCCATTGAGTAAGAAGAAGCCTTAACCATACTTCAAGAATAGGTAAGGAAGAAGAACATTGATTTTCATCATTTCATGTTTCTTTTTAGAACTACTAGAATTAAACTATGTCATTGGAATTAACATTTTAGTGTTTCACTTCTAAGAAGCAATGTTTCAATCCATAGGCCAGACTACGGGTTGATCCCCTAGATGCAATAAATCCAAATCCTTCATATATTTCAATTCTTGTAGTTTGATTTCATTTATTCAAATCTTGCATCTGGCTCAATCTTGTTGTGAGCTTTGGTTTCAAAGTGGGAATCTATTTCATTTTCAATGTTTTGCAAATGCAGGTTATAGAGTCCCAAGCTCAAGACATAGAGCCATGCACATTTGATGACACAATCTAGAAAGTCCAAGTCCACCACAAGTTCAAGATTTTGGAGGTCTTAAACAAACACAAGATTCTACCAAAGGAGAAAGTTCGAATGAACATTCCCCTTTGCATAATGATATCCATGCCCATGGTGAGACCGACTGACCTTGACGATTGATGTGTTGAAAATGGAATAAGCCTTCCATATGGGATACAAGGAAGGTGACAAAGTTTTTTATGTGTTTGCCACAAACTGGCAAGGGGAAGAGGCCCTCGTGGATGCTTATGAGGAGGGCTAGGATCAACATTGGAAGGTTGTTAATGATGAATTTGAGGTCTTTTTGAAAGGAGACCCAAATTTCTCCAAGTTTTTAAGACGTATGTTCCATGTGTGGGACAAAAATCATTGTTTTAGGCGTGGATGCCATACATCACTTGGGTACACCTTGATGATGTAGATTGGCACATTTGCGTCAATTCCATTTTGTTGGACATAACAAGAGGACTCGTGGAGCTCCTCACGACCATGATTGACCTCAATATGTAAACATTTTTTTTTCATGTAGCCTGAGCTCATTGGAATGTCCATGTACATGTGCCTCACACCTTGTTCATTCTATTTTTGTGCAAGCACAATATTTGTACCAAATGCAAGTTAGGCATGTTCATTATAAATTAAATGATAAAAGCATTCAAATACTTTCACACCCAATTTCAAGAGATAAAAACTCCAAGTAGTTTGAAATTGAGTGTGAAGGCATTTGAATACTCTTATAATACAAATTTCAATAAACATGCCCAAATTGTGAAGGTCCAAACCCCATGCTAAGAATTAAAAAATTGCTTGCTAATGGGCTTCAACTTCATGGGCTCCAAGACCAAAAGAGAATCGAATCCAGGCTAATGGAATATTCCTTGATGAACCAGGTCCTATAGACCCATAATTATCTTTTGGTCTCCCATAATTACCTTCTTTTCTTTGATCATCCCACCTTCAATAAATGAGTTACCAAATTTTCAGAGTACTAGTTACCCAGGGGGTGCCAGAGTGTAGGTGGGTAGGAGAAAGGAGTGACCTAGTTATTAGGAGAGGAGTGGGGTAGGTAGGCTTGAAAGAGGTAGGTATGAATAGCCCGGACTGAGGGATGGACATCAATATTTATATTATATAGATGCTTTTGATGTTTTTGGGAGGTTCTCAATGAGTAGGATCTTATGGAGGTGATTTTGTAATTTTTAGTCATAAGGTGCAAAATATATTAAAATTTGAAATCTTTTGTCTTCGAAAAATTCAAAATTCAAATTCAATTACTTGAGCAACAAGTTGACAATTGGGCCAACAGCACAAGCCACACTAGTATATGTTATGGACACATTTTGGTGCACTATTTTAAGAAAAAAATTGGCAAATATTCTCTGTACATGTTGAAAGATGATTCACCATATAACATTAATCAACTTTGCATCCTTGAATTTGTATATTAGTGGGAATGGTTGCTTCACATTGACATCTAGCATGTTTCATTTGAATGGAGATTGTCAATTTGATGTTTGGGAGGATGTAATTGTCACAATGTTTGATTCAAAACTTTATGCAAATATTCAAAACATGTGCTTGTTCCTCTATTGCACATAATGACCATTGCCTAATCAAACATGCTAAATTCATGAAGAATCATTGATTAGCTGATGAAGTTCACTGTCTG
>Ga0209208_10010533_pt1 | contig 11979 bp, 12 predicted proteins | sample S1TSphfallax_3_FD_187694 | JGI IMG/M metagenome (GOLD analysis project Ga0209208, IMG submission 187694) | Host-associated microbial communities from peat moss isolated from Minnesota, USA - S1T2_Fd - Sphagnum fallax MG (SPAdes) (version 2) | ecosystem: Host-associated > Plants > Peat moss >...
TTTGATCTCCAATGATCTTGTACATGAAGTCCATCCAATGATGGTGAAGGTAATTGGTTAAGAGAACACCCAGCTTGGAAAAAATGGGATAATTTTTGTTTTGTGGCATCAAATCTTTTCATGAGGTGTCTCCATTTTTGTTTAAGTCCACTAATTCCCCGTTCCACTTGGACCCTAAACCCCACATGCATTTTGTTGTAAACATCAATAGTACCATGGTTTGCATTCAGTAGTAACTTTTACCTCCCCATCCTCCTCATGATGAAGATTTCTTCCCCCAAGTACCTTGGATCCACTAAAAAATATTTAAAATAATCATTCCAATGGATGAAATATTCACGCCACTCTCGATAGACAGCTAAATGGTGAACAATGCTAACATCATGATAAGACTTAAGGGCATAGCCCGAATTGATATAAATAAACAATCCATGGTGGTCCAAAATCATGATGTTGTTCATTACTTTTTTTTTTTTATAGCCATTGAATTGTGTTCAATGTTTCGAGTCTTTCCATGGTTTTTAGATCTCAACAAATGTCCTATCAACACTATGAGAAAATCATACTCGTTGCAACTAGTCTATCTAGTTGTAATCTAGTTCTATCAGACACTTTTTAGTTGCAATGGACAAGTTGCAATGGACATTTTTTTCATAGTGCAATGAACCCTAGGCACCTTAGCAATTCATGCAATTGGCTACCCAAGGGAACCCTTTCAAAAGATGATGGCCAATGGATTTCATTCGCTAAAGCATGGCTAATGCATGATGTGATGAATATCACATCATCACGCAATGATAATTTTGGCCAACTCCACATGAAGGCATCATAGATGGAGATGTTGTCAATCTTCATGAACAATATGAAGCACAAAAATTGTTGTTCATGCCCCAATTTTGATGGTCTTCCAATTTTCACTAGTGCATCCCCAAACATGATATAGATGAAAATTTTAAACCTTAAAGCCTTAAATTTTAAAGCTTACCCACAAATGTTGAACTTGAAACTCGTCATTTCAAGCCTTAAAACCTAGAAGTTAAATATGAAAACCCTAACCTTAAATTCAAACCTTAAACCAAAAGTACAACCTTGAAACCTTAAATTTCAAGCTTGAAATTTTAGTTCTAAAATTTCATTCCTAAAAGAGAAACCTTAAACCTTAATATTGAAAACCTAACCTTAAAAGACAAATTGAATCCTAAAATTTAGATTTAAACATCCTAAACCCTAATTTCATACCAGAAACCTAAAACCCTAACCCCAAATTTCAGACCTGAAATCAAAACACTATAGCTTAAAAACATAAACCTTAATGTTGAAACCTTAACCCTAAAAAACAAACTAAAACCCAAAAGTCAAACTTAAACCATCTTAAACCTTAGTTTCAGACCCTAAACCTTAAACCCCAATTTCAGACCTAAAATCAGAACCCTAGAGCCTAAAACCTTAACTTTAATGCTGAAACCTTAACCCTAACATATAAACTTCAACCCAAAATTCAAACTCAAGCCATCCCAAACACTAATTTCAGCCCCTAAACCTTTTTTTTAGACGTTAAAACCTACTTTTAATCATGCAACTTTGAAGGCCAAAAAGGCTCACATGTGGACCTAGCATGGGAGGAGATTATTGGCACTACTCAAGTTGTTAACTCCTCCAACTCCATCAATGTGAAGTTGGTGAGGTTTTTGAATAAGGAGGGTGTGTGTTGCATGGTGGCCAAAACGTCTTGGACCCTTGCCACCCAATCAACGAATTCCCCAGTCCCCTCATCCTCATGGTCATTTAGAAGGTCTTAAGAGTTGAAAGCATTAAAAACACATTGGAAAAACATAACAACTTCTTGGTCCATTTCATCAAACAACATTTCCTCATCACTTGAAGAAGAATCATGGCTTGAGCTTGAAGATGAAATCTTGTTTACTTAAGTAAAAGAATGAAAAGAGAGAAATATTTTGGTGTGCTAAAACAATGGTGAAAACAAAAACTTTGATGTGCTAGAGTGAAAATGGAAAAAGAAAGACTTTGATGTGTTAGAGTGAAAATGAGAAGAGAAATTTTGGTGTGGTAAAATGAAAATGAAATGAAAGAATTTGGTTTGAACTCTTTCTCTATCTTGTATCGTCCTCATGAGCCATAAAAATCAGACCTCTAAACCCCAAACCTTAACCCTAACCGTCAACCCTAAGGATCTGCCCCTACTTTAATTATATTTTAAAACCCTATAAAGACCAAAGACAAACTTTAAAAACTAAACCTTACAAAAACCCTAAAATCTCAAGTTCTAAGTCCTACATAGCCTCATACAAAGTCAATATAGCCATGTATGGCTATATAACCATATATAATTATATATAGTCTATATAGCCATGTATAACCATACATATCCATAAATAGTTATATATGGTCTGTATAGCCATATGTAACCTATATAGCCTTAACCCCTAATCTATAATCTGCATGGGTTCCTTGGACTTCCTTAAACCCCAACATAGCATAGTGCATAGTTTATAGGTGGGCAGCCAACGAGATGAAAGAAAAGTTGTTGGAAGGATGTTCATGCTAAGTTTTCAAAGTTTGGTCCCTTATTGCTGGACTTTGCAAAAACCAGTCAAAAGGGGATAAGGCACCAAATAAGAGAGGTGAATCTCAGGCCCAACAGGGCTCTACTTTAAGGAAAAGTCTATTATATCAACACTTTATTAGCACTTAATCTTGAATACATTGTTAAAATATTCTAAAAACACAAGTACAAGGAGAAGTCAAGTTTGTGATGTTGTCATAACTCAGTTGTAGCCAAACCTGGCTAAATCTTTTAGTGAATCATCTCATCACCTTAGCACTTTTCTACAAAACCTTTATAAAAAAACACAGTGTAACCAAACATGTTATTCATTGGGGGTCAATTGCGTGGTCTAGTTTGTTAACTGTACAGGGGGCACCAGGAGCAGGTGGGAGTCCTCGCTGAGAAACATTGATCACTATTTGTGCTCGACAGAGCTTGTTAGGGGGTATTTCTCATCTTTGTTCCCACTCCCCAACCGACCCGTGCGTCCATATTTGTTTGTCTACCAAATCTCTAATGACAGGGCATACCATGGGTTTGCCTTCTACCGATAGGGCAGAAAGTTGGTTCTTCTCCTGCTGATAGGTCAGGTTTGGTCCATCCTCCATGGATGGATATGGTTGTCCTTTCAATCCAGTGTTGATAGAGAATGAATATTTCATATATTCGACCATTGCTGACATGGATGAAGTCAGATAAGCATGCTCGTATCTTTCCTTTGCCCTCTCATTGCTGATTCAGCTTGTAGCAATTTTTTTCCCCTAGCTCATGATTGTAATGGATTACTCATTGCAACTGTGCTGTAAATACCTAGTTTACAAATATTGCAGCTTCTCTCCATACTTCCATTGAGTGGACTATGAATATTGTAATAGGGGCAATTTCAACACATCTCTCTTGAATAATTAATTAATTTTGAAGATTTCTTTCAAAAAAAAGAGAATGTTCCTGAACCTTTTTTTTTCTTTGAAAAATAATTTTTTTTTGAAAATTTCAACATTTCTGAAAATAATATATTTAGTCTCCATGCTGCTGATGTACTACAGTGGATCAGGTTAAAGTTTTAGTTCAGGTGTTGACAAAGTTTCATAAGGAGGTCAAGGTCAGATTTGGCTCCAGATTGATTGGCTGTTCCATACAAAACTAGAATGACAAGTTTCTGCATAAACCTTTGGGTCCAGTTAGCTCTGGTTGAGTTAAGAACTGTGACCCTGGTTATGGTTTTTGGTTAATAGGAGAAATCCATGTTTGAGTTCTGGTCCAGTTTCATGAAAATTTTCATTTCCAATTCTGGTTCTAAAAAGAGAGCAAAATTTCAGGTTTAGGCTCTGGTTCCAAGTTCTAACGAGTGCTGGCTGGTTGTGGAACCTGGAATTCGGCTTTGGGTAACCTGGACTGAACCTGACAGTTAACAACCAGGTACCCTGCGGTTCTAGTTTTTTTTCTTCTTTAAAAGAAAATTCAAAAATTCTGGTTTCAAACATAAATGGAACCAGGAACCCCAATTCCGATTCTAAACTGGTTTCAAAAATTGGACTTGATTCCATTTTCAATAATTGAAATTGAAACTGAAGTTCACAATTCTATCTGGCCAAACTAAGTACCCACCCAACACCGGTTGAAACCAATGTTGGGTGGGTATGTGAGTATAGTTTGGGTATCTACCAAGGCATGCATATATGCCTATGAGACCCTGACTAACTAGTAGCAATTGAAAAATGGAGAGATGACTTACTCAATGGACTTTTGTTGATGCTTACTGTAACAATGTCTAGACAGGCTTCACATTGGCTAAGATTCATGAGATGTACAAATGAAGAGGGTGTCAATAAGGGTGTTAGGGTGCAAGTAGTCAATCACGAGTCACACTCATCCCTTTAGGCCATTGATTTTTTTCAAAAATATTTTTGATATTGTAAAAATATTTTTAATCTTATAAAATTTACATTTTCTTTGTATTATTATGTTAAATTTCATATTATTGTTTTAAAAAAAAAACTAGTTATAAGTTCTTTTACATTGTAAAAATAATGGTTACAATTTTTTTTAATATTGAATATTACTTATTCATTAGATTGATTCAAAAAATAGATAAGTATATCAATATATTGAAAACAACATTATATTCTAAAAATTATGATTTTTTTATTACAAAATGCTAGATACTTAAAATTAACAATGGTTTATTTACAAAACTACATTTATTAGATGTATTAGGGTTAAGATTAGAAGGATCACTAAATGTCCATTGCAAATATAGTGAATATCCATCAAACATCATATTGTATGGTGATGAGAAAGAGGAAGGGCAGCTTGGTTTGATGATTTCTTTTTGTCATGTCGTTGCGTTCATGAATCAAATCATTTTGTCACTTTTTTGTTTTCATATAAGAATCATTTGAAATTCAAGTAAGCATTAAGCATTTTTTTGAATTTTGAATTCATTTTTTATTGTTTAATGTTTGGTTTGAGAAAATGAAGTTGTGTTGCTACGTTTTGCTACATTTCTCTTGCCTTCCATCATTCTTTTATTGCATTTATTGTACGTACCATTGCTCTTTTGTTACAATGGGTTTGAATTTTTGTTGTGTTATGTTGTGGGTGCATGCTATTGCGCCTACCACCATTTGACCTCTACTATGTCCAATTTGAGAAAAAGAATCTTGATTTTTTTGTTTTGCTACATTGTTGACACATGCCATCATTTTTCTATTACAATTCTTGTGCCTACAATTGTTCGGCCTTTACTATGTGGGGTTCAAAAAAGGAGAATCTGATTTTTTTTTGCTTTGATGCGTTGTTGACACCTACAATCATAGTTTTTTTCCCTAGAAAAAAAAACCAAAAAATCTCCTTTTGGTCTTTTTCTCCCCTATCCAACTTGATCAAAATGCCATTTTGAACAAGTAGTTTTGGACTTGTTCGTTTTGACTAGTGTTTTTTTACTAAGGGGTCATAGGATGTTTTGACTAGTCAAAATACCCAATTATTAATTTGACCATTGGCCAATTAAGCCATCATTATATATGGTCTAATTAGGCCACGTCATCATTATGTTACATTTCCAAAAGTGATGTGGCATTGTATGTTGTAAAAAGGCAAACATGGGAGTACTTACTTATGTTGTACCTACAATCGTATGTTTACCATGTCTACATACACTACATAGATCACCACATATGAAATTCATATACATGATTTGCTCAAGTTTGGACCCAAGGCTTCATTGAAACATCCCAATGTTTTTGTCATCAAGTTATAAAACCTTTTGTTAATAAATGATGTGCAACTTTTTCATTGATTTTCTCAAATATGTGATTGATTAACACAAAATAGGTAGGCAAGGTAAGGAGGTATGTCATAGGTGGGTAAGGTAAGTAAGTTGTAGGTAGATAGGTTGTTAGGATAGGTAAATGTGTAAATTGTTAGGTATATAAATAGGGTATGTAGGTTATTAGGATCTAGGTAGATTTGGTAAGTAAGTGGGTAGATTGTTAAAGTATGTCTATACATAGGGTAAGTATGTCTTAAGTACGGTACATAGGTAATTAGTGTAAGATATGTAGGTAGCACAATTTGTAGGTTGTGATAATAACTATCACATGATATATTATTATGATAAAACACATGTGGCCAAATAATCACCACAAATGAACTAATAACATATCATTGTGACAATTCAATAAGGCCTATTTGATTGGATCTTGGACATCATGACTATTCATTTTCTTTTGGGGTCCCATGTGAATAGACATTCAAATTGACACTTGTTTAAAAAAATCACCTCAATCAAAATTATTAATAAAAAAGACCATGGGTTTTTCATGCCATAGGCTAAAAATTAAAAAGATGTCATTTCAATCAATGTGAACATGTTTGTCAAGTTGAACATGCTAAAAAGTCACAATTTTTTGTAATGTTCGAAAAGGATAAACAAGATTTTTTTTGTTGCATTGCTAACACTTACCATTGTTCTTTCATTTTTATACCCTAAACCCTAACCTTTTCCTAACTATTTTGTCATTGTTATCTTGTTATAGAATGGACTTCAACTAATGTGTTATAAGTATTGTGAAAATGAGAGATGAATTTCAGTTTTCTTTTCAATCAACTATTGATTCCAATGTTGCAAATGTTGTTGAAGGAGAGGTGGGGAATGATGATGGTGGGGTTAGATTTGAATCATTTGATGAATTGGTTGGAGAAAGAGAATTCGGGAGGAGGTTTTGCAAGTTGATGCACATCATCATCAACAACAATTTCTCCAATTACAAGTAAACATTTTCATCAAATAACAAATACGTGGGTTTTCTTTAAAATTGAAGATTATTTTACTATTATAAACTCTTTTAAATCAGAAAATATGATTCATTATGTGTCATTTGTCCACCAAGAAGAAGGTGGAAAGAAGAGTAAAAGCATAAGCACATGGGATGAAAAAGGTCTTGTTATGTATAACAAGGACCATGGTATGATTGCCAAGAATAAACATGTCATTTCTAAACATTCCAATGTGTTGAGTCTTTACAAAACTCAAAGAAATGCTACCAATTTGATTCCAAATGTTCACCAACCTTCTAGTAAAAGAAAAAAATCAACAACAAATTCCATTGTTGATTTCTTTTGCAATAGGATTCCTTACAAAAAAATTGATCCTTCTCAAGAATAATTTCTTAAGGATCCAACTTTGAAAGTCATTAAAAGGTATCCCCATTTGAGTTCCGTTGAAAACATAATGGCTTAGAAGGCTAATTCTTTGGCAACGTGGCCAAGTTATGTTTTTAAATAAACAAAATATTTATAATGAAGTGATCCTTAACATGGTCAAGAAGACCATGGAATAGCATGTGCTCCTGGCTCTTATTAAAACCACTATAATCACTACCACATTTGACTTCTAGTTGTCACAAGGTGGGTTCATCAACATTTTTGTTTTGGTGGTTAATTATAGTAATAAAAGGCAGGAACCATGTCATGTTACAATAGGTATTTTTTGATGTTCACAAAACTTCAAAAATTGTCATGGTTGTGAAATTGAAAAAATGTTTGTTTGTTTTGAACTATGTGACAAGATGGTCATATATGTGAAAGATGAAGGTGCCAACTTGAACACACTCACAAATACTCTAACAAACATAGTTATGTGCCCATTGATGACAATAGAGCCATATTTTGATACTTGTTATGGGCATGCCATGTCTAAATGTTGTTAGTATGTTACTAATGATGTGAAAGTTTGTGGTGAGATGAGAAAGATTTCCATCAAGGATGCACAATCTTTTTTCTAAAAGAATATTGTTTTGACAAAAAAAAAAAATGGAAAAGGTAAACATGCACGGGTTAAAGTTTACAAAGAGATATGCCTCTCTTCACCTTCAAAAATTGAAGACCTAATTTGCATCTAAACTTATCATTTCCAAAGAGACCCTAGAATTTTTAAATGCCATTGATCTCTACTATCCACAATAGACCATTTCCCTACAAAATACAATTCTAAATCTTCAAACATGGGTTATGCTAAAGACTTGGTTTGTGTTTTAAAGTATTATTTTCAAAGAAACCCTAAAATTTAAATGTGCCATCAATCTCTACTATTCACATTAGACCATTGCCCTACAAAATACAATTGCAAGTCTTCAAACATGGGTTATGCCAAAAACCTAATCTGCATCCAAAGTCGTTGTTTTCAAAGAAACTGTTGAATTTAAAGATGCATCAATCTCTATTATTCATGGTAGACCATTTGTTGATTCAAAGTACAATTCCAAGTTTTCAAACATAGGCTATATGGCACAAGTTAGTGAGCTTTTGACTCCATTGGTCACTTAGTGTGTTTAAAATTAGTTTTGACGATATTAGTTATTGTCTAACATAATTTCTACAACCATATCTATTTGTTGCATGATGCACAACACAAATATTCATGCAAATGAGATCATGTAGGTATGTGTCTTGTGTTTGTTTTTGATTTTATTATAATTGTGTTTATGGTTTTATTTTTTTAATTTTTTTTCCTAATTTTCATGTTCTTTTAAAGTTGATTATAAATTGGAAACTTCAACTTTGAATTGATGTATGCATCTTGGCATTCACATGCCAACTAAAGTCATAAATTGTTGAATCCATTTTTTGGTTTTGTTTCATCCTATCAACCTTACATCGCACATAAGATGTTGGTTCTAATGTTGGACCCATGGTTAAAAATTCTGCAACTTGTTTGAAATTATGTGGGCCTTGATATGGCCATGCATATTGTGGTAGTGTATGATCGATAAGTGTTGATGCCATTTTTGTTCACTGTTTATAATAAACTAACACCAACCCCTAGATCATTCTTGAACATGTTTGTGATTTGGGCTTGAACAAGAAATCACTATTTGGATCATTGGTTTCAACTAAAGAAATTGCACTAAGTTCCTAAAATCAAAATTATCTTTATTCAAAAGGATTTTGGTGCTAGGTTGACCTTTTAATCCTTTAACTTGGTGGGCAAACCACAACCAAAATTATCAAACATTGGATTCCTTGCCCATCAAATGATAGGGCCTTGTGAGATCACAAATTGAAATTGAAAGATTTTTTGGTATGGCAACAATGATCATTGGTTTGAGATGTTGTCAACTTGGGATTAAAAAACTCATACAAACTTATTATAACCATGAAAAATTGGTCAAATGATCCTAGGTACAACTACTCAAATGAAGTACAATTCAAATCAATGAAAAACAATTTGAATTTTGAAAATGTTTCTTTTTAAAAGGATGAAAATTTCCCTGCATATTTCAATTTGTTTGAAAAAGATTGAATTATGGTGGCAATAGATAATTGAGGACTAATATAAGAGGTAAGCCTTACAAATCATGTGTGTTGCATTCATGGATTATTACTAACATTGTAGGTGGGTATGAAGAATGAATGCATTTCCACAATGAAGCAAAATGCTTCTATAATGAATGGTATTGAAAAATGAAACCTTTTGATTTATTCAAAACTTCACAATAAAATTTTAGGGTTGTTTGTGTTGGTCTTTATTATATTCAATCAATTAACCAATTTTTCAAGTTATTTAATTTTGTTGTGGGTCATATGTCTTTGAATTTCTATTGTCATTTTGATGCACATGGCAATGTGTGATTTTTTTGGATTGTTTGTACTAGGCTTCCTTGTTGTAGTCACTAATAATTAGTTTTTTTTGGGTCACATGTCTTTGTGCAATCAAGCAAGTGCATTTTTTTGTTTATGGTTGGGTTTTAGGTTTCAATGTTATAAGATTTTAGTTAGTTAGTTAGTCAATTTGAATCAATAAGTAAGTCAATTGAAAAAAATTCAAGGACATTGCAAGGAAATATGTGAAGGAAGACAAATTGCAATTGAATTGCAACTCGAATGCAAATATTGCAAATAGCTATAATAAGCAATGAACCATTATTAGTGTATGATTCTAGGTGACACATTGCAACTACTCATACATGCATAATAGTTTTCTCAAGTTGAATGAAGACTTTTTACACCATATAAGTGTCAGTAATGATTTCAAATGTGGTTTTGTCAAAACATATGCCCATTTGTTGTTTTTACTTGGCCTTTGTTAGTTTTGAATCTAGTTTTGTTGATACACATGCCCAAGTTGATATTTGAATAACATTTCACATACTCATACATATTATGCATGCCTAGATGTTAATAAGAAAACAAATCTATGTGGCATGCTTAAATGGCTTAGTTTTTCAAATTTTAGAACAAATAGAACCTAGGCCTTATGAATTTGACATATGTATTTTTTCTTTTATGCCCTATCCATTGGGTATGGTTGAAAGCACATACCAACCCAACACTAGTTCTAGCCCACCCATAAAACAAAACCCAAATACAAACTCTAAGGCTAAGTGGCCATTGCTATATAAAGACATAATTTGGTAGAAATCTTTCAAATCTTTGTGCTTTCAACATGTCCTGAGAAATTAGAAGCATGCAAATGTGCTTCCAAACTTGGATGATATGTCCATTAATTCCTCCAAAGTGAGTTTGGAGGGTTGCACAAAGCTTGGTCTCCAAAAGAAAGGAGTCAAAGCTTAACAAACTCATATAATAGAAATTGACAAAAACACAAATTCATCAACAAAAATTCACATAATTTGCAAAATGCAATTTATGTTATAATTGGGATTGGTACTTACTATAATAGATATATTAGCTGAAATCATGTAGGCATTGCTTGCCATACTATGGATTAAAGATCTAACGGTTCATTTTTGTAATTGTTGTGTCGATCTTGTGATCCTATGATGTTATATTCATAATTCTCCTGAAATTGCCAAGTGATACGAATTGAGACCAAAAGAACTTGAGTATTGAGCCGATAAACTCATAGTAATGATTGTTTTCAACAACACAAAAATACCATACGTGGACATTCAAGTCATATCCAAGATAAGAATTTTGCTCTTTTAACATATACAAAACATTTCCAATGGAATTGAGTTTTTGAAGACCTCTCACACCCCATTTCTACACATGTTGAACAAATATGATATTGGGACACAAGGGATTTTTGAAATTTAGCCATATTCCCCTTAGGATGGATCATTTAATACAAACTATTTAGATTAAAGTTGCAAAGTAGGTTGTAACCCTCACTCCTTAGTCCAATTGAAGGAACATGCTGAAGGTTATAATCTTGAATCCCCATCAACTTTTTAATCTAAAATCAAATGTTAATGTATGTCTTTTCAAGTTAACTAGTGGGTACCTGTTAATTATTTCAACCAATTAATAACTCTGATATTGTATGATGCAAATTAGCCAAATTTGAGAGGTGATTTTTGTCAAGGGTTGAAAGAAGCATTATATCACCTCCAAGCCTTTCTACTTGGCAGTCAGGGAAAATACTATATACACTGGCAATTTCTCTGTTCCCTTTCTAAAGGAGTCCACATGTAGTTTTTTCTAAACAAATTGCATTTTCAGTTCCCTGTATAGTAGTTGTTGAGATTGTATCCTAATATGCAATTATTTGTCTCAGCTCAACATGGTAGATCAATTGACTTCAAAATGTCTATGATAATAATGAATATGAACAGGAGGGTGACACAGTTCTTTTTGTTGGGATGTCAATGAGCATTGTAGATGTCTCTTGTCAAACAAGGTCTCACCAAGCATATGGAGCTTCTGAACACTTTATCCTATTTCAATGAGTTAGTAGGGGAAAAGATGGTAGGTGGTGGATTGCTGCCCCTGTTATATTTTGTATTGAAAAGTTCAGCACCTTTATGTGGCTACTCCTCTGCATTCTGTTTCTTTGAGAAGGTGGTCTTATTGTGGTCCATTGGAACAAAGGATGGTTGAACTTTGTTGGGGTTGATATGATACATGAGATGTACTTACCAGTGTTGGGAGGTTACCTGTTTCAAGGC
>Ga0209208_10010535_pt1 | contig 11978 bp, 11 predicted proteins | sample S1TSphfallax_3_FD_187694 | JGI IMG/M metagenome (GOLD analysis project Ga0209208, IMG submission 187694) | Host-associated microbial communities from peat moss isolated from Minnesota, USA - S1T2_Fd - Sphagnum fallax MG (SPAdes) (version 2) | ecosystem: Host-associated > Plants > Peat moss >...
GGCCGTCCGATCTTTCTTTCCGGATTGGGGACGGCGAAACTAGACGGTCGGTCGGTGATTTCCGGGTCAAGTGGACACAAATCTCACACGTGGCAAAAAAAGACAAGAAAAAAAAAATCGGTGCCGAAAAAGAACACCAGCGCGGTCGAGTTAAAAGTGACGGCACTAAATTTACGCACTTAAGTTACTATTCACTTTTACTTTTACTGCGTTCTTTTCTTGGATTTCAGGACAAGGTGCCGTAATCGTGTTTTTTTACTTTACTTTACTTTACTCTACTTTTTTGAGTAACTTTTTTTGGACAGTAAAGTTCAGTAGTCAGCAAATATCATCCAACTGAATTTATTTGTTCATTATATTTTTTCTCATCCAATGTATGTTAACGGTCATGCCCTTAGAGGTCACACACCTCATCCTTAGGGATCACAACGCCTCATCCTTAAGGGTCACACCTCTTATTAAGGCCCCCTTCTAAGGGCATGACTCTTTCACCTCAAAAGGTGCCCAAGTTACAAGTTACAACCTCTGATTTAGTGTATAATGACACTTACTTCAAATATAATTAATAATTTCATTATGTGATTTATTTTTTCACATTCTCTCATTTCTCAATGCATGTTTTTATTGTACATTAATTCTCATTGTTTTTCACTTTATTTTATTTTTGTTTGTTTGTATCTTGTTGTTTACCTCACATCTTTTCGATATATATTTTTAAATATATTTGTATCTTATTGTGAACTTCTATAATGAATCAAACTTTCATTGGCATTTTGCTTATCAAAGATAAGCATAAATAATTTCATAATAGGATTCTTCTTTCACATTCTCTCATCTCTCAATGCATGTTTTCATTGAACATTAATTTTCATTGTTTGATTTTATTTCAAAAATTCATAGACCACCACAATCAAGTCCCGGGTTTGGATTTTAGGTCCTCACTTCCTAAGCTTGAAAGCTTCATCAATTTAGGCAAATTGTTAGCACCTTGTTACACCTTCAAACAATTGGAAGATAATAATGAGTCAAAATCATACATGATTTTTTAATAATTTTTTTTAAAAACTATGTATGTATCTTTGTGTATATGTCATTAAATAACAGATTTTGATCATCTTCTAGTTCTTGATAACCACAATAAAACTTTCTAACCCCCTTAAGACTATTGCCCAAGATTCCCTTAAGGTGGTTAGAAATCTTCTCTAACCTAAACCCTAACTTAAGATGCAAAAAAAATCTTTGTGCCAATCCTCTGAAGTGAACCATTAAACTTGCTTAGGAAAGACCAACATAGAACTTGTAAATTGACATTTAAAGTCATATTTTCAATTGGACAATACAAGTAGTTCATCATTGTATTTTATGGACCTATTCTTACATGATTGTTACATTGAAAAAACCCAAGTGCTTTCAAAATCAAAAATAGATTTGGACTTGTAAAGTATGTCCAAAACTCATGTTGTTTCAAAGCATTTTGAACATCCTTGGTGCAAGGAATTTTTATTTTTTGCCCAAGAAACCAAGTGCATAGGAATTTTTTTTAACCAAATAGCACCAAATAAAGGAGAATTTGGACTAGAATAGTGAACCATACTCATTCATATTGTCAAATGAATTGGACCATTTCAAACCATTGTTACTTTGTGAGAGAGCTTGTAAGTAGTGTTGTCCTTTGACATCACCCATCCCAATACCATTTTTCCTATGCAAATAATTTCCTTGTTCCAAATAATGGTTGTAGTAAACTGGGGGAAAATTAATGAGAATTAGGAAGATAAGGATTAAAAGATTACTCATGTATTAGACAAGAAACATTGCTTGCATGTAAGTTTAGATTTGCCATTTGCCATGCGATATTTTTCAACCTTGATATAATTTTGGCTATCATTTGAATGTCTATAATTATAATTGATTAATAAAGCGTTGTTTAAACAAATTTCCAACCTTGTGGACAGTGATGTAATTCCAAAAGGGCACAACAATTAGATATCCATTTATTTATTTCAAGGAAGAAAAATGTGACAAGGTTTTGGTTTGTGTGTGTTTTTTGGGATATGGGTGTTGCTTTGTTGGCCTTGCCTTTTATTTTTTTAAAAATTGAATGTATTATAATACAAAAAAGAATACATGTTAAAATGTCATAAAATTATTTATCAACATTGGCATTATTTGATATGTTATTAATTATGTTTCAATTTACTTTGAAATAAGATTCAACTACATGCATTAATAAAATATAAAATGTTAATAACTTATCTTTTTGAAGTCTATTTTAAAATTTAAAAATCATACACAAATTGCACTATACATAACAATGGGTATATATATTACATTTAGTATATATATTTAATGAACTTTTATCCCATTTCAAGTAAATATGAAAATATTATATGTATAAAATGAATTTTAATTATAATTTCATAATATTATCAATTAAATATATTTTATTAGTTGACTTGTTATAAACAACAATATATTTAAACCAATATTATACATCATAGAAAATTATATTGATTCATACATCTAAATTAAAATTTGTTAATAAAATTATGATACATTAGAAGAAATATGTATTATATAAAATAAATTCCTAAATCAAATGAAGGTTTAAGATTGAAAAATATTTTATTCTTTCATTCTTTTATTTCCCATAAAGGTTTTTCCATTTACAAATCACATGTTTGATTTTTGTTTTCCCAACTAATGGTAATTGATATGTTATTTAATAAAAAATTCAAATATTTTTCATTTGAAATGAATATAGGACTATGGTTGTAATGCCCATGGGAACAAACTAAGGAAGAAATATGGAAGAAAAATGTTAAACACTAAAATATTGATCTTTCATATGTGTAATTGATGTTTCACATTCATTTATGGAGATTCAAGCTATTACATTCTTTAAGGAAGGTGTAGCTTTAATAAGAACATTATTTGTTGTCAATTCAAGTGGCACATCATTAATTTCCACCATTATGGTTGAAGAGCATTTTGGGCCAAGGTTGTTATTGTGACGACTCTAAAAGCATATTAAGGAGGAAATATGGAAGAAATGTTAGCCACCAAAATTTCATACCTCCATGTGTGTAGTTAATGTTCCACATTTTTAAATGCATAATCCTGAAAGCTAATTGATATCATGTACATGTTGACATTCATCACCTTAATATTAATGTTCCCATTTTCATTATTATAACTTGTGATTTAAGCAATAAATAGTTCAACAAAATGAATAAGAGAGAATTGTTGCAAGGTTTTTTTCAAGACCTAAAGAAAAAAAATTCTTGAAAGATTGTCAAGTTGTAAAAAACATTACATGAAGATGATGATGAAGTGCAACAATGTTGTAAGCAAATGCATGATTTGGTGACAACATTATATACAATTTCATATAATCCTTGCAAAGCACCCATATGCATTACACAAATGTTTACACAACTAACAAGCCCAATTTTTTCTCACGATGGAAATTAGAGCGTGTGACCACTCGAATAAACCATTTCTCCATGTTTAAAACTAAGACTTGAAATGAGACTTTGGGGGTTTTGTAGAATTAGTGAAAGCCATACATACCATTAACTAAACTACTAGTTCATTTCTCATGAAGCTATAAACATAGGTCTCACCATAGAAGTAGAAAGTTGAGCTTCCAAAGTTCATCAAAATGTTGTTGTTTTGAAAACTTTTCTTTAGGATTCTAGTATATATTCACATGTGTGGAAGTTGTAAATAGCAAGATATCTATCAAAAGCATTAATGATATATTTACATATCTATTTATTTTGGGATTGTGACCAAATTTCAGTTTTGTGCAAATTTAACTCCAAACCCACGACGGGTAAAAAAATATTTGTGAACAATTTATGCCCAATTTGATGTACTTGTCCCTAAACCCTTCTACATTCAATGTGACCAATTTTGAACTCCTTTCATTTATAGGAAGTTATGTTGTAAGGTGAATTTATCAATTTCATTATATATTTCCAATCAATAAAATATTTTTATGTTTCATAATCAATGGAATTATCACATTACAATGTGGGTATTGCGTTTATATTTCATAACTTTGTTCAAATAACCTTTTGCCATCAATGTGACCAATTTTGCAATACCCTCATTTACTTGATATAATACATACATTGCATGATATATTGAACATGGATTAAATATGTAAAAAAAATTTAATTTGTGTGATGGGTGATGAAATTATCACAATGTGTGACGAGGGTATAGTAATTATCCTTCAAAATTTTGTTCAAAGTGTCACAAAATTATTGATCATATGTGGCATCATATATGTTATAAACTAAATTTCAATTTTCATAGAAATAATATTCATTTGCATGCATTAATAAAATATAAAATGTTAATAACTTATTTTTTGGAATGTTTAAATTCTTATTAAAAATAAAGTTCATGAGAAAAAATAACACTATATATACCATGGGTTTATATATATTTTTTAAATTATATATACATATATTCAGTAAATTTTTGTTGTGTTTTAAATAAATATGAAAATATTATCTATATTAAAATGACTTGTGTTATATATTATAAAATATAAAGTATTAATGGTCTACTATATTTATTTTAGGCGAGAAATTATTTATTATCTGTCAAAAAAGATTTAATAAAATTTCAATCATACATAGGATTGATATATGGGATAAATGGTTTATTATTATTATGTGAACCATTAAAAAAAGTAAAAAATCATGTGCTTTAGTTTTTTCTAAAAAATGCATCATTTTTTTTTAATTGAATTTGAGATTTGATGTTTTTTTTAAAAAAAATGAACTTACAACTTTAAGAAGGAAAAACATTGTTGAAAAAATGTTAAGAATGAACATTTAATTTTTTGACTTTTACAAATTCTGAATTAACATTAAGTAGTAAATTTTACATAAAACCCTAAACCCACATACCATCAATGGGCCCAATTTTGCATTACGTTCCATTTACATATGTTAAATCATATTGTAAAATGAATAAATAATTTTGAAAACATGAATTTCATGATACATTAGGGGGGGATCTAGTATTTTAAAAATATTCTTATGTTTCATTGTAAATGAATTATCACAATATGATGGGGGTGTGCATTTAAATATTTAACTTTGTTCAATTAAACCCATTCTACCATTAATATGATGAACTTTGCAATACTTTCATTTACTTGAATCAATATCTAGGGCATGATATATTGGGCATGGAATAAATATTTTAAAAATATTATTTTGTTTCATGGTTAAGCATATTATCACAAAATGATGCAAGTATTACTTTCCTTTTAAGTTTTGGTATGACCATGTATTATTATTGCAAGTTTCAAAAGATATGTTATAAAACCCAATGGATTTCTAGGATGCTCTACAAGGGGTATTGCATGTGCATTGAGTATCCCTAGGGGTGAACAATACCCTTTTGATAGTTTAGACCAAAATAATTTAGCCCATGGTGTTTATTGAATACCCAAAAAAAAAAAAATTTAATTTTTTTGTAAAGTTTGGTATGGCTATGGAATACCTTTCCAAGTTTCAAAATATATGTTATGAAGCCTAATGTATTTTCAAGATACCTCGAAAGGGGTATTGCACTTTTGTTGACTCTTTCAAGGCATGAATAATAGACCCAAAATAATTAAGCCCACAATATTTATGGAGCACCTCAATGAGGGTCTTCTATTCCGTTTAGGTTTTGTTAGGGTTACCCAATATCTTTCCAAGTTTCAAAAGATATGATTTGAAACACAAATTATTTTTGGGATATTTAGAAAGTGATATTACACATTCATTGAATATTTTGCTTTATGAACATGAATACAACATGCATTAAATGCGTCTAAATTGAATTGGAATTTTGTATTGCTTTGATTATCCACTTGGTTTGTAATACCCCCATTGTGGAAAATAGTATCTAAGCAAAACTTGCAATATCTTTATATAGGGTGTCAAATATTTTAATCGCGTTCTTATTTATTTGTTTGAGTAAACAAAACCAAACTCCATGCAATGATTTACACAATGGTTTCATTTTATTCTTTCTTCATCGTTGTTGACCACGGGGGACTATTGAAGGGGGAATTAGGTAAATAGGTGTAACCGTGTAGGTGGGGTGTGGTAGGTAGGAAGGTCAAAAGCCAAGTACATACATAAATAGATGGTGAGGTGGGTAAGTGGGTGGGAAAGTTTCAAAAGCCAAAAAAAAAATAAAAAAAATTGGGTGGGGGGCGGGGAGAAAATAAAATTCCAAAAAAAAAATTGAGATCAAGGCTAAGAAAGGGCAAACAGAAAAAAAAGTCAACATGGGATGATGGCACATGGATAGAAAAGAGAAACTTATTACAAATGTTTTTGGACTAAATATGAACATGCACATTCTTAGATGATATATACATCAATGATTGAAAACATCATATCCAAGATGTATGTAATATCAAATTGCAAAATAATAAAATATTTCATTATTTATTTATGAAATTCAAAATACTTTGTAGAAACAATTTTTCAAAAAATTGGATTTAGTTGTTCTACTTCAATCACAATTGGCCATTAATTGCATACAATTATGATAATATCATGACGAAATATTACATGTGTGAAATGTTATGGTATTTCATTGTATAGTTGATTGTTTCCATTAAATTCATAGATTCTTGCGCACATTCTAAACCTTCCAATTCCCCTTTCATTTTACTTCCACCTCCTTATGCAACCTTGTTGTAGTGATAATTTTCATCATCTATATAATCTTCTTCACAATTTCATAAAAAAAAAAATCTTGGTTGTTTGATCATCTTTTGTTTATTATTATTTGTAAGGTTTTACAACCATTGGTTGCTTGTTTTCAATTGTGTTCATCAATTGTCTATAATCACATTATTTTTTCCTTAACATTGCAATATTAACCATAAAATATTTTGTAGAATTTTTATTTTCTTCTCATCATATTTGTCCAAATCAAGTTTTCAACTAATTTTCATGTGACATCATTCATATAGTTTTTAATGGAATTGATATTTTATTAGATACATCAATTTAAATGAGATGTAAAATTCAACGATTAAAAAAAAAGATGGTGTTTGAATTTGGGTTCTATTTCTTACAAGAAAAATAAACAAATCTTCCTTTGCATGAGAAAAAAATAAATGAAGAAATTTGAGTTTAATTTTTTTCCACAAAAAGACACATATGTGTGTGCATTTCCATATACATGCATTTCCAAACACAAATGGACAAACAATAATATTTTTATTATATAAATTTAGATGAAATTAGTTTTAAATCATATCAAAATCAATTAAAAACATCATACCAATTATATTTTTATCAAATATATAAACCAAGATCACACCAAGATGGCGATAACTTAGACATTTGAATAGACATTTGAAATAGATCATTTGAAAACTTTAATCATATATTCAATTGCACCCCTTTGGGGGGCCTTGTGATGCACCCTTTTGAAACACCCTTTTCTAATTAAGGTGTTGGCTCCCATATTCTATTAAAATTATGGATTTCATCCATAGAAATTTTCTTTTGTTTTTTGTGTGCAAATGAAGGGTTTTAAGTAGAGTTTTTCTTTTCAAATTTGATATGCTGAAATTTTGAAATTTAAAAAAATGCATTTAATTAGAAAACTAAAATTCACCCAAATTTTCCTAATTTTGGGGGGTTTTAAACAACAAATCTTTCTCCAAACAAAACACTAGTTTTAAGATTTTTTTTCAATAAAAATGTTACACATTTCTTTTCTTCAAAAACTTTGAATAATTGAACCCAATTACAAGGAATTAAAAAACTATCATCAACTTATGAAAATTTCATTATATATAAATTAAAAAGCTTATCACAAATGCCATTTGGCAAGCCATAAAAGAATGATGCTTAAAAAATGATAATGTCATTTAACATTTATAAAAAATGTTCAAATTGAATTCTCATCACTTTGGATGCCATTTTGAATTGGGACCACAAAAACAATCCATTTTCAAGCCTTTTCATGAATTTGTATTGGCATCAATTTAATTGTCCCAAGCAACTAGGTTCATGGTAAAATTTTGAGTGATTATGGGTGTAATTTAAGCATTTAATAATGTTAGATGTCATTCACAATAACTAATTTGAGAAAATTGAATCATTGGGTATGGAATATGGATCAATCATCAAGAATAAATATGGATATAAAATGGAGAATTGACAACCACATTGATCTTGTGAAGGAAATCACAAGTGTTGATACATGAAAGGAAACAATAACCTTAAAGTTGAAATTTCATGCTTAATTTGGGAATTTTACATCAATCTTCTAAATGAAGGTGATCATTTTTTGGTTGAAAATAAATGTCAAAATGTTGATATAATTATGTTTGATGTGTGAATATTGATTGTATTTTGATTTATATTATGAATACATCATTAAATCAATTTCAAAAAATATGATATGTGAAAAAATTGTTGAATTTTTTTGGCTACAAGTGTGGTGAAAGACTTCATACATAAAAATAAACATTAGTAGAATAATCTTGTTTTGCAACTCTAATTGTTTACTAGAAATTAGTTACATATCATTTTAATAACTAAATATTCCATTAGTTGTATAAGACATGCTGTAACCTTAACCTAGGGCTTGCAACCAAGGCAAGGGGTTGCAAGGTTGCGGGTCAAGAAGGAAGCCCGGGAGGTAGGCCGCATGCTCCAAAAAATGCAAAAGAGTGTGAAAGAATAGACCCTCACATTTACAAAGGAACTCCCACATTGGGAATTAGAGTCCTGGTGAACTTTCGAATGTTCAAAGAGCGATTGTATGGGTCAAAACCCAATGGATTGAGGAATTTTTTTATATCATTAGAAAGATATTGAAACGTAGATTTCTAAAATGGGCTCACATCATTAATTTAGACATTTGAAACACAAGTTATGGCCAAAAGAAGGGTTGGGAGTCAAATTGGCAATTTGACTCCCGATCATTAAAAGTCGAGAATCGACTCAATTTCGTTACGTGTAAGTGGCGTGCAACATGTCATTGGAAACTTTCGATGAGGGCTACAACTTTGCTTTAAACCTCATCTCAATCCGACATCTGCATGCAAAATTATGGGGCTGCAAAGTCACGGGAGTCCCAACTTTGACAATTTCGGACTCCCACTTAGGAGTCTTGGGACAAAAAGTCATTTGGATGTGGGCCCTATGGGCAGCCACAAAGTATATTCTATAGGGAAGGTGGTGGCTTCCCCCAAGTCTAGGTCGTGGTGAGTTTTGTGAGTCCGAGTTGCCTCTGGCTTATCCTAGCACCAAAAGTGTTCAAACTATGCACTAATCACTTTGTGTTGGTTTTGTGCAGGCCCGTGTGAGTAAGTGGAGCTTGTTAATTCTTCTTAGTCCCATCCCGAAGCTCTAGCACGCCCCTTTACCCCTCCAAAGTGCTACAAGCCAAGGAATGTGCCACGACTCCTCGCTTTTTCATTGTTTTTTGTTTGGAATTCACATTTGAGTCCCTCAAGGAATCGGGAAAACGTCAAGACCCAATAGAGTATGCAACAAACATTTTAAAAACCACAATAATTTGTAAACAAAATCTTTCACCCAAATCCCCCAAAAAGAAACCTATAGCAAAAAAATCAATTTACGAGAATAATGAAAAAATAAAAATAAACAAATAAGTACACACCTTAAATACTTTTGAATTTTAAAGAATGCATTATCATGACATGAAACACCTATGTTCCACAAATTCACCATAGTTACTTAGATAATAAAAAAATTCTATTGTGATCATATAATAAGACTGAAACATTTGATGTACTAGAAGATGCATAGTAACCCTATGGATTCCTCAACAAGGAAAGTTGTTTATACCTTTTTTGTATTCATTTTCATCCTTTTTGAAAATTTTGATACTAACACAAACCCCATGTTGTAAGCACTCATCATCAAAACTTGACAATTATTCTGTGGTTGGGCAACTTAATGTATTTTCATCTTTTTAAAATAGTATTACCAACCAAAAACAATGTACCTAGTTGCCCAAATCTTTCAAAAAAAAAAAGTGAAAAAAACAAAAAAAAAATTCAAAAGATTCTAACCATGGACAAAATAATCATGCACTACTTTCACTTTTAGAACAATTAAGGTGCATTCACACCTAATGTTAAGTGAAAATCTAGGTGGCATCTTAGGTGGCACCCAATGTTTAATATTAAGTGAATGTGAACTTAACATAAAATTTTCGTGGTAAATAGGTTTTAGGTCCTAAATGACTAGCTTGGTGATAGGGGACTTAAAATACTAGAGTCCTTAACACCAAGTGTGAATGCACCTTAACTAGTGACATTTAGAAAGCATCACTCTTGAAGGACCAATATGTCCCCATGAATCCAAAGGTGGATTACACTTTGGAATATGTGTACACATTATCTGACATAATCTTCTAATGATGATTATACGCTCATTATAATGGCCAAATTGTGTTAATAATTAGAAGTAAGAGAAGTAATTAGGGTTTCACATCAGGGTTTGATACTAGGGTTTCACATTAGGGCTCGATATTAGGGTTTCAGATTAGGGGTTCAGTTCGGATACTAGCAGGCTTTGTTACTAGCGAGCTTCATTCCGACATAGCGAGACCGGTTTGTTTGCACGCTCTTTGAGGACTCAGTGAGAATTCCGCAGAGTTCTCGCTGCTTCTTGCTCCATCATCTCGTCAAATGTTTCAAAGGAATTTTAGGCTTTGGATTTGTATTGAATTTCCCTGGTTTTCGATCGTCTGCCTATGTTGTAGTTTTTTTAATGGAGCTTTGTAGCAGCAGCAAAATGGGGGAAAGCTCTGGAGCAAAGGTCGGGGGTGTCTGTAGCAGATGCAATTTTTTGTGAGTGATGGATGTTTTGAAGAAGGAGCTGTAGAGGAAGCGGAAGACGCTTGAGCAGGAATTTGGTGGGAGGAAGTTTGTGAGAAGGTCGGAGATAGAGCAGCGGGCATCGGGGAGGAAGAGGGAGGAGGAAAAGAGGGAGCTGCAAGAGAAATCCACCAGGAAAAGAGTGGCGCGGGGAGTCGGCGATGATTATGATGTTCTTTCAAACTCCTCAGATGCATCTTCATTGCCAGGAGCGGCGTCAAAAGCAAAAGCGTCGTCATTGAAGGCCAGGGAGAATGTAAGCGACGAGGAAAAGATTGATGAGATGGTTTTGCCTAAGGCGGAGGTTATACGGCGGAACTGCGCAAACGGGAGAAGCACGGCCGATTGGAACCTCAGAAAGAGAAGAACAAGGAGAAAGATGCAGCGGCTGCGGAGGGCGGAGACAAGGATGGCGGTGGGGGTGGAGAACAGAATGTCAATGGTGATGGGGGCATCTCATCCGGTGTCGACAACGACAAGGACATGAAGGTAGTAATCAGACTTTTCTTTGTGTTGTTTTTTCCTAGGGTTTCTAGGGTTTTCTAAGGTTTTCAGATGGTGTTCTGACCATACATAAACGGTGGCATTTTTTGTTGTGTGTTGTCTGTTTTTGAGCAGAGGTTAAAGAGCAAAATTTGAGGAGCTTTGTGATGAGGACAAGATACTAGTTTTCTTCAAGTGGTTGCTGCAGGAGCTGGAGGACCGATGAGAAGGAGAGAATCGAACTGGTTGTGGAAAGTCCAGTGTAGCCACCTTCAAGCAGTGCGCAAGATATCTGGAACCTCTTTTTAAGATTTGTCGAAAGAAGGTACACACATGCAAACTTTCACTCTGTAGTGTCATAAGGGGTTGTTTATGGTCTCTTCTGAATAAGATATTAGTGTTGGCATCTCTTAGTCCAGGTGGATTACAAGAGTATTGACTCTTCTTGTTTAGCATGTCTTCTCAGAGTGGGCAGTGGCTCCACCCAGGTGAACTGTGAGTGGACATGAAGCAACATCTGAAGGAGGCCTTAAGGAGGAGGATTTGTAGCACATATATTGAAACCTTTTTGGTTGGATGTTGCAGATGCTTGCAG
>Ga0209208_10010536_pt1 | contig 11978 bp, 5 predicted proteins | sample S1TSphfallax_3_FD_187694 | JGI IMG/M metagenome (GOLD analysis project Ga0209208, IMG submission 187694) | Host-associated microbial communities from peat moss isolated from Minnesota, USA - S1T2_Fd - Sphagnum fallax MG (SPAdes) (version 2) | ecosystem: Host-associated > Plants > Peat moss >...
AATATTAAGACACGTGGCAACACATCATTTGCCCTCAATTGTGACCAAAATAGTTGCATCTTAGTCGCATGTGATAATACGTATACAATGAAGTCAAAGGATGAAATGTATTTGTTGATTTTTTTTTCATACAATACCCTTTGTCATTTGCGACTAATTTGTCACATGCGACTTGTCTTGGGCGACTAAAGGGATTTTAGTTACAAAATGTCTCTTGCGACTAAAATTTAGTTACAAAGTCTAGTCGAAAATACATGTTTTTCTTTTAGTGCTTGTCCAACATCAATAAGTAACCAAAATGTTCATCAATTTTGTTTTGAACCTTTTTTTTCTTGTTAAATTTGAAGATTTAGAACTTTCTAATGTTAAAAAAGAACCATGGATAATTGTAATGGCCTAGTAAAATGGAAACATGCTTAAAGTTAGAATGTTAAACTTTAGTCCATTTGCATGTAATTAAAAAATAAATGTTTGTATTGGTTAGCTTGCATGCATTTTGTTTCTAGCTTTTGATCATGTATATGTGTGTTGTCAATAATTTACTCATGGGAACTATATGATGTTTGAATATTCTATATTTTATAATATAGTTTGATGCACTGAATGTTTAAATTACAAAGTTTGTAAATGTGTACATGTCATCTAACCACATGGTGTGGAAAATCTTAAACATGGATTATTGGGCACAATTTCTGTTTGAATGACAACTTTTGAAACAAAATAGAATGAGTTGGATGTTAAGTTCACATCCATGTTGGATAATCAACAAGCTCAAACTCAAGCATTAGTTGATATGAAGATTTTTTTTTTTGAATTATTGGGATCACAAAAGGATCTTACTAATCTTGTTTTGTTTCCGGAAGCCAACCCTACCTCTGACCAATAATAATAATCACATATTGTGTTTCTTCAAAAGACCCCTAACATAAATGATTCAGATCCCATGGACACGTCAATGGTGGGTAGTGGTGTTGACATATCATGATCTCTTTCAAGGGTAAGATTATTTTGGAAACTATGGATTGAACTGATTTACCTTCACAAAGGACCACAAAATGACAACTTGAAAAGAAAGTGAAAGAATCACCATTGGTAGGTGTAATAACACCACCTAAAAATGTAGAGGTTGAGGATTGGATTGTTTTGCAACCAAGAACATCCCTTGTGAAGAAATTGTTCAAGCAAAAATCTCCAACAAAATTAAGTGCTATTGGAGTTTAGGGTGGTCTAGTTTTGGGTCAAGTGAATTGATTTTGTTTTATTTTTCTTTACATTATTTTTCTTTTTTTTGCACTTATGTGGGATTGGGCTTTCCATTAATACGTTTGTGTGAATTTGGATTGAGTTTGCAAGAACAAATGTTTGGGAAGGAATTAAGGGGGAGGGTGATTGGACCTATGGGGACCAATAAAGAGAAGCCAATTGCACTTGCAAGGTGTGGCAAAGAAAAGCCAAATGCTCAATAGGTAAACACCTTTGATATATTATTATTGATTTTGATTATTTATGATGAAAATAGTTTACATAAACTATTACTTTGAATGTACAAGTATATAAATGTGATTAGGTGCATTGAAATTACAATTAATATAAATGCACATTTGCTTGTCGGGTGGATGTAGTTTGTTATTGGACAATTTATGGCATTGATGAATCCAAAGAATGCAAGCCAAAAGGTGGCATCTAACAAAGTGAGTGGTTGGTGGGGGCTGGATAAGTTTCATGGCGCAATTATCTAGATTTTTGGTTCAAGATAGATGTTGCAACTACGCACATGCCTAAAATTCCACTTATGCACCCACATGAAGTTGATGAATGGACTAAAGTGGGAGATGTGGTAGGCACTTGTACCTTGTGGAATTGGAAGTTTGTGAAAATTGCAAGTTGACAAACTCAATGAGCGACATTACATTGGGACTTATTTTTATTGAACCTTGCAATTGAACATGTTGTAATTATTATATGTTGTTTGTTCATTTTTCTTTAGTTGTGCATTACTTTTTAGTTTTAGATAATCATTACATGGCATGGGGATCCATTTATTTCCATATGGTTAGCAACAAACATGTAATGCAATCATTGAGACTAGCCACCTTTTTTAATAGATAATATAATCAAAGATAATGAAGTTGTATATGATTGGTGTATAACTTTGAGAGTTGTAGTTATTTGGAAGTTGATTGGATATTTTAATGACTTTGATATTACTAGAATCCTATGTTGTGTTGACCCTTTGGCACACTTGGAATGACTACACAATGAATATCCAATGAATACAAAATCATAGATATAATAACCTAATAAACAGAATATCAACTAAAAAATCATTTATATATGACTAATAATGACACATACGCCCTAAATTGTAACCATGTAACAACTTATAAATGACTTCACCTTTGACCTCTATCTCCTACACATATCAATGTAGATTCACCATGTGGTTAATTTACTTCACAAAATGTGGACAAGTTCCCTTGTTGACATGTGTCCCTATCGATAATTGCCACGTGTAATAATGAAAGTTTTTTTTTAAAAAAATGAACATTAAAATTTTAATGACTAATGTATGACTACATTTTCAACAACCCTTTTGATAGTCACAAATGGGTTGTTGCCATGTTGACAAATGTTTTTTTTAACATGTGCACAAGTCACATTGTGACACATGGACCATTCCCATTCACCCACATACAAGAACATGAAGTCAAATGTGAGTCATATTCTAGTCATTTATTACTATGACACCTGGTAGAATGATTCTTCAAGTGAACCCCACATAGGAAATGTTGCAAAGCCATGTAGGATTCACCTAAATAGTATATATGACTTGTCGATGATTATATGATGAAAAGTGCCACGTCGAACATTCAATAACTTTTGTCCTAAACAATTCATCCATTATGACTAAAGGTTGCTTAGTCATATAATGTTTAGTATGACTACAAAATCAATCATAAATGGAATCATAAATTTCAAAATTTGATCTAGTGTTTTGAAATGATTTTTTTTCCAATTTTTCTTTTGCTTAATGAACATGTTTTTAAAATCTTTACTTGGGCCTTCATTCATGTGGATTTTACAGGTTTTCCTTTTAGAATTTTCAATTGGCATCCACCATAATAAGTGACATCAACAAATTTTGATATAGGTTTTGACTTATGTTTAGGAATTTTTGTAAACATTAGTTAGTCCAAGATTATAATAATGAAATCTTGAAAATTAACACCCATATCCACTTGATCATTCTATTAAAACATGATACAAACTTGTATGGATTGTCTATTTGTCAAAAATCAATCACTCAACCATGCATTCACCCATCACATGAATCCCAATGCTTAGACATGATGAATTTTAATGTTCCAAAGTTTCCAACAAGATTGCCAAATGCCAAGGTCTTTTACTACACCCTATCATCCACCTAATAACATCCTAGAAATTGAATGCTTCAAGAATATGTGGTGAATTGTTAAAACAAACAACATTGTAAGTGAACAATTGTTGTTCAAATTCACCAATTGTTTGCAATTTTGGCCAAATTGATGGGACAACAATTTGGCACTTTCACAATTGGGGTACACCAACCTGAACCAAGAACAGGATGATTAGTCAATCATGTCCTTCTCCTTTAACCTCTAGCATGCCGTGCAAACATAAGTACATCTAACATGTCTTTGGGGCCCTCCTTTCTGGTGTCCTGGAACTACAAGTAGTTGCATGCATTAACCTTGGGTACGCATGATGCGAGCCCTTTACAGGACATGGTGGATCCCTTTGAATAGTATGCGAACTGCTTGAATGACTTGCATGCCACAGTTTAAGGATAGTCAATCAAGTCCTTGTTTAAGGATACCTAAATCCATGCAATTCAGGATTAAATTCATTCTAAACATTGAATTGGCTACATTTTCACATGTCACTTTCTTGTTCATTGATACATACAACAAACAGAACATTGCCTAACCCGATTAAACCTGTAACTTCTCCCTTTTCCTTTTTCTTGCTCCTTTGCACATTTTCCAAAACTGTGGTGTGATTATTAATAAAGCTTTGTAGGGTTTCTACAATCAAACCTAATTAATTCAGGCAATAAATTGCAATGTTTTATATCAAATTTTATTTTCTTAAACATTGCCTTTTGGTATGGAATAGTACTAGCTAGTTTGTGGCTTAGTTCCCATTTGTTCTAAAAAGTTAGGCAAGATATGATTGTGTTCTGGAGACAAGCAACGTACCCGCCATGAACATGGAGAAAGATATTATCTATTGGTTCTTTTATGTGAGTTTCTTCAAAACTGAACTTTTTTGGTGCAAAATTTCGCATCTAAGGGACATGATGATTTTTTTTTAAAAAGTCACAAGATTCTTTTTAGATGTCTTTTAGTTTGCCACATTCTGAGGAGAAAAACATGAAAGTCACCATATTTAGACTCTAGATTTGGAGGTGGCCAAAACATAACAGGATACTAGAAAATGTATAATGCCCTCTCTGATCTGTAGCCAAATTTGGCTATCTCCTCGTGTGGATGATTGCCAGTGTGGCTAAATCACACAACTGGGAAAAAAAGAAGAAAAAAAACCCTGATTCTTTCCATGAGGGGCATTTCTAAAGTCGTACAGAGGTCAGGACATCAGAGTCAATGTTTAAGGTTTAGGGTTCCAAGGTTTATGTATGTATGGACTATATTGGCTACATTATGTACATGAACACCCCTTGAAGGAACTGGGTGTAGTAGTTTTGAAGACAATTAATTATGGAACTCATATGCACATTGATATTAAATTGGTGTGATGATCAAGGTGCTGCTGAGAGCACACCAAGTCAGAGTTTCCAAAGAACAATAAAAAGATCAACTATTATGGGCAGGCCCAAAAATCTTTTTTTGTTGGTATGCCCATCGAAAATCACAAAAGAATTCTGGGTTCATAGGCCATTTTATGGGCAGCCCTCTAGCATCCCTATTCCTGCAACCACAGCTATAGGTCTCCAAAGTTGCTAAACCTTGGCTACAGACTCTGAAATGCAGGATATTCACATGCTGTGAAAGGCAGCAGAAAAAGAGCAAAATTCGTGAAAACAAATTCATGGCAGGTAATTGCAAGACTTATCAAATTCATCAAAATATAGTTCCTATGAGAATCTGGAGCCTAATGTGCTCTGCAATGATCAAGCCCCTGCCCATTATGTTGGGTAAGGCAGCAGTGAGTCCATTAGGGTGAACTAGGTGACGCACCTAACATAATGAGCCAGGATGAGGCTATTCCATGACATTAAGGTCTCGGGGTGGCAGATCCAATAATTTTCTTTAAAAACATGTTCAACAGACATATTTTGGTCACTATTATGAGCATGTGATCATCATCCAAACATTATGTCGTATAATGTGGTCAAGAAAATGACATAATCTGCCACCCCAGACAGTAATGTGTATTGGAATTGATTCTTACTGCTCTTTGTCTTTCAGCCAAAATTACATTACATGGGAACTGCAGTATGCTTCTTGCACCTCTCTGCACAGGAACAATTTCAACATGCCAAAAAAGAGTCCAAAACCAGCATATTTAGTTGTAGGGAGAACAAAGTTCTACCACTAATAACTCTTAGATCTTGAAATTTTCAAAAGTCATCCTCCATTGAAACACAAGATTGACTTTAGTTTAACATTCCCCTGGTTGGTAGTAATTTACACTTATTGATTGGAATCAATTGCAAATATCAATATTTCCATCTAGAGTACTAATGTACTGGCCAATCAGTGGGAATTCTAAGCCAGACTATGGATGAGTTTGAGTCACAGAAGGAGCTCCTTTCAAACAATGGGTGTGAGTGAACAATGTGTCAATCACAGAAATCCAACTAATGAATAAAAAACAAGGTTGTCTTCAACTATTGACTCTCGGCTTTGTGTTTTTTCAGGAAATTTTTTATGTAGCCTAAGTGACCTTCATCCATAAGAAGCTGTTGAAAAAAGACAATCATCCTTAGGAAGATTTAGCCAAATCTAGCTGTGTAAACCAGATATGAATTACAATTTTTTTAATCAACCTTCTATATTTATGGCTACACACTGAAAACAAACTATAGGAATCTGGTTTTTTTGCCTTTCTTTCCCTCACTTCTGGCAATGGAAACCCTCCAAAATCACTTCATTTTCTTTTTTTATATTTCAATTTTTTTCCGAAATGCCATCAATAAAATAAAGGCTGTCTGGTCTAGAAAAAAAATCATACCTTGGCTCAATCAGCAAAACTTCTACACTGAACTATAATTAATCAAAGTAGTGAAGAGTATCAGATTACAGATGCTAGTATCCTGGAGCTTGATAGTTCATGGAAGAAGTAGAAGAGTAAAATCATGGCAACAAGCTCTCAGTAAGCTGCTAAAATAGTTGCCAAAGACATGCTTGAGAGGTTGTCCCAAGGACAATTATACCTTCAGGATTTCAAATACATTTGGTATCATACGAAAATCAACAGGTATTCACCCAGAAAAATTGCCTGTATAGATTGATTCAATTGAGCTTGCTTAAATTTAGTGAATGGCGAAGGATGGAGTGCGGCATACAATGTCATGTTCAGCATGAAATTTCAAGAATCATCAATCTCGATCTGAACTATGAGCAGTGAAGAGTGACTTGAAGCTGCAATTTGCAAACCTAAAAATTCAAGTCAAGGAAGAAAATAGTGCATTGCTTGTGGATAGTAAGGTGAGAAGAATGGAAAACAAAGAAAATGGCAAGCAAATGAGGATGATTGAACTGTACCCAAATACATTTTGTAGTAATTGAAATTGGACTCTTTCTTCTAATACCCATTGTTGGCCTTCATAATTTACTTCTGTAACAGGTTGAAGGATAGGCTCAAATATTGATGAAAATCTCCAGGCTGGGAGATCATATATCATCCTTCTCATCAATGGATTGTCTAAAAGAATTATCTTGAGATGAAAATTGCAGACACCCCCAATTTTTCAGACAATGCTTATGCTGATGTTCTCACATAGAGCACATTCTTCAATGGAGTTCAATACCTCCAAACTCCATAAAAACCTCCAACAAGATTTGTAGTGTATTTGGAGGAACACTTACTGAGTGTAAGAACTGGTGGGCTATTTCTGAAAATAAAATGCCCACACCTGCAGGCACTCTGTTTTCCCAAATCCCCACTGTCATTTTTTTTCCTGTGATACCCGCCAGTTACCACCTGGGTATCAGGGGACAAAAAACTTAAGATACAAAATTGTTGATTTTTAGGCCATGTAACACTTCTTGGCTGCGGACATTAAGAATGTTCTGCTTTACCAGCTGAGAACAGATAGCAGTACATTTTGTGTAGGGTAATGTGTGAGGCCACGGGCATGAATGGAACAAGGGCCAAAATGCATGCCCAAAATGCACTGCTATCTGTTCTCAGCTGGTAAAACTGTACATTCTTATCTTCCATAGCTCTTTGCCATGTGCATGTATGTGACCCCAAAATAATAGTCAATTCTATGTTGATAGGAATCATAACAGATAACAATATATGTTCATCTGATGAGCTGCGAATGAATTTGAGAGAAGTTCCAAACCAAACACCTGTCTGATTTCATGGAGGATGCAAGATCAACTGATCATTCCAAATCTTCTTCAAAGGCAGTACTAAACCTTTGTTTATTCCAACTGTGTTCAGTTGAATGCCAAAACCATAGGGAATTGCCAAATTCATTTGATCATAGATTGCTCCACTCCAAATCAAAGCTCCATTCTTGTCACATTGTTTAGCAAGAAGTGATGATTTGATCAAGGATTGCTCGGGTAAGACTGTTATTATGTCAAAGCAAAGAAGAATATCTTCTTAACAAGATGATCGCATTTCAAGGACTATGAACCTCACCAACAGATAATATTATTCTTCAAATTAGTCTTTCCACTCACAAATCTGTTACATTATGGTGTCTCATTATCATGATTTCTCGCATCTCTGGTATGAACCACTGGCTTATAGACCACCTTCATTTAATAAGGAACTGTCTTCAGCCATACTCCAACCTTAAGTCAGCTATGTATGGCCTTCTCTTCATGACCCATTGTTTTAGCCAATTAATGCTAAATCCTTATTGGGATGGATACCTACCAATTGATGCCATAGCAGAAATTGAAGGGGGAAAAAACAAACCCCCTAAGCATGGACTTCCAAAACAGTTATACCCAATTTCTGTAGTTCATAAAAACTTCCCCAAAACCCATGAGATTCAAACAATATGAAGTAACTTGAAAGACATGTCTTAGTTGAAAACTACAAAACATTTTCATAACAGACAATTCAACAGTGGAAGGAGATTTATTAAGACCTGGAGCAAAACCCTTTGACTTCAGATTAACAGAAGATAGAACTTAATAGAATCATGGAAATTCTCTCTCATCCAAACCCTTACTAAGAAGAAATTGGAGGCTCAACCTAAGTTCAGAAACATCATTTTCCAACCCACCCAACACTACATGTTCCAGATGGCAAAATGCACCTGATAGTTAGGATTTGCAAGGTGTAAGCTGGGGGCAAATTTGTTCTACTATAGAATGTTCAAAAATCCAATAGTGGGACTTTCAACCAAATTGCACCCAAACCTAAATCTTAATAGCATAATGCATGGTAAGAGATTTACAACAAAGATACACAATCTATCTTATCAAATTCTTGAAACATAGTATCACTTGTGACTCCATTGTATATAACATAAATATTTTACACCCCTAACAAAGATGCAAAATCTATAAGTTCCAAAAAAATTGGAGGAGGTTGATGAATTAAATGTTCTTATGCCCCCCTCTCTTAGTTCAATACCATCCAAAATATCATCTTCCATAATGATGCCATGCCATTCTATTGTTTCAATCTTCTTCACGTTCTGTCAAAAAAATCCACTTCTCTCTCTACACATCCATTCTTCTCTCTAAACATCTCTTTTTCTCTCTAAACATAACTACCAACCCCTTATCATAATGCCCCACAAGCTCTCTATTGTAATGAAAGGAAAACTCCATTACCTTTCTTTATCTAAAGTCAAAAGATGTAGTGCATGCGTTCCCATAGAACCTACTACTAGAATCCCCACAAAGATGGCACCATAAAGCCTAACAAAAGTTTCCTTCTTTCTAAACATAACTCCCCTATTTCATATATCCTTTTATGCACAAAACAATAGACACATTTGCATTTCAACTTGGCAAGTCATTCACTATTTTTATGTTTTTGGAATCTACAAGACTCGGATAAGTCCATTTCCTAGTTCTTGTCACCACTTCCATCTTCTACCCATTCTATTAAGGAACATTACAAAGTTGGAAGATATTGTCCTACTTTAAGAGAAGGATTTTTTAATGTAACAATTCTTTAAAAAGGATACACCCTCTCTTTATTGACAACATGCCATCCATGCTATATAGTGAAGAAATTGCACATGCTCTACTTTTGAAAAAAAATCCAAAGAAAACCAACACCAAAAAAAATTAGCTTCTTGCTTGAAAATGATGAACTTCCTTCTTCACATCCACACCTTGGTATTTATGCCTAATGCATCTACCTCCTCTTTGTGAATGCCAGACCACCGTGAAAACTATAGTTGCAATGTGATCATCACGCAAACTAGATTCTTGCCCAAAAAAGAAAAACCCAACTATTGAAGCACACCTTGCACACATTATTGGGTCACTCCTTTCATCATTCTTCATGAGCAAAAAACCAAAAGTTCACAAAAATCAAATCACAAGTCCTATTGTTATAGGAAAACCCCTAGTCCTCAAAATCCTAAATTGTCCATTCATGAGGATGGACCTTTTTGGTCACAAGCAACTTTCAAATAGATGTTAGGATTAGATCCCATGACACAATCATGTTTTATCGACAAAACATGGTGTCATTCTTTTCCTCATTTTCCTTTTTCCTCCTTTTAGTTTTATAGCTCTTCATGATACAAATTTTCCCCCTTTGTTACTTTGTGAACCTCTCACAATAGAATGAGGGAAAATGTTATCTTTGTTGATAATTTTGATTCCTAAATGAGTGTTGTTCCACCTAAAAGAAGTTATAAATTACAACCTATGTCAGTAAGCATTAATGTTGGACAACTTTTTGAATTTTAAAAGAACTACCAATTCAATTTTGGTTCTTTAAACATTCCAAAATTTTAAAAATTGCTAGTTTCAATTCATTTGAAAATTATTCAAAATAAAAAAATTATCAATTTTAGTTATTTTGAGAACCTTAAAAGCTAATAGTTCTCATGTAAAATTTGCAAAGAACCATTAGTTCTTTGGCCAGTTTTGGCTTTTTCATATTCTTTAAAAGTTATAATTATATACCAAAATCAGTTTTTTATTTTTTGAAAACTAGTGGGTAAGTGGGTATATACCTAGGTTGATAACCAATGGGTATTTTCCATTCATTCTAAGAACTGCCCAACATTGGTTAGCTTATTGATGGGATGTACATCAATTAATATTAGTCTTGATATTAAAAAAACTAATCAAGTTTGTATAATTTCTTGATAATTCCAGTGACAACGATACATCAAAATTGGTTTAGGGGGAGTAATTTTAAGCCATTAGTGGCCATCTTTTCAAATGATAGTTCCACTTTGACAATTCCAAGTTGAAACCTTTTCATATTTGTTAATTCATATCTTGACTTTTCAATTATTAGATGTGAAAATTTAATTTTTTTGTCCTCCCAAGTTTAACATGAAGTCACTTTATGTCACATCAATTATTAATATTATTTTTTTAATTTTTTTTTGGTGACCCTACCTTAACCCTCACAAACCACCCCCTCCCCTTCACTATGCTTGTGTTATTGGATTGAAAAGCCTTGCCAAGGTAATGTGCACATTCATTCTTTCATAACTTTTGGATCAACAAAGAAAAATTTATTGAATTTTGAGTGATTTTCACATTTAGAAATAAAATTTTAAAATTCAAATGATTTTTTCACGATTGAATGTTCCAAAAAGTCATATCCTTTTAAAACCTTGAAGATTTTTTTGGAGAATCTTTTAATATCTATATTTTTTAAATCATAAATTTTTTGAATTTAAACCCACTTCAACCAAAATAGTATTGGGATGGGTGATCTTATATGAAGTTTAGTATACTTGGGTCAATGACACAAGGTCACACTAGTCACGTTGAATAAATTTCATATTAAATCTTGTCTTTAAAACTAGTATGATTCATGAGTTTCTTGGTGTAAAAAATACACAATTTTTAAAAATGTTTTCAATAGGTGAAAACTAAATTTCTTGGTGTAGAGTTATTGGAAATGCAAAATTATTTTATGGAAAATCTATATGATCATGGAATTTGTTCTGATATTGTAAGATTCAAACATTGACACATATTTGAATTCAACTTAAGTCACATGACATTGAACAAAAGGTTAATGTTGTTAAAATCTTCTTTCTGACATTGATATGGTTCCATGAATTGCTTAGTGTAATTGACACACAATTTTTGTTAATTGTTTTTTAAAGTGAAATTGAATTTCACATTGTAAATCAATGGAGGTGGAAATAGTTTCTTGAAAAATGCATATGACCAAGGAATTATTTTTTAATATATTGTAGGAGTCAAACACCAACACGTATTTGAATTCATCACATGAGATTAAATAAAAGATTAAGAATTCATATTTGAATATTCTCTTTGAAATTAATATTGTTTCATGAATTTCCTAATGTAATTGATACACGATTTTGTTTAATGTTTTTGATACGTGAAGATTGAATGTCATATTATAAAAAGAATGGAAGTGAAAATATTTTCATGGAATTTTATATGATCATGGATTATTTTTTTGTATATTATATAGGAGCAAAGGAAAATATATTAAAATTTTGACCTTGTGTCAATTTGACCAATGATTGTTGATGCCATTGCAAAGCAACACAAAAGCTCAAATTACAATACTTTTATTGCCCCATATGGTGTTTCAATGATGCC
>Ga0209208_10010537_pt1 | contig 11977 bp, 7 predicted proteins | sample S1TSphfallax_3_FD_187694 | JGI IMG/M metagenome (GOLD analysis project Ga0209208, IMG submission 187694) | Host-associated microbial communities from peat moss isolated from Minnesota, USA - S1T2_Fd - Sphagnum fallax MG (SPAdes) (version 2) | ecosystem: Host-associated > Plants > Peat moss >...
AGTTGCAATCTGATGGAGTTTGGTATTTCTCATGAGTTTTGATGCATGATGACGACAGCTCTGATTTACAACAACATCAAATCCCCATTTAATCAATGAATATTGAGGAGAATACCTATACTCTCATCTCAATGTTCAGAAGTACATATATATGTACAAACATGAAGAAAGCTGATCTCTTGATGGTGAACAGAACTACCTGGTGGGCTTTTATTCTCTCTCCATAAGTACCTGAACCATTCCTACAGAAAGAGGAGAATGTGTCAACAGTTTGAACTTAAATCAGGTTGCCATTTTTTGAGCTTTGACTTTGCAGTCTAAAATATTGCTTGATGGAGGGAGGTTAACCCTAAATCACTAAACAAGAAATTGTCAACCCTAAAACCATTCCATCTATTGTGGGTAGTAAAACATTTTTGTTTGATGGATGGCAGTGAACTCAAGTTTATTCAACAAGAAAACTTCTACCAGCCCTTATTTGTGGGTAGTGAAGAAAATGTTGCTTGATGGAGGGAGTTTCACCCCAAATTATGAAATTAGAAATATCAACCATTCCATCTTTGTGGGTAGGGGTAAAATGTTGCTTGACTTTAAATTACTAAACAAGAATACGTCAACCTTTCCTTATGTTCTGGGTAGGGAAAAAATGATGATTGATAGAGGAGGGAGGTGAACCTCAAATTACTACAAAAGGAAATACCAACCCACAATTTGTGGATTAGTACTGCTTTGGGCTGCACTTCAAGATGATGTTATGGATAGAGAGGACTGCAGTTAGGCATGGATGCATAATGGGAGGAGAGCATGATAAGTTCATCATTTCTGAATAGACCAAGCAAGTGTGGGCTGGCTACATACAACATGCCCCTTATATGTTAACAATTCGATCTCATCATGCAAGTAGAACAATTCTTCTTCAGCTCAATTGAATTGCGTGAACGTTGACAAAGTTGTAGATCCATATACACTTAATCCCAAACTGCTAAAACCATATTACAAATTTTGCCGATTGAACATTGACAAAGTAGTAGAACCCTATGCACTTAATCCCAAACTACTAGAACCATATTTAAGAGTTTTGTTGGTGACCCCAATTGGGTGATTGAGAATTGAGAAGGTTGTAGACCCTGTGCAGACTCAATCCCAAAACATGAAAACCATATTTGCATGGACACATGGTTGGAATAGATTGATTCAATTGAGAGCCAAATCTTATTATGAAAAATCATGTATTTTTTATGCATTTCTTAGCCCGAGTTTTGATGATTTTGAATGTTCCTTTGTGTGTCAGGTTGGCCACCACTGTACCTGGAAACCCTCAAATATGTGTCCCATGTGTTTGTTAGTTCACTGACATATTTAATTCTAAGCCAGTAGCAACATCTTCAAATTTAGGGGTTATTTGAAAGAAAAAGAAAAGACGTTACCATGGTCACCTATGTGCACATGATTATATGATTAATATAATCTTCAAAAAATTCCGCTAAAAGAAACCAAAAACTTCAAGATATTATAACTCTATAACTAATCTCAATAAAATGAAGCGTCAGGCAATCGGAAAAAAGTTTCAACACAAGCCAACATGTTGGTTCTAGGTTTAAGGAATATTTATAAATAATAATAATTTGTCTGTTTTGGGTTTGGGTCTAATTTATTTTTTATTTTTTAAAGATTGTTGATTCCTCAAGTTGATCATTCTAAGCTTTATGAGGCTTGTGGATTCCAATTTTAAAAAAAAGGCTAGGTCCAATTTTTTTGGTTGTTGATACAAAGCATTTTTTTGACAGAGAACTTTTTCTCAAAGTTTTGATTCTTTTCAAAGGAAGATTTGTGTGGTCTCATTCTTCTCCAAGCTACTAAATTTCAAGAAATGACTTGATATTTTTCATGGTGAAATTCACAGTGAATGAGAAGAGATCTTTTTTTTGTAAAGTCATAAGGAAGGAGTGAGAAGTGAAGGCAAAAAAAGAAAGAAAAGAAAGTCATAGGGAGAGAGTGGACCTAGACAACTTTATAAAAAAAAGATCGTCACAAGGAAAGAGTGGGAAATTAAAAAAAAAATCACAAGGAAGGAATAAGAAGTGATAGAAAAAAGCAAAGTCACATGGAAAAAATGGAAAGCGAGGAATAAAAAACACAAACTGCAATAATGAAAGCTTGAATCATTTTCATACACTTTAGCCCAAAATCTTTTTGTCAAGGCTTTTTTCACCTAATTTCAACTTTCAACACTTTCAATGGAGTCTAATATATATAAGGTTTAGGGTTTAGGCTACAATGGGTAAAATGTAAAATCTTCTATAACATAACAAAAACATATCACTAGTTAAGGAATGACCCCCACAAACCCCCAAACAAATTTAAACAATTACAAAGGAAAAATAAAAACTTGGCATGACTTACTTACTTACTTCTTTTGCCTCTAAACTTTGGTGCTTTGGTGCTGCTACTACAACTACTACTTAGTTTACTTGTAAGGTATAAAATCATTGAAACTCTATTGAAAATAATAATAATAATTAATACTACCTAGTACTTAACTCAAGTTCCAACACCTCAGAATGACATCACAAGACATGTTTTTGCCATGGAAAAATAACAAAGGAGGGATGACAATTCTTAACTATTACATCATCATAGGTACCATCAATGCTCAAAGGGCAAATTGAGGTGGTGATTTATTACTACTTATACCTATTTGAACAGGAGAAAAAAAACACTACACACAAGTAATGAATGTCCCATGACCCTCCCTTTGTATTGGTATGAAGAGGAGGAGGAGGAGGAGGAGGTTGCAAGGTTTGAAAATGTATATAGAAATGTTAGGGTTTTTGAGCCTCTCATATTATAAATCAACAAAAAAAAATTCAAATATTATTTAAAAAATAAATAAAATCCTACCCTAGTAGTAGTACTCATCTCTCTCTTACAAGTAGTACCTAGTACCTACCACCCTTCATTTGCCCCCCTCCTCTCATAATGGAACTGTTCCAACCTGAGGGGTCTAGAAGGGGGGGGGGAGGGAGAGGGGGGTGGGGACGGTGGGGTACTCATTAATTAATTATGCCATCTTATCCAAAACCTCCCCCCCCCTCCCTCTCCTCAATTTCCTAGCTTCTGTTACACTTCATAACACATATGATGAGGTCACCCTGCCTTAATTAGGGCAACTGCTACAGCATTTTGGGGGTACAATACTGGCTATACTTTAAAATTGCCCTTAAGTTTATGTCAGATCACACAAGTAGTCCTCCCCCTTCCAAGTTCCCACGTTCCCAAGTCCCCTCCCCCACCCCCAAACCCCCAAAAAATCACCCCAAAACTTTCTCCAAAAGAGAAAACCCCTCTAAAATAGGTTACCCACCCAAAAAAAAAACCCTTTCCCTCGCCCCCCAAAACAAGAGCCCCTAAAAATACCCCCAAATTTAACCTGAAGAAAACACATTAGGTGAGTATCATAAACCCCCCTGCAAACCCTAACCCTAGGATTTACCATTAGGCAATCCCTTCCCTCGCTAGCACCCAAAATAACCTAGTAGGAACCCCCCCCCCCACCAAATGTGTGGTAATTATAAGGAGACCAAATGTAAATAGAATATTGCTGACTCCTTATTTAAGGAGTTGATTGCTTTGCTAATTAAACTAAATTAAATTAAAAGATAAGTACCTACTAGGGACGACCTTTCTTTCTCAAGAAAAAATTGCTAATTTAACTAAAGCTTATATTAGGGTTAAGTACTAAGGAAGACTACCATAGTACAGGGGCAGCTTTGAATCTCACATGTCTGTGAGATAGTTAATTAATTAATTTTGAAGATTTCATGTCAAAGAATAGACTCTTCCAAAATATTCTCTCTATTTTCCTTCACAAAAATAGTACTTCTTTGAAAAAATTTGGGGAATATTTCAATATTTTTTACAAATAGTGTAATTAATTTAGTGTTGAAGTTGCCAAGTGGTACTAGAGTATTATTTAATGGAATTTACTACCTCAATATAAATTGAGAGTGTAAATCCCATTTGTTGTTGGAATTCATAAATTAATCCCCATTCTCCCCCTCTTGACACCCCAATTAGTTTGAAAAAAAATAAAAATAAAAATGTTGGGTACAATTAGAATTCATCCAAAGACAAGTAGACAATAAAATTGTACAATCATGTTTAAAAAATAAAATCAATGAAGATTGCTGATTCAACATTAAAAAAAACACTATAGGGGAAAAAAAAACCAAGAAAGACTAAAAAAGGAAAAACATTCTTAAGATTTGGATTTATATTATGTATAAATTTTTTCTATGATGATTGTAAAGATTCCCACCCATTAAACAAAAAAGGAACTGATTTCTTAGTAACAAGATATTGTCCAAAGACCAAAGTAGGCAATAACAACTGCACAAACATGTGTAAATAAAAAAAAGTAAGAATAAATGATAATTCAACATGAAAAAAATAGATTTTTTTAAAAAAAAGGAATAAAAATTTAAATAAAAAAAATCATGTGCAATCATAAATTCTAAAACTGGAAAAAAAAAAGCAGAAAAAAAATGATAATTATAAAAATAACATATATACATTAATCATATTGGCAAAAGTGATGAAAATCAAAAGGATTTTTGACCTAAAAAAAATATGGCATATCTTAGTAAACCAACTTCACTCCCTCAAGGGTGAGGGAGTGAAGTCAGGGGCAAAGGGGGTGGTGGGTCACTAGGGTACAAAGGTACCTACCAAGTTTGTGCTACAATAAATAACGTGCTGGTAGAGGGGAACTCGTGATGATACAAACCTTACTTATTATTAATTAGGCTTGGATTTGCACAATCCTCCTCTGTACCCATCCCCTGCTAATCATCTTAATTACCCATCCATTTGTCCACTTATTAGGTAGGTTATTAGGTAGGTCTCTAGCTAGGTAGGTTACTAGGTAGGTTACTAGGTACGTAGGTACTTTTAGGTACCACTAACTGAAGGCCCCCCCCACCACCACAATAGTAGAAGGTAAGTAAAAAGGTACCCTTTCTTTGGTTTTTTGCTTTCAATTTTTTCTTCCTCTCTTTTAGACTTTCACACATGTGCTTAGTTTTATAATATTTTTTTTCCTGATGTTATGAGAATCCCAAGGCGAATATAATAAGAAATAAAAGAAAATAAGAAAACTAATTAAATAATTAATCAATTAAGTAACTGAGATTGGACTCTAGAGTAGTTAAAATATAATTAATATAGTAGTTGAGTAATGAAGTTAATTTGTTTGGGGTTAATTATGAAACTACATTATGCTAAACATGTGGATTCGATGATCCATCTTTTCTCTCTCTCTCTCTCGGTTTGGAAGCTCCTCTAGTCCAAAGGAACTTTATTTGGTTGGACTCCTTGTGGAGAAAGGAAAGGGCCCATTGTTTGAAGTTAAAACCATGGTCCCTTGGGATTTTATTTCCCTCATGGTTGGTGTTGTTTTTTTGGGGCTTGGTTTCCATAAGAGGAGTACAAAACATGACACCTTGAGATCCTTTTTTTGGGGTTTGCTTTGATTGATAGGAGGAGTAGAGAAGTTGTTTTGTAGAGAAGTAGTTCAATATGTTATGGACCTAATGAAAGGACAAACAAAAGAAGTTAGGGTTTGTCTTTTCATTAGGTCCATAATATTATTAAAGGCCAAGAAGAAGGAGTAGTTGTAGTACCACCACCCCCACTAAGTTATATACCCACCTACATGTCTACTTACCTAGCATAGAGAGAACTATGTAATTTTCTTAGCTACTAAATGAGCATAGAAAACTGAAAAAAATTTCTTGCTTACTAAGTGAGCATAGAGAGAACTAAGTAATTTTCTTAATTACTAAATGAGCATGGAGAAGAACTAAATAAACCCTCTTACCAACTAAAAGAGCATAAAGAACTAAGTAATTCTCTTACCTAATAAATGAGCATATGGAACAAAGGAATTGAGCATTAGAGAACTAAGATGTTTGTTGTTAAATGTGCATTTTTCATTAATTACAATTAATTATCCCTAATCAAAAAATATCCAAACAAGTATTTCCTCCTAATTTAGTTTAGCTACCTACCTATTTTGGCAGGAGGAAATAAACCCCCCAAAAAAAGACCAACTGGAAGGTCATATGCCATGTCCCAACCAAGGGTTACCCCTTAACTTAGTTAGCTACCACTTAATTTGGCAGGAGGAGTTGAAACTCCAAAACAATTTGATAAGTAACCCTAAATTTATTAATAGCAACCAATAGGATAGCCTAATAATGGAATAAGTAATAAAATAATAGGTACCTACCTACTCAATTGGAATTTTAAATTATCCCCCAAAACCGTATACCTAGCTAAGTACCTACCTGCCTAATTACATTTGTGTAGGTAGGTAGGTAGGTACCTTTCTTTAAGCTCTTGACGATTAGCGCCGGATGGGTCAGTAAACTCCCACACGGGTGAGAAGGCCGGGTGCCCGCGGGTGCCCGGTGGTGACCGCTGGTGTGGAGATGTGTGGCAGCGTCTGGCCCCGCGCGGGCAAGCGTGCGCATGGCACGGCGCTGCACCCGCGAGGAGGTTGTCAGCGCGGGTCGCCTGCCGGAGTTTACTGCCAGAAATTTAAACTTAAAAAAAACACTTTTTAATTTAAAAAAATTATTTAATTAATTATGTTTTGGGGTCAGGGTGGTTTTACCTGCCAAAAATGTACCTAGTTTTAAGTCTCCATATCTCTTTCCACTCGGTAGGTATGTAGATATGTAGGTAGGTATTTAGGTAGGTAGGTAGGTTTTGAGTCCATCCTATGTGATAAATCTTGCACCTTGCAAGATATTTTATTTTAGAGAAAAAATCACAGGAATGTACCTCAGATAATATAATCTTTCTAAGGTTTTTATATGTAAATTGTCTTCCTAATGAATTTCAATAAAATAAAATATAGAAATAGAAATAAAATTGATTTGAAATTTAAGAATAAGATGTAAAAAGAGAATTTAATTGCCAAGTTATTTGGAAAATTCATTCAATGAACGCTTGTTCCAAATAAGACTCCAAAACTTGTAAAATTGTCTAAAAAATTATGCGATTTAAAAAAGAAAAATTGTGACAAAACATTACATTTTATTTTGCATAGTTGGTTTGTGCATGTGTTTCTTTTTTCATTGTTAAATTTTGGTCCAAAATTATTACTAACACAACAACTACTACCATCAATTTCCTTTAAGGGTACCCCATAGGAGGAGGACACTCATTGATTTTTGGTTTTTCATTTCATAAGTAAATAAATGTTCCTTTCTCATGTAAAAACTTCACAAGTCCATTCAAATATAATTAATACATGGTCACACTTGAGTTTGATTTCACCTTATTATGAACACTCATACCAAAACCCAAATGATTCAACTCATATCATTTTATCATTGGTCTTTCATCCAATCTTGGATGTAAACATAGGAATAAGGTATTTAAAATAATAGCACATCCTTTTAATAATATATGTACATACTAACCTATTAGGGAGCACACATGGCCCACATCAATTTTTTTGATTTCTCAAAAGTGATGAATATATGCTGAGAATTTTTTTTTTTTACACAAATTTTTTTTTCCCCAAGATTCTCTAGGAAAAAAAATCACAAAATATGAAGACAATTTTCCACCCAAAAAAAATCCTTGGTGAACTCTTTGTGACCATTTATAATATTTATGTTCCGGGTATATGTATGTATGGCAATGATGGGTGGCGGAAGTTGGGCAATTTGGAATTGCGTTGATGATGGAACAACAACAACAATAAAAAAATTGGTTATTAGAATTCGTTACATTGCACAACATCAAAAGCTTGTTTTACATGCAACTCGACAAACCCTATTGGGTCTTGGGTAACAATTTATCTCGGAGATGAAGGGGGTGACCCACTCAATCCAATCCATTCCAACCCGATGAATCGCCATATATTTTGGCCCCAACAACAACACAGCAAGTATGGAAAGTATAGATCTCCATTGTTGTCTAGATTGTGTACATCCGGAAGCAAAGGTCACATGGGGTCGGGCCCACTTGTGCCAATCTGTTGGGCCTTTTTAGTAGCACCCGTGTGGGCCTTAATCCTCCCCCCCCCTCCCCAAAGTAGCGGAGGTTCTAGATGTTGGGTTGGGGAAGTGGGACGGGACCCATATTATATCTTTGATTCCGTGTCCCCCAACTGCACACTATGTGGGGTCCATCAACACCCCCTCCCCCCCCCACACCCCCTTTTTAGAAAATTAGGCACTCCACCACCACACAACACATCAACATATGGAACAACGGAAGCCCAAAAAATCTTCTTTTCCACTTCTTTGGAAGGAAAAAAGATTGTCGGTTCCGGTTCTTCCATGTCCATAATAAAGTAAATGTCGTGTACCACAACACATACACTCACTCCCTCTTTCCCCCATCTCCCTTTTCCATGCCATGCCCTATGACTTTGTTAAAAGGCCTGGAATGGCCCAGAATTGCCCGGAATGGTAGAATTTTTTTTTGGAAATTAAAATTTCAGCCCATTATGAACAAGTATATGGTATACTTGCTAATGCATTAACGTGAATGAGGACGGTCAAGATTACAAAGAAATTAAATTTGTAAATCCAGGTGGGGGAGGATTTTTTGTCATTTTTCCTTTGTTCCCTTCAAGTTCCCAATGGGTTCCCATCAGGTTCCCAATATGTTCCCTAAGGTTGTTCCCAATAGTAACCCGCTTTAATCTCATATGTTTTGCCCAAAGTCCTCCCCTTCTCACCTGGGGAGGCACTCCATCTTTCCATAGAATCTTCTATTTTGGTGAGCCTCCATAGTTTCAACTTTTTTTTTTTTGGGTGATGGCCCAATCAAATTGGCTCATTGTGAAAAAAAAAAATTTGGACTTGGGAGGCACCTGGACTAATTAATACGAAACAGAAAAATTTGGCAGAGGTCAAAATTACACCAGGAAGATATGCTTCTGTTTAAATACTAAAAAACTTCTCAACTTGCCGTGCTTGGACGTGGCTATATTTAGCCCAAGGAATGTCCAAATTGAACTCAGAGATCATGATTTTGTCTTGGGGATAATTATAATGAGAAGCAATCAAGGAGAGGTGTTAGTTTTTGAAAAAATATTGTTTTACACTTTGAAATTCAAGGGTCTTCTTGGTTTCAAATTTATTAATAAAAAAAAACTTTTAGACCTGGACCCAACCATACTTATAAAACCAAGAACTGAACAATATGGGTTTTTAACCACGGTGCAAATGTGGGTATGGTTAAGTTTCTTTGACCATACCCAGTACCCAACACTTGGGGGTTAGTCATACACTTGCTGCCAAGAGTTACTAGTAAGTTTTTGACTGCACAAGGAGAAGCTGGCTGTTGCGACAGAGATTGCTGCGTGCAGGTTGTGCCAGGCGCACAACAAAGGGGTGATTAGCATATACGCGACGGACAAGTCTTATTATTAATAAAACAAATTATAAGAAGCTGCTTGCAGGCACAGAACAAAGAGGTGATTATTAGCATATGCGACAAGGAAGGCAAGAATTACTATTAAATTGTGAGAAAAGGTGTTTGTGTGTGCTCAACAAAGCCAGAGGCAATGAGTATATGCGCGACAAGAAGTATTATTATTATTATTAAATTTGCAGAGAAATTGGTTTTGTGTAAGGGGATCATGACATCAAAAGAACCAATTAGGTACCTTATTTATTTATTTATTTATTTTCTTTGCTTACTTCGCTTCCAACAACAGCCAGCTTTATAGGGCTCTCAACTCTCATGTTCTTTGCTTTGCATTGCAACAACAACAAGGCACGCAACCCTAAAATTTTTTAAAAAAATTCTTGAAGAGAAGGGTTACTTACACCAAGCCTCATATGCAAATGCACTTCACATATAGCTTGTTTTATGTGCTGGGTTACATAATAATAATAATAATAATAATAGTAATAATAATAGAAGAAATGATTAAAAAAACAAATCAAAGGGCACTCACCCGGCAACATTTTGGTGTGCATGCAAAACGTTACTACTACTATGTATGTGGGTTTCGAAAAATAGGGCCTAATAAGTGGGTCGACCGACCGGGTGACATTGTGCGTGATTTTTCTTTTTTCCTTTTTATTCAGTTGTACCACCAAGCTTTTTACCCTTTGCATGTCCAAATAGTGTAGTTTATGTTACTTTTACTTTCGGGATGATGAGGCATACCTAGTAAGTTTTGATTGAGAGGGAAGGGGGATTGGATGATCGTGGACACCTTGTTTGAACACACTTTGCAAATAAATTTTATGCCACATCACTTACTATAGGTTTCCTTTTTTTTTTTAATGATCTTGTGTGTTCTATCATCACACACACATTTTTTCAACCTATTTGTGAATAGGCTATTATGTTCCCCCCCCCCCCAAAGGACCTAATAGCCATTCACAAATCTTTGTTCACTCACATACAATAGCATCATCCAACTACATGATCTTATCCACTCAACACCGTGTTCACAAGCCAGAAAATTTGGACCATCAAAATATATCCTCGCAAATGAAAGAGATACCCTACTATGTGGGTTATGGATATACCAATGGGAGAGGGCCTTCCTTGGTGCATGTTGAGCTATCTCAGTGGTTGCTTGAAGTTTCTTTGGTTTCAGAAATTTCTATTCCTAAAATCGTTTGTTTCGTCACCATTTTTGGCCTCCGTTAATAGTTAATACCCCTTCCTTTCAGTGTGGGTAACTATTTTGAAAATTTACAAAGGAGGTTTGATACCCCTTCCGTTGAGTGCGGGTAATATAATGAGAGAGTGCCATTGAAAATGTTAACCTTTTTTTTTTTTTTTGGGGCCTTGTTTCTTCTTCCAATTATGAATACAATAATGCAACTAAAGCCTTAGTCCAAGCCTTTTCTTCTACAACCAACAAAGGAGGGGAGGGGGTGAGGGTAGTGGTAGTGGTCTGGCACACGGACCTGTTTTCTCCTTTTTATTTTCCCCCTTTAAATTGGACACGAGTCTTTCATGTATTTTGACTCAGCATATTCCAGTTTAAAAACTATAATTAAATGACGAGTGAGATTATTATCATTATTATTATTTTTATTATTATTTGTGTGTTTGGGTTTTGGGGATGGGGGTGAGGATGGGAGAGGGGGCTGATGACGTCAAGCCAAAATTTACATTTTGTGCACTATTAACAAGTCATGGATTGAGTAAGTAACTCCACTCCTTATGGCAACTTTAAACAAGTAACAAATTATAAGAGGAAATGTTCCATGAAATTCAAAAATGTTAAAAAAAAAGAAAAAAGAACCAACCAACAATTCACAATAACAGCGAGTGAACATTCCTCAAAACATGGGAGCAAATGGAAACTCCATTGTTTTTTGTATTCTCACCCTTGTCTCCCAAATTGGCATTAGAATCAAGATAAGTGTTTTTGAAAAAAAAGGTGACTAGAATTGATCGTCAATTGGAGGTTCCACCTTAAACCCTAGAATCTAGAATTGAGGGTTAATTGGAGGTTCACCTTAAACCCTAGAAACTATAATTGATGGTCAATTGGAGGTTCACGTTAAACCCTATAGAATAAATTAAATTGAGGAGGGCATAAGAGTCAAACAAATTATTTTGGTGTTGGTGCTTGTCTTATCATGTTATAGGTAGGTTTGCTTCCGGATTGACTACTAGTAACTACACATGATTGGAAATCATTGTGGGGATGGGTGAATCAGGCATTGACAAGTGGTTTTTTTGGGGTCGGAGAACGAAGAGAACGGCTTCGGTGATGATTCACTCAGGAGAAGTGAATCATCCATAGAGTAGATATACGAGTTTGAACTTGGGTGTTGTCGTGGTTAGGTTGGCCAATTTGGTCAATTACGGCACCCAAAATCAATTTGTCAGGTTGCATTGTCTTTCAATCTTTGGGCCCAACAAACAAACCCATTAATCTTCTTCCTTCCTCCCCCCCCCCCCCCCACATTTTGGG